>ERZ791917.278-NODE-278-length-63186-cov-10.884748_pt1 | contig 63186 bp, 68 predicted proteins | sample MGYA00510138_ERZ791917 | MGnify/ENA primary metagenome ERZ791917 (study PRJEB30046, sample SAMN00792102) | human gut metagenome | study: EMG produced TPA metagenomics assembly of the A metagenome-wide association study of gut microbiota in type 2...
TACTTAGCCATTTGTCCCTTGCATTTTGGGCATTTAGGGGCTGTGTAATCCAAGTGACCGTGGAGTTCTAAGTGAGTTCCCAAGTCATATTCATCAGTGATAGTGATATTTTTGTCTTTAATTCTGAGCAAATTTGTGATAAGATTTAGTTGTTCCATATGAACCTTTCTAGAATGATAGTTTGAACGCTTTTCATTATAGGTCATATGGGACTTTTTTTCTACACTCAAAAAGGCTCCATAATCTCCACGGTGGTTTTACCCACTACAGAAATTATAGAGCCTTTCTTTTCCTCAAAATCAGCTAACAAAAAAGACTCCACTTTACGTGGAGCCTATTTGAATAGTTTGAACAGAGTTTTCTACGATATACAGGATAATTACAATAAGTGGTATTCGTGGAAGAGTTCTTCGATATAAGTGCCCTTAATCTTCTTGAGGGTTTCTTTAAGAATGGCTCTTTCAGCCCAAGGAAGGTCAAGTTCATCCAATGATTTTTGGTCGTTCAAGTAATAGAAGGCGTTTAATAGCATGCGCACGTCAAAGGCAGAAGCGAATACTTCTGGCACACCACGGTCAACATGTAACAAGGTGTAAACAGCTTCCATAGCGGTTCGAACAGAGTATTCTGTTGTAAAGACAGTATCTCTTGGGGTTTCGGCGTAATTTCCGATAAAGGCAAGGTTTTTACTGTGTTTTGGAACAACTAATGGACGGTCTTTGCTGCCACGTGGCATGAAGTAAGTGGTGATGTACGGCATGTGACAGGGAATGGTTGACGCAGCACTGGCAATGTCTTCAATTTGGTCTTCTGGCACACCAATATGGTAAAGCCATTCTTCACAAAGTTCCTTACCGCTACATTCATCAGGACGTTTGGCAATGTAATTACCTTCGCGGTCAGTGTAAAGAGCGTAGAGCCAAACAACAAGTTCGTTTTCTTTTTGAACTTGGAAGTGTGGTTGACGGCTGATAGAATAACCTAACAACCAGTTAGAATCCTTGATACTGGTTGGTCCACTTGTAACGATAGAACCGCTGTAAGGGTCCTTATGGTTGATGTTTTCAATGTAAGGAGCCACGCGTTTATCTTTGAAAGTGATTGTCGCAGAAATGGTCCAGTTGCTATCAGGAATGTTTTCACAGAATTTTTCAGGGTGACCGAAGTCGCTATCTTGAGCGGCTAATTTCTTCCAAAGTTCCCAGCTGGCACCAAGTGGATGTTCGACAGGAGCAGGGTGGTCATTGTCACCAAAGGTAGAACTTTCAGTGATCGAACCATTTGTAACAAAGACAAGGTCGTCTTTGCTCAATGAAAGGCTTTCGCGTTCACCATCTTTAACCCATTCAATTTTAGTGGCGATCTTATCATTTCCAGAGCGGTTGACCAAGATGTTGGTAACGGTTGTATTGTATTGGAAATCAACGCCTTTTTCTTTCAAGAAGTGAACAAGAGGCAAAATCAATGATTCGTATTGATTGTATTTGGTAAATCGAAGAGATGAAAGGTTCTTCAATGTCCCAACGTGTTGGATGAAACGCATGAGGTAACGACGCATTTCCATCGCACTTGCCCAAGGTTCAAAGGCAAACATGGTACTCCAATAAAGCCAGAAGTTTGATTCAAAGAATTCATCGCTAAAGACTTGATTGATTTGGACATCGTCTAGTTGGCTTTCGGGTATCAAAATCAAGTGAATGATTTCTTTAATAGCTTTTTCAGAAAGGGTTAATTGACCATCGTCAGGAATGGCTTTACCACGTTGATGAATGGCACGTGTCTTAGCATAACTAGGGTCTTCTTTGTTTAACCAGTAAAATTCATCCAAAATAGAATGTTCAGGATTGTCTAAAGATGGAATGGAACGGAATAAATCCCAAAGCACTTCAAAGTGAGGTTCCATTTCACGCCCACCACGGATGACATAGCCTAAACGTTCATTTTTAATCCCATCCATGCTACCACCTGGTAGCCCTAATTGTTCAAGGATGTGGATGCGTTCGCCTGGCATTTGTGCATCACGGATAAGGAAAACAGCTGTTGACAAGGCAGCTAAACCTCCACCGACAATGTAAGCCGATTTGTTATCGACATCTTCAGGTTTTTTAGGACGAGCAAAAGCTTCGTAATTACCATTTGAATAATACATACATGTCAACTCCTTATCTAAATTCATTCTCATTAAACCCCATTATGAGAAAAAAGAACATAGACAAATTGTGGAAAGTGTATAGATGTTAGACACTTTGGTAGATGTGTCTAGTTATATTGCTCAAGGACACGGCTGATGTGTTGCGCTAATGCTTCAGGATTTTCTTTTAAGCCAGAATCAATCCAGTCTAAAACAAAACCGACCAAAGCGTATTTGTAAAAATTCACACGGCAATCTAGCTCTGTTCCGCTCAAGTTTGGGTGTTTTTCTTGTACGATTGGATTGATAAAGCGGTAAATGCGGTCATATAAAAAATGCTCCAGATAATTGCGGTTTACAGAATAATAGGTGTTGCAGACAAATTGCCGATTGTCTTGAATGTAATGAAAAATAGCCAAAAGCTCTTCTTGCCAGGTGCCTGAGTTGGCAGCTTGATTTAAAATCGTATCCCCGTCCATGATGTAAATACGCTCCAAAAGGTCGTACAAATCATTGAAATGGTAGTAAAAAGTTTGGCGGTTGACATTGAGCTTTTTGACCAATTCGGTAACGGTCACCTTATCAAAGGATTTGTCCTGCATGATGTCTTTTAAGGCCTTGGCAAAGGCACGTTCTGTTAAATTATTCATAATGTCCTTTCTTGATTCGGTCTTCATTGTATCATGATTTGCCTAGAAAAACCTGAAAAAAGAGAAGTCTCTTGCGGTATGGTATAATAAGATGATTAGAAATACGAAAACGCTTTTAAAGAGATGATATGGGCATTTTAGGATAAAGAGAAAAAGATTGAGGAGGTTGGTCATGGCAAGGGTTTATGTGGCAGATGATGAGAAGAATATTCGGGACTTGATTGCTTCTTTTTTGTGTGAACAAAGTTTAGAGGTAGAGGTGTTTGAAACAGGGGACCAGTTGTTTTTGCGCTTTTTGGAGGAAGAAGCGGATGTAATTATTTTGGATGTGATGATGCCAGGCACCGGTGGCATAGACATTGTTGCTCGTATTCGAAAACAATCAGATGTTCCGATTATCTTGTTGACGGCGCGTGATGGGGACGAGGACTTTTTGCAGGGCTTTTCAGCAGGGGCAGATGATTATTTTACCAAACCGTTTTCCTCTTTGAAATTAAGCTTGCGGGTGAAGGCGATTTTGAGCCGTCATGCCACGAGTTCTAAAAAAAGCGACGCGGATGTGATTGCCTACGAAGGCTTGACCTTGTCAGAAAAAGAACGGCTTGTCCTTTACAAGAAAGTCCCATTGAAACTGACCAATACAGAATTTGAGTTGTTGAAAATGCTCCTCAAACATCAAGAGGAGGCCATTTCTCGCCAAGACCTGCTCCAGCAGATTTGGGGTTATGAGGAAGATGTGGAAACGCGTGTGACAGATGCACCATCAAACGCTTGCGAAAAAAATTGAGGGAGGTTGACAGCCATGTCCTTATTGAAACGGTTTGGGGTTATGACTTCAAACTCACCAAGAAATAAGAAGAGTCAGCTAAGGGCAGACGATTTTGGCAGCGACAGGTGCGTTTTCGCACAACTTTGTTTGTGCAACCTCTAGCCATTCTCATGCTGTCATTTATCATGATTTTGCTGGTTTTTAACACGCTTTTGCGTATTTTTATCGCTGAGCAAGCCATTACGGCCATGCAAATGCAGTACGCCACTCTGGATGCCTATCATTCAGGGGAAAAATCACCTCAGAAAACCACGGGCAATATCTTTGAAACCACTTATGTAATCGTAGATGACCAATTTGACATTCAGTACATTTCGGCTTCTTTGTACGATTTATCAGAAAAGACGATTTCCAAAAAAGTGGTCGATGATTTTATCAATCACCCCAAGGCAGATTGGTCCTATCGGGAGTCGTCCAATTATTTTCTAGCGCAATTGCACCAATTTCGAAAAGTCAGGGTAGATGGCGCCAGCTACATGGTCAAGATGAAAAGTTATTCTGGGCAATTAGAGGGAAATTATATTGCCAAAAGTGACGCTCAATCGTCTAAATATTATGTGTTTGTATTTGCTAATGTTACTCCCATCGAAGAATTTGAATCCTACATTAACATCTTGTTGTTGGTCATGGTGATTGTGGGCTTGGTAGCTAGCCTTAGCATTTATGTGACTTTACGAAAATTGGACCGCAATTTTAGCAATCTCAAATCTTATATTTTACGCCTTGGCAATCGGGAAAAAATGGAGGACGACCCACATTTTGCCTACCATGAATTTAACGAGGTCCGCGAAACAGTGGACCACATGAGTGATTTGATTGACGCCAACCAACGCAGCCAGCAGCTCTTCTTTCAAAATTCCTCTCATGAATTGCGGACGCCTCTCATGTCTATTCAAGGTTATGCTGAAGGGATTCGCGAGGGGATTATCCCCAATACGCAAGAAGCAGCTGGTATTATTGTTGATGAGAGTGATAAAATGGCTCATTTGGTTGAGGATATGCTGACCCTATCCAAGATGGAATCTATTCAAACCCAGTTGCATCTGGAGCCTGTAAACATCACAGATTTGCTTTATGACGTGATTTGGCGATTAAAAGCGACCGCAGATGAGCGTGGCCTTGTCTTTGTGCACCACTTTAGTTCTGAAGAAGTCGTGATAGAGGGTGATGAGAAGCTATTGGAACGCGCTGTTTCAAATATTGTGTCCAATGCTATCCGTTATGACAACAAGTACCTGACTATTTCAGTTGAGCAGCTGGAAACGGGTGTTCGTATCGAGCTGGCAAATGACGGTGAACCCATTGCTGCAGATGACCTTGAGCATCTTTTTGAACGCTTTTACAAGGGCAAATCAGGGCAATTTGGGCTCGGTTTAGCCATCACTAAAGAAATCATCGAACGTCATCAAGGCACGATAAGAGCCACTTCTAACGAGGAGAAAACCTGCTTTATCATTGATTTGCCAAATACCCAAAAGCATCTATGAGTTTTCATGGGTGCTTTTATCGTCGCAAATGCCAAAAAACTTGCCACAATTTTGCCGCAACTTTTCAAGACTTTGACCAAGATTTCTAAAAGAGCCTTAGGTTATAATAGAACCATACGGCAACGGTGTTCTTGTTAAAAGAATACCACGTAGAAATCGAATAGAACGCGAGGAGATATGATGACACAAGTTGGCAAACAACGACAATACATTCAAATCTTAACAGGTATCGGAGTGGTGATTTCGATTGCCTTGTTCATTTTCTTTCAGCAACACCAAAGTTACTTTCAGGTGGGCGGCGCTTTCCAACAATACCTCGGTCAAATGGGCTTACTAGCACCCATTATTTTTATCCTAGCACAAATGGTTCAGGTGGTTTACCCTATTATTCCTGGGGGCATGACTAGCGTCATTGGTTACATTGCGTTTGGTCCAATTTGGGGCTTTGTCTATAACCTCACAGGTATCTTTTTAGGGTCCCTCATGGCTTTTGCCTTGGCAAGACGTTACGGGGAAAATTTTGCCAGAGCCTTTGTTTCAGAAGAAACGTATAACAAATATATTGGTTACTTGGATAAAAACGATGGTAAATTTTATGAGAAATTTCTAGGTATTGCCTTTGCTCTCCCTGGTTTTCCAGATGATTTTTTGTGCATGGTTTCAGGTTTATCCCAAATGACCTTTAAGCGATTTACCTTGATTTTCTTGCTGACAAAGCCAGTTACCTTGTACCTATATACCATCGTTGCTTACCAAGGCTTTGGCTACTTGCTTGCCTTGTTGCGTTAATAAAAAAGCTTATTCAAATGAATAAGCTTTTTTGATAGGTTTTTATTCGGCAGCTTTTTCCCATTTTTTGGCTAGTCGTCTTGAGAAAGTTGAAATCGAAAAGTTGATAACAAAGTAAATCGCTGTGATAAACGCATACAAGGTAAAGACTTGACTAGGTTCAAAATAGCGTCCCATCAAGATTTGGCTTTTCCCAAATAATTCTTGAATGGCGATAACCGAATACAACAATGACGTGTCTTTGATGACCGTTACAAACTGTGAGATGATAGCTGGTAGCATTTTGCGGAAGGCTTGAGGGAAAATGATGTAAACAAAGATTTGGAAAGAAGTCATTCCTTGTGACAAGCCAGCCTCGGTTTGCCCTTTATCGACCCCATTTAGCCCACCACGGATGATTTCAGCTAAAGCCGCAGAGGTAAAGACGGTAAATGCCGTAATCCCAGCTGGAGTGGATTTCATTTGGAAAACCAAGAAAATGATGAAAATCCAAAGCAAGTTAGGAACGTTACGGACAAATTCGATGTAAATGCTTGAAATGATGCGAAGAACAGGATTTTTCCCATTACGCATCACGGCTAAAACTGTTCCAATAAGCGTTGATAAAACAATGGAAATAAATGAAATATAAAGCGTTAGCTGTAATCCTTGGAGGATAAAGCTAATATTCGTCGGTGTTAATACTGACATTTAGATTCCTCCTAAAGTGAATATGAGCGTTTGTTCTTTTCTTCTCGACGGCGTGCCCAAGTTGCAAGTGGGAAACACATGATGAAGTAAAGAACCGCCGCTCCAGCAAAGGCAGGAACGTAGTTAGTTGTTTCATAGGCCCAAGCTTTGGCTGTGAACATGATGTCTGCCCCAGAAATGATGGCAACCGTTGACGTATTTTTGATAAGGTTTACCACTTGGTTAGTCAACGGTGGTAAAATCGTTCGCACCGCTTGTGGCAAAATGATGAGGCTCATGGTTTGATTGTAGCTAAAACCTTGTGATAGGGCAGCTTCTGTTTGCCCTTTTGGCACGGCTTCAATCCCAGAACGGATAACCTCAGCGATATAAGCCCCGTGGTAAATGCCCACACACAAAACCGCTGTGAAAAAGGTTGAAATCATGATAGCCCCATTTGAGATAATGGCAAGTCCATAATACACAAACACGAATTGGACCAGCAGTGGGGTATTTTGGAAAATCTCAACATAAACCCGTGCAATCCCTTTTAAGACCTTGCTTTTAGACGAAGACATGGCACCAAAAACGACGCCCAGCAAAAAGGCTAAAATCAAGGCACAGGCTGACATACTCAAAGTATATAGAAACCCTTTTGCAAATTCACCGAAATTGGCAAAGAAATCTGCCCAACGTGAGAGCGCAAAAGGACTAGACGTTAATAAAAACATACGTTTCTCCTTTCTTAATTCTCGCTCGGTGTTGCAGGTGTTAGATGATATTTGTCATATAATTTTTGCAACTCTCCGTCAGCTTTCCATTCTGAAAGCAAGGTGTTGATATCGTTAATCAAGCCTTGGTTGGCTTTGGTCGCCGCGATACCATATTCTTGGACGTTAAATCCTTGGCTAAGGATTTTGGTTTTCTTGCTGACGTAACCACTCAAGATAGACTTATCCACAGAAAAAGCGTTGATGCGGTTAGCATAAAGCGAAATAGCCAACTCAGGATAAGAACCCAATTGCACAAATTTAAATTTGAGATGGTGGGCTTTGCCGTATTCTTCAATAGCTGCTTTGGTTGTTGAACCTTGTGCCACCCCAATAGTCAAGCCATTTAAATCGTCAATGGTTTTATAGCCTTTTGAACGGTCAACAAGGAAGCCAATCTCATCGTAGTAGTAAGGCTCTGAAATGGCATAAGATGCTTGACGTTCTTTGGTAATGGTATAAGTCGCAATCAAAATATCAATTTGCCCATTGTCCAAAAGGGCTTCACGCGTTTGAGCTGTTACGGGTGTGAATTCTACTTTCACGCCTAATTGTTTAGCGATTTTTTTCCCTAAATCAATTTCGAGCCCTTCGTATTGGCCAGCCTCGGCAGAATAATAACCAAAGTTTGGCACGTCTTGTTTGACCCCAACTTTTAACACGCCTGCTTTTTGGATTTTTTGAATGGCTTCTGAACTGCTATCGTCTGCTCTGACCTTACTTGAAAACAGGGTCAAGCTGATTAGTGCCATAACAGCGACAACTAGCATTCTGGTTAATTTCTTCATATCAGTGAACTCCTTTATTCTTGGGCAACATTGTCGCTGGTATGATTGATGACTTTACTTAAGAATTGTTTGGCGCGAGGCTCAGTTGGGTTGTCAAAGAAGCCTTTGACGTCTGTGGTATCCACTAGAATTTTACCTTCTGCCATGAAGATGATGCGGTCCGCCACTTCGCGCGCAAAGCCCATTTCGTGGGTTACGACAATCATGTTCATGCCTTCTTTGGCAAGGTTTTGCATAACGGCAAGCACGTCCCCAATCGTTTCAGGGTCAAGGGCTGAAGTCGGTTCGTCAAATAAGAGCAATTCAGGCTGCATGGCTAATCCACGAGCGATAGCCACACGTTGTTTTTGCCCACCAGAAAGCATACCTGGGTAAGAATCTTTGCGGTCCCACATATTCACATAAGTCAAATATTTTTGAGCGATTTCTTCAGCTTCTTGTTTTGATTTTCCAAGAACTTTCATAGGAGCCAAAGTAACATTTTCTAACACGGTTTTGTGAGGGTAGAGGTTGAAGTGTTGAAAGACCATGCCGACTTCTTTGCGGAGTTGCACAAGGTCTTTGGCAGACGCATTTACCAATTCATGCCCGTTAACTTTTAAGCTACCTGTTTCGATAGATTCCAAGGCGTTCATGGTACGAATGAGGGTTGACTTCCCAGAACCAGACGGTCCTAAAAGCACCACGACTTGTCCTTTCTCGATTTCTAGGTTAATATTTCTAAGCGCATGGTAATCACCATAGTATTTTTCAACGTTTTTAAATTCAATAAGTGCCACGAGTATCTCCTTTTTAAGATAGAAACAGTTAGATGTAAGCATATATAACATAAGGGGTAAGTTAATGATATCATAGAGGGTCTTAATTGTCAATTATTTTCAGAAAATTTAAATAATGTGTAACAATAGATATGGTGTTATCGTCAAAAAAGAGGCAAGTAAGCAAACAAGGTGATCAATATTTCCAATTGAATTCGAAATTTGTTATAATCAAGGGTAGCAGTTAGGACAATCGCTTACCGATTGTGGTGTGAGAATTTTTGAATTGTTGAAGAATGAAGAGGTGGCATATGAAAAAAATTCTTATTATTGATGATGAAAAACCGATTTCGGATATTATTAAATTTAATTTGAACAAGGAAGGTTATGAAACCATCACGGCTTTTGATGGTCGTGAAGCCTTGAAGAAATTTGAGGAAGAATCGCCTGATTTGATTATTTTGGACTTGATGTTGCCAGAATTAGACGGGCTTGAAGTGGCTAAGGAAGTTCGTAAAACGAGCCACATTCCGATTATCATGCTATCGGCTAAAGATAGTGAGTTTGATAAGGTTATTGGTTTGGAAATTGGGGCCGATGATTATGTGACTAAACCATTTTCAAATCGTGAGTTGTTGGCGCGTGTGAAGGCTCACTTGCGACGCACGGAAAACATTGAAAGTGCCGTGGCTGAGGAAAATGCCTCAACAACTGGTTCTGAAATTGTGATTGGGGATTTGGAGATTTTGCCAGATGCTTTTGTTGCTCAAAAACGTGGGGAAGATATCGAATTGACCCACCGTGAATTTGAATTATTGCATCATTTGGCAACCCACATGGGACAAGTGATGACGCGTGAATATTTGTTGGAAACGGTTTGGGGCTATGATTATTTCGGCGATGTTCGTACTGTTGACGTGACGATTCGTCGCTTGCGTGAAAAAATCGAAGACACGCCTAGCCGACCTGAATACATTTTGACCCGACGTGGTGTTGGTTATTACATGAAATCTTATGAATAAGGTAATGTTAGATTATTTTGAGCAAACGCTCCTCTTCCTTTTAGCTTTTGTAGCGGTTTATTTTGTGTATTTGGCGATTCGTGATTACCGCACGTCTCTTAATATCAGGCGTTTAAGCGGTAAGGTGCGAGAGCTGATTACAGGACAATATTCCGAAGACATTGTTATCAAAAAAGATAGAGATTTAGCAGAATTAGCAGCGCAATTAAATGATTTGTCAACCGTCTTTCGCTTAGCCCAAGAAAATTTAGCCCAAGAAAAAAATCGTTTAGCCAGCATCTTGTCTTACATGACCGATGGGGTGCTTGCTACGGACCGTGCGGGCAATATCACCATGATTAACCAAACGGCGCAGCAGCAGCTGAATTTGGAGCGCGTGGAGGCTTTGAAACTTAATATCATTGATATTTTAGGGTCGGACAGTCATTACACTTATCATGATTTGGTGTCAAAGACGCCTGAGATTGTTTTAAACCGTCGGGACGAAACGGGTGAATTTATCACCTTGCGTATTCGATTTGCCTTAAATCGCCGTGATAGTGGCTTTATTTCAGGGCTTATTGCCGTTTTGCACGACACAACTGAGCAGGAAAAAGAAGACAGGGAGCGTCGCCTCTTTGTTTCCAATGTCAGTCACGAGTTGCGGACGCCCTTGACCTCTGTCAAATCGTATCTGGAAGCTTTGGACGAGGGAGCGCTGAAAGAAGATATCGCCCCTAGCTTTATCAAGGTGTCTTTGGATGAGACTAATCGCATGATTCGCATGATTTCGGACTTGCTCAACCTATCGCGGATTGATAATCAGACGGTTCGTCTGGAAGTAGAAGTGACCAATTTTACAGCTTTTATGACCTCGATTTTGAACCGTTTTGACCAAATCAAAAACCAAGATACCATTAGTGGCAAGTATTACGAGATTGTGCGTGATTACCCTATCAAGCCCATTTGGCTGGAAATTGACCCAGATAAAATGACGCAAGTCTTGGATAACATTTTAAACAATGCTATCAAGTATTCGCCAGATGGTGGCAAAATTACGGTGAAAATGCGGACGACAGAAACCCAGTTAATCATTTCCATTTCTGATGAGGGGCTTGGTATTCCGAAAAAAGATTTGCCGCTTATCTTTGATCGTTTCTACCGTGTGGATAAGGCAAGAAGCCGTGCCCAAGGTGGTTCAGGGCTTGGTTTAGCTATTGCCAAGGAAATTGTCAAACAACACAAGGGCTTTATTTGGGCACAAAGTACATATGGAAAGGGCTCAACCTTTACGATTGTACTTCCATATGAAAAAGATTCTGAAGTTTATGATGAATGGGAGGACAATGAAGAATAGATGTCAGACAGTAGTTTTAAATATAGTATTTTAGCTTCTGGTTCAACAGGAAATTCCTTTTATGTCGAAACGCCTAAAAAGCGTTTTTTAATCGATGCGGGGTTGACAGGTAAGAAAATCACGAGTTTGCTGGCTGAAATTGACCGTAAGCCAGAGGATTTGGATGCTATCTTTGTCACTCACGAGCACTCTGACCATATTAAGGGTGTTGGGGTTCTAGCGCGTCGCTATCACCTTGACATCTATGCCAATGAAAAAACGTGGGAAACCATTGATAGCCGCCAAATGATTGGGAAATTGGACAATGTGCAAAAGCACGTTTTTGAACGTGGCAAACTCATGACCTTTGGTGACATTGATATCGAAAGTTTTGGGGTTAGTCATGACGCTGTGGACCCTCAATTTTACCGTTTGATGAAGGATGATAAGTCTTTTGTCTTGTTGACAGATACGGGTTATGTGAGTGACCGCATGGCTGGTATGATTGAAAATGCCGATGGTTATCTCATTGAAGCCAATCACGATGTGGATATTTTGCGTTCAGGAGCCTATCCTTGGAGTTTGAAACAACGCATTTTGTCTGACAAGGGACACTTGTCCAATGAGGACGGTGCCCAAACCATGATTCGCACCATTGGTAACCGCACGAAAAAGATTTACCTAGGGCATTTGAGCAAGGAAAATAATATTAAAGAATTGGCGCACATGACCATGGAAAATAATCTCATGCAGGCTGATTTTGGGGTAGGAAATGACATGACGGTCCATGATACTTCACCAGATGAAGCGACGCCATTAACAATTCTTTAAACAAAGCAAAGCTAGGTCAACCGCCTTTTGGTTGCTAGCTTTTTTAGATTGTGGAGATATTTCAAGCGAAATTGCGATTGGCTCAACATTTTTCACGACTTTTTGGTATAATAAAAAGGTCTATAACACTGTTTGTTAAGATGTGTGACAGGCAGCTTTTGTTGATGTCGGCGTTGCTAGGTCTATGTTGAAGGGAGATTTGTTGTGCAAGCTTTAAATGAAAAACTGAAGCAAGAATTTGGAATCGATTTCAAGGATAAGACGTTGTTGGAAACAGCCTTTACCCACACTTCTTATGCCAATGAACATCGTCTCCTAAACATTTCACATAATGAGCGCTTGGAATTTTTAGGAGACGCCGTTCTTCAATTATTGATTTCACAATACTTATTTAAAAAATACCCTAAAAAACCCGAAGGGGATTTGTCAAAAATGCGTTCCATGATTGTTCGTGAGGAATCATTGGCTGGTTTTTCACGTTATTGTGGTTTTGATGCCTACATCAAATTAGGCAATGGCGAAGAAAAATCAGGCGGTCGCCACCGTGACACGATTTTAGGGGATTTGTTTGAAGCCTTTCTTGGTGCTTTATTGATGGACCAAGGTGTTGAGGCGGTCAATGCCTTTTTGAACAAGGTCATGATTCCCCAAGTCGAAAAGGGTAATTTTGAACGTGTCAAAGACTACAAAACCACTCTTCAAGAATTGCTGCAAGGGCAAGGTGATGTGAGCATTGATTACCGTGTGTCTAATGAATCAGGTCCTGCCCATGCCAAGGTCTTTGAAGTGACGGTATTTGTTAATGATGAAGCCAAAAGTAAAGGTATTGGCAAGTCGAAAAAATTAGCGGAACAAGATGCCGCCAAAAATGCTTTAGACGCGTTGCAATAACTGTTTTGAAAGGAATTACGAAGGGCAATGCTCACCTATTGCAAGTGTTGAGCTGACTGTTTGAAGAGTCGTTCATGCTTTCTTAGGTGTGTTTGCCTTTTTTGTTTGATTATGCACTTAAAAGAAATCGAGATGCAAGGGTTCAAATCTTTTGCAGATAAAACGCTGGTCAGCTTTGACAAAGGGGTGACGGCGATTGTCGGACCTAATGGGTCTGGAAAATCCAATATCACCGAAAGTCTGCGTTGGGCGCTAGGAGAATCCTCTGCCAAAAGCTTGCGCGGTGGCAAGATGCCAGATGTCATTTTTGCAGGTACAGAAACACGTAAAGCCCTCAATTACGCTCAGGTAACCGTGGTGCTGGATAATTCAGATGGTTTTATCCCACAAGCTAAGGAAACCATTCGCATTGAGCGTCGGATTTACCGTAGTGGTGATAGTGAGTATTTGATTGACGGGCGCAAGGTTCGTTTGCGTGATATTCACGATTTGTTCATGGATACGGGCTTGGGTCGGGATTCTTTTTCAATCATTTCCCAAGGGCGTGTGGAGGAGATTTTCAATAGCAAACCCGAAGAACGTCGGGCTATTTTTGAAGAGGCTGCGGGTGTGTTGAAATACAAGACACGTAAGAAAGAAACGCAGACCAAACTCAATCAAACGCAAGACAATCTAGACCGCTTGGAAGATATTATTTATGAATTGGACACGCAAATCGTGCCTTTAGAAAGACAAGCTCAGGTTGCCCAGCAGTTTCTGGTTTTTGAAGAGGAACGCAAGCAACTGCAGTTGAGTATTTTGATTGAGGATATTCAAACAGATCAAGCTCAGTTGGAGCAGTTGAAGAGTTCTCTGGCGACTGTGCAGACAGATTTGTCGGCTTTTTATGCTCAGCAAGAGCATTTGGAAAAGAAAAATCATGCCTTAAAAGACAAACGTCGCCAGTTGTCTGAAGCCATTTCCAAGGGGCAAGATGACTTGATGCTTGTCACGAAAACTTTAGCTGATGTCGCTCATCAGATGGATTTGATTACCTTCGAATCCAGCCAAAAAGAAGAGAAAAAACAAGCCACAAGTAGCCAATTACAGGAATTGAAAGCTACGCAAAACCAATTGCAAGAAGAAGTGACACAAAAGAAAGAACACTTAAAGCAATTAAACGAGCAATTGAGCACTACGCGTTCGCAAATCAAGCACTTGGAAGCAGAGTTGCAGCAATTTTCATCGGACCCAGACCAAGTGATTGAGCATTTGCGTGAAGAATTTGTCGGCTTGATGCAAAAAGAGGCAGAGTTGTCCAACCGATTGACCGCGACCTTGGCGGACATGGATAATCAAAAACAATTATCGGCATCCAAGTCCGAAGAACTCTCAAAAACGCAGGCTAATTTAGCAAGCTTGCAAGAAGAAGCTAAGGCTGCTTTGGCGCATTTTGAAGCCTCTCGTCAAGACGTTAAGGACTTGCTAGATACTTATCAAAAGGTACAGCAAGAAACCAATCAGCTTGAAAAAGACTACCACAGCCAACAAGACAAACTCTTTGACCAATTGGATGTGATCAAGTCCAAAGAAGCCAGACAGGCCAGCTTAGCCTCTATTTTGAAAAATCACAGCCAGTTTTACACTGGTGTTAAGGCTGTTTTGCAAGCTTCAGCTCAGCTAGGTGGCATTATTGGTGCGGTGAGTGAGCACTTGACCTTTGACAAACATTACCAGACGGCACTTGAAATTGCTCTTGGAGGAGCAAGCCAGCACGTCATTGTAGAAGATGAGGCATCTGCGAAACGTTCCATTGATTTTCTGAAGAAAAAACGTCAAGGGCGGGCAACTTTCTTACCACTCACAACCATTAAGCCAAGACACCTATCTGCTCAAAACCGTTCACTACTAAAAGGTAGTCAAGGCTTTTTAGGTGTAGCCAGCGACTTGGTTGCTGTGGAGTCACGTCTAGATACCATTTTCCAGAATTTACTGGGAACGACGGCTATTTTTGATACAGTAGACCACGCCAATCAAGCAGCCCGCCGTTTGCATTATCAGGTGCGTTTGGTAACCCTAGATGGAACCGAAATCCGTCCAGGCGGTTCTTTTTCAGGTGGTGCCAATCGTCAAAATAACACGATGTTCATCAAGCCTGAATTGGATTACCTTGTGGCTGAATTGGGAGAATTGCGAAGCTTGCAGTTGCAACAAGAAAAGCAGGTTCAATCCTTGCAAGAACGCTTGAAAGCTCAACAAGAACGCCTGAAACAATTAAAAGCAGACAGCGAACAGGCACGATTTGCAGAGCAAAAGGCAGAGCTGGAATACCAGCAATTGGCAGAACGTTTGACTGATGTTAAGCAACTTTACCAACGTTTGCAAGCCTCAGAAGGTGCGCAAGACGATGTGGCCTTGCAGGAACAAAAAGCCAAACTGGAAGCTGATTTGCAGGCTATTGCTGAACGTAAAGAAGCCTTGAACCTTGAAATTGAGCAGATTAAAGAAAACAAGCAAGCCACCACGCAAAAAGTAGCCAGCCTGCGTCAGCAATTGTCACAGGAAACCTTGACAGAGCATGATTTATTGAGTGAGCGAAAATTTGAGTCTGCCAATAAAACTCGCCTCGAAGTGACTTTGGCTGAAAAGAAAGAAGAAATTGAGCGCTTGGAGCAATTTTTGGCAACGACCAAAGACGACAATCAGTTGGAACGCTTGCCTATTTTGCAAAAGCAACAAGAAGCTGCTCAGGCCAAAAAATCAGAGCTTGACAAACAATTGGTTAGCCAACGCTTCGAATTGGAAGACTGCGAGGCACAGCTGGAAGAATTGGCTAATTTGATGACGCGTGAAAATCAGAAAAACGAGGATTTGATTCGTCAGCAAGCTATCCTAGAAGCTCAAATCAGCCAAGTATCTAGCCGCCTGCGTCAATTTGCTCAGGACTTATCTGAGGATTACCAATTTACCTTGGAGGACGCCAAACAAGCCAGCCAAGCCATTGAGGACATGCCACGTGCTCGCCAATGCTTGCAAGACTTGCATCGTCAAATCAAGGCTTTGGGGCCTATCAATCTGGATTCTATTGAGCAATATCAAGGAGTCAAGGAACGTCTGACCTTCCTAAACACGCAAAAAGACGACTTGATTCATTCCAAAGATTTGCTTTTGGGAACCATCAACGATATGGATGACGAAGTGAAAACGCGTTTCCAAACGACTTTCAATGCCATTCGTGAGTCCTTCAAACTAACCTTCCGCCAAATGTTTGGTGGTGGTTCGGCTGAATTGTCTTTGACGGATGACAATGTGTTGACCGCTGGGGTTGAGATTTCGGTGCAACCACCCGGCAAAAAAATCCAATCTTTGAATTTGATGTCAGGGGGAGAAAAAGCCCTGTCTGCTTTGGCTCTGCTCTTTTCAATCATCCGCATCAAGACCATTCCGTTTGTGATTTTGGATGAGGTAGAGGCTGCCTTGGACGAAGCTAATGTCAAACGTTTCGGGGATTACCTAAACCGTTTTGACCAATCCAGCCAATTCATCGTGGTAACCCACCGTAAGGGAACCATGGCTGCCGCAGATAGCATTTACGGCGTTACCATGCAAGAATCAGGCATTTCCCGCATCGTTTCGGTCAAATTAAAAGAGGCTGAAAACCTTGTGGACTAGCCTTTACAAAGAGAATAAAATGAATCCCAGCTGCTAACAGTTGGGGTTTTTAGGTCAATAGGAGTGTTAGATGTAAAAGTTTTAAAAGAATGCTGTATTCACAAGAAAATTAGAGTGTTTTTTGATAAAATAGGCTTATACGATTCTTTAGGAGTGTAATAATGATAAAGTTAGTAGCAACAGATATGGACGGTACGTTTTTAAACCGACAAGGTTCTTTTGATAAGGCAAGGTTGCGTGCTGTTTTAGATGATTTTGCTCAAAAAGGGATTTTATTTGCGGCAGCCAGTGGTCGTCCACTTTTGGCTTTGGAAAAAATGTTTGCGGATTACCATCATCAGATGGCTTTCATCGCTGAAAATGGTACCTTGGTCAAGGCTGATGGTTCTATTATCTTTGAATCAGGCCTCAGCAAGCCAGCTTATTTGGACATAATTGATACTTTATTGGAAAATCCCTACCTGTCAGGCTACGATTTTTTGTTATCAGGCGAAAAAGGAGCGTATTTGCACCAAAAAGCGAGCGATGAATACGCTCACTTCATTAGCCACTATTATGAAAATGTTCAACGTGTGCCAAATCTAGCACACATAGAAGATGCTATTTTGAAAGTAACGGCGAATTTTTCAGGTGATACGGTGCGTCAAGGTGAGGCTTGGTTTAATCAACGAGTGGATTTTGCGCGAGCTGTTACCACAGGGTTTAAATCGGTGGATATCATAGATAGTCGTGTCAACAAACGCACGGGTCTGGAAGCCCTTTGCCAAGCTTTTGAGATTGATAGCAGTGAAGTGCTTGCCTTTGGAGATAACCTCAACGATTTTGAAATGATGGGATTTGCTGGCACAGCCATCGCCACACAAAATGCCCGCCCAGAAATCAAAAACATCTCGGATGAAGTCATCGGAGATTGTGATGAAGAGGTTGTCATGACTTACATGGAAAGGTTGGCTAAACCATGACAGAGATAAAATTATTGGCTTTGGACTTGGATGGCACGCTTTTTGACAGTCAAAAGGTGGTGTCAGAGGAAAATAAACAAGCCTTGCGTGCAGCACGTGACAAGGGGGTAAAAGTTGTCATCACAACAGGTCGCCCCTTAAAAGCTGTTGAGGATTTGTTGGACGAATTGGATTTAATATCAGATGAGGATTACATCATCACCTTCAACGGCGGTTTGGTGCAAAAAACCAATGGGAAGATTTTGGATAAAAGCCAACTGACACGCGACCAATTGCGGCGTTTGCATGAGGCCTTGGAACCTCTAGGTTTGCCTTTTGACGTGCTTAGTGATGGCATCGTGTACAGTCTTCCTAGTCAGGGCAATCATTCTCATTACCCGCAGGCCAACCCAAAACTTACCTTTGTGGAGTTAGATAGTTTTGATGAGATTCCAAAAGATGTTATTTACAACAAGGTGGTCAGCGTGACCGATCCTGAATTTTTGGATAAGCAAATTTTGCAGCTGCCAAAAGACTTGTATGAGGCATTTGAAATCTTTAAATCACGTGAGATTATTTTGGAAATGATGCCAAAAGGCGTTCACAAAGCAGCGGGCTTGCAGCAATTGATTGATCATCTAGGCTTCTTGCCTGAACAAGTGATGGCTATGGGGGATGAGGAAAATGATCTTTCCATGCTTAAATGGGCTGGCCTAGGTGTTGCCATGGCTAATGCTGTTCCTAAAGTCAAAGCCATCGCAAACCACACAACCACCCGCACCAATGAAGAATCAGGTGTTGCAGAAACTATCGAAGAATACATTTTAAAGGCGTAAATAGAAAGGAAGCGATAGGGCATCGGCTCTGTTGCCTTTGGTAATAGAATATGGGATTATTTGACCGTTTATTTAGAAATCGACGAAAAGACGAGGAAGTTGAAGGCAAGCATGTTGAGGAAACTGTTGTGGAAACCGAGGAGGTGACTGACACCCCTGAGGAAGGAAAAACAGAAGAAACAAGCACAGAAGCCTCTGACCTCACCTCAACAACAGAAGACACACAAGACGAAGCAGTGGAAGAAACAGAAGAAACGGATTCTACCCCAGCTGAAACTATCTTAGAAACTGTTGAAATCACGGAAGATGAGGATAATTCAGCAGATTTTGAGGAAACTGTGGAAACCCTTGCGGAAAACGAAGAAATGGTTTCAGAACCTTCTGAGGAACTTTCAGAAACAAAAGAAGTCATTTCTGAATCAACTGAAGAAGTTGCTGAAAAGATGACTTCTGACTCATCAGAAGATCTTTCTGAAAATGCAGCAGAAGCTGACCCGCATTTTTCAAATGTCATGGCGGATTATTACGCTAAAAAAGCTGCAGCTAAGGAAGCCTTGGAACGTGGCGAAAGCATCTCATTTGAGCCAATCAGCACACGTCAAGAAGAGCCAGAAGCAGAACCTGAAGTGGTGGCAGAGCCTGTTGAAACGGAAGAAGAAAAATACAACCGCAGCCTTAAGAAAACCCGTACTGGTTTCAGCGCGCGTTTGAATGCCTTTCTGGCCAATTTCCGCCGAGTGGACGAGGAATTCTTTGAAGAATTGGAAGAAATGCTGATTTTGTCTGACGTGGGTGTCAATGTGGCAACCCAGCTTACGGAAGAGTTGCGTTATGAGGCAAAATTGGAAAATGCCAAGAAAGCTGATGATTTAAAACGTGTCATCATTGAAAAATTGGTTGATATTTACGAAAAAGATGGCGTCTTTAATGAAAAAATCAATTTCCAAGACGGTTTGACCGTTATGCTCTTTGTCGGTGTTAATGGTGTCGGAAAGACCACTTCTATCGGGAAATTAGCTTATAGATACAAGCAAGAAGGCAAAAAAGTCATGCTGGTTGCCGCGGATACGTTCCGTGCAGGTGCGGTGGCTCAGTTGGTTGAGTGGGGACATCGAGTGGACGTGCCAGTTATCACAGGACCTGAAAAAGCTGACCCAGCCTCAGTCGTCTTTGACGGTATGGAAAAAGCTGTCGCTGAAAACGTTGATATTCTTATGATTGACACGGCAGGACGTCTGCAAAACAAAGACAACCTCATGGCTGAGCTTGAAAAAATAGGGCGTATTATCAAGCGTGTGGTTCCTGATGCGCCGCATGAAACCTTGTTGGCTCTTGATGCCTCAACAGGTCAAAATGCTCTCAGCCAAGCCAAAGAATTTTCAAAAATCACACCTTTGACGGGGCTTATCCTAACCAAGATTGACGGAACAGCCAAGGGTGGTGTTGTTCTTGCCATTCGTCAAGAATTAGATATTCCTGTTAAACTCATTGGTTTTGGTGAAAAAATCGATGACATCGGTGAATTTGATTCAGAAGACTTCATGCGTGGTCTTTTGGAAGGCATTATCTAAGAAGAACAAAAAAAATTCCTACAACCTTAGTTGTAGGAATTTTTCGTTAAAAGACGCGGTAAACATAAGGATTCTTAGGTTCGTTTGTCTTTTTCATCTCGGTAATGTGTAAAACAGGCAAGGTCTGCTCAAGCGTTTGATTGTACTCAAGGCTGATAGTACCTGTGGCTGTAATCCACGTGTTATTTGGGTAACTCGTGTCGTTACCTGTTGTCAATAAGCCATAAACACCAGAGTCAGCAATACAGTGAATGATACCAAAGCGGAATAAGAATTGATACCCCTCGTGTCCAGGCTCGTTGTAAACAAAGCCTATGTAGGTGATTTCGCGTCCCGTGAAGGCGTCAGGATAGACGTAGATAAGTTCCATGACTTCCATGTAGTTATCCGTCGTGATTTTAACCGGTCCTGTACCCTCGTATTGTTTTAATTCCTTTTGCATTTCTTTTTTATAAGCAGATGAGGTGAAATACAAGCTGGTATCAGGTTTGAGGTATTGAACGGTGGTGCCGTCCTCGCTGACTGTACCAGCAGAGCCAGCCGCTAGGGGAAAATGGTAACCCTTGGCAGATACCGTTGTCGAATCAAGGGTGACTGTCGGAATCAACAAACCAACCAAAACAGGAATAGCTAAAATAATAGGACTAGCGAATTTGGCCAATTTGCCCTGCAAATGACTGTGGAGCTTCATATTTTTCACCCAAATGACCAGCTGGACAATGGCTAAAACAAAGGAAAGCACCATGGAAATATAGGCTAAATAAGCGTAGTGAGTATTGATGTATTGGTCCAATTTTCCTGAGAGTTGGAGGTACATGGACAATTCAAAATACCCCACAAGAATGATAAAACGAATCATGCTATTACCCCCACCACCAAACAATAAACAATGATAATTGCTGTTGAAACGCTAATAAATTGGATGATAAAAGAGGTTTTGAAAGAATGCAGCATCATCATGAGGTTTTTGATATCCACCATAGGTCCAATCAAGAGAAAGGCTAAAATAGGTGCCGTTCCAAAAGTGGACAGTAGAGATGCTCCGATAAAGGCATCCGCCTCGCTACAAAGGGACAAGATGAAAGCCAGTAGCATCATGACTAAAATTGCCGTCAAAGCATTGCCCCCAATTTGTGTCAACAGACGTGTTGGCAAATAAATTTGCATTCCTGAGGCTACCAAGGTCCCAAAAACCAAGTAGCGCCCAGTGTCGAAAAATTCATCAATCGCGTGAGCTAGGGCGAGGAAAATTTTGCGGTACCAGGTTTCGCCAGAATAATCGTGGAAATGCGTTGGTTTGGCATTGGCTTTGAGGATGTTTTCATCTACCACAAAACCAAGCATGATACCAAGCGTCAAGGCAACGATAATGGCCCCCAGCAACCTCAGCCATAAAAAGCGCCAGCTATTTCCAAAAGCCGAATAAGTGGCAAAGAGGACGATGGGGTTGATGATAGGTGCTGTTGCCAAGAAAGGAACAGCGGTGTAACTCGGTACTTTTTTCTCTAAAAAGCGCGTAATGATGGGCACAATCCCACATTCACACGAGGGAAAAATAAAACCAATAAAGGTTCCAAACAAGATGCGTAAGAAACGATTGCGGGGCAAAAAACGCTGCACCAAATCAGGTGTGATGTAAACTTCAATAAATCCCGACAAAATCGTTCCCAACAAGACAAAAGGCAGCGCCTCAATGATAATGGAGATGAAAATCGCAAACCATTGCAGAACGCTGGTTGGTAACTGATTAAAGATAGCCATAAGATTAATCAGTCACTTTCTTGTCTTTTTTGTCATCTTGTGCCTTGTCTTTTTCAGGGTCACTGGAAACCTTTGGCAAACTAGCAAAGTTGGAAAACATACTTTCCAAATCGTCTTGTCGTTTGTGTGTAATTGCCATAATGAGAAAAACCTCGTTTCTAAAATAATCACCCCCTATTATACTATCAAACCTTAAATAGCACAAAAATGGAGTTGCCCCGCTTGTTCAAAAGTCTTAGGGGCTTTTTTAGGACTTTGTGATATAATAAATCTACTATGAAAAATGAAAACATCACACCTATTGCCCAAGAAATGGGTATCAAGGAAGGGCAGATTGCCAAAGTTTTGGAATTAACTAGCGAAGGCAATACCATTCCTTTTATTGCACGTTACCGTAAAGAAATGACTGGTAACTTAGATGAAGTCCAAATTAAAACCATTATTGATTTGGATAAGAGCATGACGGCTTTAGCAGAACGCAAAGCCACTGTTCTCGCTAAAATTGACGAACAAGGGAAATTAACACCAGAATTGAAAACAGCTATTGAACAGGCTGAAAAATTGGCTGATGTTGAAGAATTGTATCTCCCTTACAAAGAAAAACGCCGTACCAAGGCAACGATTGCGAGAGAAGCAGGGCTATTTCCTTTGGCTCGCTTGATTTTGCAAAACAAACCGTCCTTGGAAGAAGAAGCCAAAGCCTTTTTGACAGAAGGTTTTGACACACCCGCCAAGGCGCTTGCAGGGGCTTGTGATATCCTCATCGAAGCTTTTTCAGAGGACAATCAAGTACGTTCGTGGGTTTACAATGAGATTTGGTCTTATAGTTCGATTGTTTCAAGCGTCAAAGACGAAGCAGCTGACGATAACAAGACTTTCCAAATCTACTATGATTTTTCAGAAAAAGTTGCGAAAATTCAAGGCTACCGCATTCTTGCCCTCAATCGTGGGGAAAAACTTGGTATTTTGAAAGTCGGCTTTGAGCATAATGTGGATAAAATGATTCGTTTCATGGGGGCACGTTTCAAACAAAAAAATGCCTACATTGATGATGTCATTGCCAAAACCATCAAGAAAAAAATCCTTCCAGCCATGGAGCGTCGTGTTCACAATGAGTTAACTGAAGGCGCGGAGGATGGGGCTATCCAACTCTTTTCAGAAAACTTGCGTCACCTCTTACTCGTGTCACCTCTTAAAGGTAAAATGGTGCTTGGGTTTGACCCTGCCTTTCGTACAGGTGCCAAATTAGCCGTGGTGGACCAAACAGGGAAATTGCTGACGACTCAAGTGATTTACCCCGTTCCACCAGCCAGCCAAGCTAAGATTGACCAATCAAAACAGGACTTAGCAGACCTCATTCGCACTTATGGCATTGAAATCATCGCCATTGGAAATGGGACAGCCAGCCGTGAAAGCGAAGCTTTTGTGGCACAAGTTTTGAAAGACTTCCCTGAAGTGTCTTACGTGATTGTCAATGAAAGCGGAGCTTCTGTGTATTCAGCGTCAGAATTGGCTCGCCACGAATTTCCTGATTTGACCGTTGAAAAACGCTCTGCCATTTCCATTGCCCGTCGTCTGCAAGACCCTTTGGCAGAACTGGTGAAAATTGACCCTAAATCTATCGGTGTTGGGCAATACCAGCACGATGTTAGTCAGAAAAAATTGGCTGAAAACCTTGATTTTGTGGTGGATACCGTGGTTAACCAAGTCGGTGTTAACATCAATACTGCAAGCCCAGCCTTGTTGGCCCACGTTTCAGGTTTGAACAAAACCATTTCAGAAAATATCGTGAAATACCGTGACGAACACGGACGTATCACCTCACGTGAGGAAATCAAAAAAGTCCCTCGCTTGGGAGCTAAGGCCTTTGAACAAGCGGCTGGTTTCTTGCGTATCCCAGGGGCTGACAATATCCTTGACAATACAGGGGTTCACCCAGAGTCTTACAAGGCTGTTGAACGTTTGTTGCAAGAATTGAACATTACAGATTTGGATGAGTCAGCCAAAGCCAAACTCCAAGCCGTTTCAGTACCATCAATGGCAGAAACGATTGGCATTGGGCAAGAAACGCTCAAGGACATTATCGCCGACCTCTTAAAACCAGGTCGTGACTTGCGTGATGATTTTGAGGCACCTGTCTTGCGTCAGGACATTTTGGATATTTCTGACCTTGAAATCGGTCAAAAATTAGAAGGAACCGTTCGCAACGTTGTGGATTTCGGGGCCTTTGTGGATATTGGTTTGCACGATGACGGTTTGATTCACATTTCGCAAATGAGCAAATCCTTTGTCAGCCACCCAAGTCAAGTCGTTTCCGTTGGCGATATCGTCACCGTTTGGGTGTCAAAAATCGACAAAGAACGTGGCAAAATCAATCTTTCTTTGGTAGATTTGCGTGAACTTGACTGATTTTGTCAAAGCCGTGTCGCAAGAAGATTTTGGCAAGTCTTTTAATCATGTTGCCGTTTGGAACACCAAGCTCAGAAGCAGTGGCGGCCGCTTTTTCCCCGCTGACGGTCATTTGGACTTTAACCCCAAAATCTACGATACTTTTGGCTTAGATGTTTTTCGGAAAATCGTTCGGCACGAACTTTGCCATTACCACCTGTATTTTGCTGGAAAAGGCTATAAACACGCTGATGCTGATTTCAAAGACTTGCTAAAAGCCGTCGATGGCCTGCGCTATGCCCCCTCCCTCTCACAAAATGCTCCTGCCAACCATTACCGCTGCCAACAATGTGGACAAGACTACCACCGAAAGCGCCGTATCAACACCCAAAAATACCGCTGCGGCCGTTGTCAAGGCAAGTTGCTTATGATAAAATGAGAATTTCATGTGCAAATAATGAACCACATTAAAAGCTTAAGGAGGATTTAATGGAAGATATTTTTGTTGGGCTGACCCTTATTGGTTTAGTAGCTGCTTGGTGGTTTTGGAAGAAACAACCACAACTCAGACCGTAGCTAGTCAAGTTTCATCTGTTTCTACCACCATTTCAACGTCTTCTAGTTCTTCCACAGTTGAATCTTCAACTTCTTCCTCAAGTTCTAGTAGTACAACCGAAAGTAGTTCTTCGTCTGAAGAATTCAAGAAATTTGATACCGAAGCTGGTAAACAATTTGCTGAATATCTAAAACAACAACTAGATGCTAACTATGCAGATGTAGGTTATACTTTTACAGTAACTGGGGATAACTCTACGGTAAATGTTAATGTGTTACAAGATTTTAAGTACGAACCTGAAAGTGAGGTTCAAAGAATGGCAGATGCTCTCTTGAGTTTTAAAAACGGAAAATTCTATACTTGGGCAACTGAAAATGGCTATAATTATAACGATACACCATATTTAATCATGAATGCTGAAGATGGGACACCTCTTGCCTCACAAGGAATTTCTGGATATATGAAAGTAAAATGATATTTATAAATAAAGATTAATACTTATGTCCAACCCATAAAAAATAAAATCAGTCGTAGGGCTGATTTTATTTTGTTGAAAGTGTTATATAATGATTGTAGTAGAGTAGAGAGGAAGTGAAGAGATGAAATCAGTACTCTATAAAAAGCGTGAAAACAAGATGGTTAGTGGGGTTTGTTCCGGAATTGCCGATAAGTTCGGTTGGGACTTGCCTTTGACACGTGTGTTGACCGCTTTGCTCATTTATTTTTATGGCTTTGGTCTTGTACTATACATCCTTTTAGCCATCTTTCTTCCCTACAAAGAAGACATGACACAAAATGATGTGAGAACGGGTCCACGTCGGCGCAAGGACGCTGAGGTGATTGACGAGGATAATGACGACGATTGGATTTGGTAATCCCCTCACCTGATAAACAGATGGGCTAAGGCGGTTTCTACTAGCGTGGGACTGACTTAGTCCATTTTTGGTAAATATAAGTGTCATCGCTTACTTTTAGAGGTGATTGTGATATAATAAAAAGAAAAGGAAAAAGGGTGGAACACGAACGAAAAGCGCAGCTCCCAGCCCTAACCGTTCAAAATCGCTGGGATTGAAAAAAAGTGTTGTGTTTTCGCAAAAAAGTGTTCCAGGTATGAAAACATGACTGTTACTGTCAAAATGTTAGTGGACAAGGTCAAGCTAAAAGTTGTCTATGGTAATGATGAACTCTTGGCCAAGGAAATTACAACGGCTGACATTTCAAGACCAGGTCTTGAAATGACGGGGTATTTTGATTACTACTCTCCCGAACGTTTGCAATTGTTGGGGATGAAAGAGTGGACCTATCTCATGAAGATGACCTCGCACAACCGTTACCAAGTCTTGACGGAGATGATTAAGCCTGAAACGCCAGCTATCATCGTAGCGCGCAAATTAGAAGTTCCTGAGGAAATGTTGGCTGCTGCTAAGGAAAAAGGCATTGCGATTTTGCAAAGTCACATCTCAACCAGTCGCTTGTCAGGTGAAATGTCTTGGTACTTGGATTCTTGCCTTGCTGAAAGAACCAGCGTGCATGGCGTGCTTATGGATATCTACGGCATGGGTGTCTTGATTCAAGGGGATTCAGGTATTGGAAAAAGTGAAACAGGTCTTGAATTGGTCAAACGTGGTCACCGTTTGGTTGCGGATGACCGTGTTGACGTCTTTGCCAAAGATGAAGAAACCTTGTGGGGTGAGCCAGCTGAGATTTTAAGGCACTTGCTAGAAATCAGAGGTGTTGGTATCATCGACGTGATGAGTCTGTATGGTGCTAGTGCCGTTAAAGGGTCATCACAAGTCCAATTGGTCATCTACCTAGAAAACTTTGAGTCAGGCAAGGTCTTTGACCGTCTTGGTAATGGCAATGAAGAAATTGAATTGTCAGGCGTTAAAATCCCGCGCGTGCGTATTCCTGTTAAAACAGGTCGTAACGTATCAGTTGTTATCGAAGCTGCCGCTATGAATTACCGTGCCAAACAAATGGGATTTGATGCGACCAAGACCTTTGAAGAGCGTTTGAGCAAGCTGATTAGTCAAAATGAGGTGAACGAATGATAAATCCCATTGCTCTTCAGTTAGGACCGTTCAGTATTCATTGGTATGCCATCTGTATCGTTTTAGGAATGCTTCTTGCTGTCTATTTAGCCATGCGAGAGGCACCTAGACGGCATATTTTGCCAGACGCTATCTTGGATTTCATCTTAATCGCCTTTCCTCTAGCCATTATCGGCGCACGACTCTACTACGTTGTTTTTGACTGGTCGTATTATGCCAGCCAGCCGCCAAGTGAAGTGTTTGCCATTTGGCACGGTGGATTAGCGATTTACGGTGGTTTGATTACAGGTGCGATTGTGCTTTTTGTGTTTTCTTACTATCGTGCCATCAATCCGCTGGATTTCTTGGACATTGCCGCTCCTGGTGTTATGATAGCCCAAGCTATAGGGAGGTGGGGAAATTTCGTCAATCAAGAAGCTTACGGAAAGATAGTCAGTCATTTGAATTACCTTCCCAATTTTATCCAACACCAAATGTATATTGATGGGGCTTATCGGGTACCAACTTTCTTATACGAATCAGTCTGGAACCTGCTTGGCTTTATCCTTATCCTGAGTGTCAGACGCCAACCACATTTCTTAAAACGGGGGGACATTACTTTCTTCTATCTGATTTGGTACGGTTGCGGTCGTTTCGTGATAGAAGGCATGCGAACAGATAGTTTGATGTTCTTTGGCATGCGTGTATCGCAGTGGTTGTCTGCTATTTTAGTAATCGTAGGACTCTTTTTCATGGTATGGCGCAGATGTCATCAAAAAGATATTCCTTATTATCAAGAAGCATAGAAAGTCAGTTAGGAGAAGAAATGTTAGAAGTAGCACTTTTAATTATTGCTATTGCATTTGCTATATTAGTTGGTGTTTTGATACCAATTGGCATTAAATTGTATCGGACAGTAGATGCGATCAATGAAACTATTGATGAAACCAAACAAACCATTACTGTCTTGACCAGTGATGTCAATGTGACACTCTATCAGACCAATGAATTGTTGGCTAAAGCTAATGTTTTGGTCGAAGATGTCAATGGTAAGGTAACAACCATCAATCCATTATTTGTAGCGGTTGCTGATTTATCTGAGACGGTGTCTGATTTAAATGGACAAGTTCGCCATTTAACGCAGAGAGCTTCTCAGGCATCATCAACAGTCACAAAAGCCAGTACTGCCCTTGCCATTGGTAGAGCAGCTACCAAATTATTTCAAAGAAGAGGAGAAGAATCATGAGTAAACTATTGAAGAATGTTATTGTCGGTATCGCTTCTGGTGCAGCTGTTGCGTATTTCTTGACATCTGAAAAAGGTAAAGAATTGCAACAAAAAGCGAAAAAAGCTTACGATGCTTACAAAGAAGACCCAACAAAATACAACCAAAAAGCAAAAGACAAAGCGACTGAATACACAGATTTGGCCGTTGATACCTTTAACGATTACAAACAAAAATTAGAATCTGGTGAATTGACCACAGAAGATATCTTGGGAGCTGTTAAAGAAAAAGGACAAGCCGTAGCAGAATACACAGGTGAAAAAGTATCAGAAGTCGCTTCTAAAGTATCAAAAGCCGTTGAAGAAACAGAAGCAGCTCATCATGATAAAACAGGTGCTGAAGTCGATGACATCATCATCAACTACGCTCCAAAATCACAAGAAGACACAGATGCTGAAACATCATCTGACGATGAACCTGTAAAAGTGAAAGTGGACCCTGAAGAAGAAGCAAAAGCTGATTCATCAGCTGAAGCAGACGAAGATAAAGCCAACTAAAAAAGGCCTAGGCCTTTTGGTTCATTAAAAAACTCCTGAGATAGCTGGTCAAGAGAACTTGAACATCAGCGCTCAGGGAGTTTTTTTATTCTTTTGTTCTGTTTTTGATAGACCGAATCATGCGCGGCACCCCTACAATGGTCGCTAGGCTAATAAGAGAGGCAAATAAGAATGACCAAAGAGGAGCTAAATGCAAAGCAAGTAAAAAGAATGACACAATAACCGTTAAAACGGCAAAAGATGCGATACGTGCAAAGAAAACCAATTCTTGAAAACGTTCATTCTCATGGTCTATATACTGAAAGGTTTTAAATTTTGGGCTAGAGTTTTGCTTTTGCTGCAAATCCTCTTTCTGCTCATGATGTTGTTTTAATGGTGTCGGCATATCCCTCTCCTCTAATTACCTAGCTATCATAACATAAAATGAAAGCTTTGTCATCTTTTTCCAAAACTTGACTAATGTTTCAAAATATGTTTAAAATAGTTGTTGCTCTTTTTAGGAAGCAATCTTTGATTTATCGACTTTTCAACCGCAAAGAAGGGATTTTTTGCCATTGGGATTTGGATAAATTATTATGACTAATCGTTATAGGAGTGGTATAATTAAAACATTATGGAAAAAATAATTATTACTGCGACGGCAGAATCTATCGAGCAGGTTAAAGAGCTCTTAGAGGCTGGTGTTGACCGCATTTACGTGGGAGAGGAAAATTTTGGCTTACGTCTTCCCCATAATTTCACTTACGATGAATTGCGTGAGATTGCAGGGCTTGTTCACGAGGCAGGTAAAGAAATTGTCATTGCTTGCAATGCCTTGATGCACCAAGACATGATGGTGGCTGTTCGCCCTTACCTTGACTTTTTGAAAGAAATCAAAGTGGATTACTTGGTATCAGGCGACGCTGGGATTTACTACATCAACCAGCACGAAGGCTATCATTTCAAAATGATTTACGATGTGTCCGTCTTTGTTACATCAAGCCGTCAAGCCAATTTCTGGGGTGATCACGGTGCCAGTGAAATCGTGTTAGCAAGGGAAATTCCGTCTGCGGAGTTGTTTAAAATGTCTGAAAACCTCCGTTACCCAGCAGAAATTCTCATGTATGGTGCAACGGTTATTCACCATTCAAAACGCCCTTTGTTGCAAAACTACTACAATTTCACGCATATTGATGATGAAAAAACGCGTGAACGTGGCTTGTTCTTAGCTGAACCAGCTGACCCAGAAAGTCACTATTCGATTTTTGAGGACAAACACGGCACACACATTTTTGATACGGACGATATCGACATGATGCCTAAATTGCCAGAGTTGCTAGAACACGGCTTCACACACTGGAAATTAGATGGTATCTATTGTCCAGGTCATAATTTTGTTGAAATTGCTAAGATTTTTGTTCAAGCGAAAAAACTGGTTGAGGCTGGCGAATTGACACAAGATAAAGCTTTCTTGCTGGATGAAAGCATTCGCCAATGGCATCCAAAAGGACGCAGCCTTGGAACTGGCTTTTACGATTTTGACCCGTCAGAGGTCAAATAATACAAACTCTGTTGTCTTGCCATGATTGAGTTACTATTTCAGGGCGTGACAAGACAACCCAACTACATTTTACGGAGAAATTGGTCTTAGACTAATCTTCTCACTACATTTACTATCTTGAAAATAGGAATTACAGAATGTCACAAAAAAAATTAAAACGTCCAGAGGTGTTAGCACCTGCTGGAACACTTGAAAAATTAAAAGTTGCTGTTGATTACGGTGCCGACGCTGTTTTTGTCGGTGGTCAAGCTTATGGTTTGCGTAGCCGTGCAGGAAATTTCACCATGGATGAACTCCGTGAAGGGATTCAGTACGCTCACGAACGTGGGGTAAACGTCCACGTTGCAGCCAACATGGTCACACACGAAGGCAATGAAGCAGGAGCAGGCGCATGGTTTAGAGAACTTCGCGATATGGGCTTGGATGCGGTAATTGTATCTGACCCTGCCTTGATGGTCATTTGCTTGACAGAAGCACCAGGATTAGAAGTACACGTATCAACTCAAGCGTCAACCACTAACTATGAGTCATTTGCTTTCTGGAAAGAAATTGGCGTGACGCGCGTGGTTTTAGCCCGCGAGGTGTCTATTGCCGAAATCGAAGAAATTCGCCAACACACTGACCTTGAAATTGAAGCCTTTGTTCATGGGGCAATGTGTATCGGTTATTCAGGGCGTTGTGTTTTGTCTAATCACATGAGCCACCGTGACGCTAACCGTGGTGGCTGCTCACAATCTTGCCGCTGGAAATACGACCTTTACGATATGCCATTTGGTCAAGAACGTCGCAGCCTAAAAGGCGAAATTCCAGAAGAATTTTCAATGTCAGCTGTGGATATGTGCATGATTGAGCACATTCCTGATTTGATTGAAAATGGTGTGGATAGCTTCAAAATTGAAGGTCGTATGAAATCAATCCACTATGTATCAACCGTTACAAACTGCTACCGCGCAGCCGTTGATGCTTATTTGGAAAGTCCTGAAAAATTTGAAGCCATCAAAGATGATTTGATTGACGAATTGTGGAAAGTCGCTCAGCGTGAATTGGCAACTGGTTTTTATTACAAAACACCAACAGAAGACGAGCAGTTATTTGGTGCTCGCCGCAAAATCCCACAATACAAATTTGTTGGAGAAGTTGTGTCATTTGATGCCGGAACAATGACAGCAACCATTCGCCAACGTAACGTTATCCTTGAAGGAGATGTGGTCGAATTTTACGGACCAGGTTTCCGTCATTTTGAAAACACCATCAAAGATTTGCATGACGCCGACGGCAATAAAATTGACCGTGCCCCAAATCCAATGGAATTATTAACCATTACCGTCCCACAAGAAGTACGCCCAGGCGATATGATTCGCTCGTGCAAGGAAGGGTTGATTAACCTTTACCAAAAAGATGGGTCTAGCAAAACGATTAGAGCATAATAGATAGCAAAAAAGAACGACTAAAGCGAAGTCGTTCTTTTCTCTTGGTTGTGGTTTTCTTGTGATTGTCTGACTGTTGGCGGCACTAAAGTCAGATGCTTTATCGCATCAATCGGAATAATCGCTGAAATGTTGTGTTTAATATTTTTTAAAATCAATTTATTATGGGCAGTGTCCCATTTGACCAAATCGCCAGTAAAGCTTTTTTCCTCATAAATCGCATGCAAAGCCAAGTGTTTTTCATGCGCTTCTTGAATGGTTTGAGAGAGCTTGTGGAAAATCAGCTGGTTATCTCTAGGCTGACCTTGAAAGTCCATATAGGTTTTGGCGTATTTTTTTAATGCGTGAATCAGATTTTTCATAGTGTTTTACCTAAAAAATTGTTAAAATGATTATACACCATTTTTGGTGAAAAAGAAACACGCCTTGCTGAAGTTTTTACGAATATCATTAGTAGGAGGTCCTTTATGGCAGAATTTAAATTTGAAATTGTTGAACACTTGCTTACCTTGTCTGAGAGCGATAAGGGATGGACGAAAGAGCTTAATCGCGTGAGTTTTAATGGCGCAGAGCCTAAATTTGATATTCGTTCATGGAGTCCTGACCATCAAAAAATGGGAAAAGGCATTACCCTTACCAATGACGAATTCAAGATTATTCTTGAAGCTTTTCGTCAATAAAATGTGTGATTATGTTTAGAAAAGGCTGGGATTTTTATCCTAGCCTTTTTCGATTGCTTGAAAATATGGTAAGTGTTGCAGTGAGCGTCTTAAAGTTTGGCTGATGAGGCTAATAACGACTATTTTTCCTAATTCAGGAAGGAGGAAAGGCAGGACACCTGTTAGCCAAGCAGCTTTCCAAGTCATGTCAGCTAGAAAATGCAGCCCTATAACGCCACAGACAAATGCCAAGGCATCCCCAAGGAGATTGCTTATGAAAATACCTGCTAAAGACGAGTGTCTTTGACAAAGGTAAGAAGTAACGCAGGCATAAGCAATAAATCCCCACAAAAAGCCAGCTGTCGGAGTGACAAAAGCACTAATCCCCCCAGCACCCCCAGCAAATACAGGTAGGCCAATAGCCCCCAATAGCCAGTAAACAAGAATGCTCAAACTGGCATCACGAAAACGAAAGGTTGATGCTACCAGCCCCACGGCAAGTGTCTGCAAGGTAAAAGGTACCGTACCAATTGGAATGGTAATCTGTGACAGGACAGCGATTAAAGCTGCTCCAAATGCGGGAAAAACAAGGGTTAATGCTCTGTTACTTGACATAAAGATCTCTTTCTTTTTAAAAATAGTAAACCTATTTTAATTATATGGTTTACTAAAATTGTAACCAAAGAAATAGACGATGTCAAGTGCTGCATCGTCTATTTCTTTTTAGTGTTTCGTGTTCTTAAATAAAATGAGCAACCGATGATAGCAAAAGCAATGCCCAAAATGATAAAAGTACTTTTACGGGGTGTGTCTGCTAGTAAGCCATAAGCTAAAAAGATAGCAGCAGATAGGAAATAAATGGTGTGTCTAGACATGGCAACTCCTTTGATTGATGAATTACTCCTATTTTAGAATAAAGCGATGCGCTTTGCAATGGCTAAGATCAATAAACTAGTCAAAAACCGCTATTTTCTTTATAATAAAAATGAAACCGCAATCATAAGGAGAGAATAGGTGAAAACATGACAAGACTAGCGTATCGATATTATATTTTTGATTTTTATGGCACCTTTGCTTATGTCTATGGGCTACTTAATTCTCGTGAGTATCAGGAAAAGTATGCCAATGACTTGAAGAAAGACTTGGCTCGGATTCCGATTGTTAAGCATAAAGAAAAGTATGTTGAAGTTGGTAAGGCTTTGATGGACTTGCACCTCAACTATGAAGAAGTACCTGTCTATGATGATGTGGAGATTCAGTTTTCTGCTCAGCCTTCTTACAAGGTTACTAAGATGAAATTCATCAAAAAAGGTGACCGCTCTGCGATTGTATTTAATAACGAAATCACCATTAAAAATATCCCTGAGAAAGCTTATGAATATATGGTCAATGGACGCTCAGCAATCGAATGGATTATGGACCAGTATCAGATTAAAACCGATAAGAAATCAGGCATCACAGATGATCCGAATGACAATGCCGTTATGGAAAGATTCTACAATACGCTCAAACACGAATTCTATTATCTCTACAAGTTTGATTCAAATGACATTCTTGACCAAAAGCTCTATGAATTCGTTTATGGGAAATATAATCACGTAAGACCACATCGTGCAAACGGTGGACTTACACCTTATGCTGCACGATGTCGTGCAGCGTAAGAAATTTTATACACTAGTGTTACAAAAATGCTTGACTAGGTCAAAACATATATGAATAGGAGAATAAAAATGAAAGAAAGAAAAAAAGCAATTATAAATATATTACTATTATTTTTAACACTTGTAATAAATGCCCTCGGAGCCCTCGGCCTAATCAATGGCTATTCACAAAAAGAGGTATCTGACAGATATTTGACCCTGATAACTCCAAGCCCAACTACATTCAGTATTTGGAGCATAATTTATATTCTTGTAATTTTATCATGTATTTTAATGATAATTAGAAGTGATAATGATTACTATAAAAACGTTATAAATGGAATTACTTCGCTCTTCCGCTTTTCCAGTTTATTCAACATACTATGGATTATATCATTTTCTTATCTACAATTAGAATTGTCAGTTATTTTTATTGTTGCCTTTTTATTTTCGCTATCATTAATATTAGAAAAATTATTATCAATAAAATCTAAAGGGCATTTTATAATACCTTTATCATTTGGAATATATGCCGGTTGGCTTTTTATAGCAACAGTTGTAAACATATCTGCAACTTTGGTTAAACTCAATTGGAATGGATTTGGAATATCTGACACTTTGTGGGCTTTTACAATCTTAATAGTAGCTGTAGTGATTGTATTTCTAGTCAACGTAAAAAATAAAAACGCTGTATTCCCTTTACCGATAGCCTGGGCTTATTTTGGAATCAATAATTTTCTTAAATCAAGCCAAGGCTTTTCGGGATCGTATCCTATATTAGAAAAAGCATCTATAGTAGGGATGATTTTACTTATAATGATATCAATTTTTAGATTTTATAAAAACAATTACAAAATTATTCCTACCACTTAAACTTAGTTTTTCTATTAACATTGACCTAGTCAAGCATTTTTGTAACACTAGTGTATAAAATTTCTTACGCTGCACGACATCGTGCAGCATAAGGTGTAAGTCCACCGTTTGCACGATGTGGTCTTACGTGATTATATTTCCCATAAACGAATTCATAGAGCTTTTGGTCAAGAATGTCATTTGAATCAAACTTGTAGAGATAATAGAATTCGTGTTTGAGCGTATTGTAGAATCTTTCCATAACGGCATTGTCATATGGACAGCCTGCTTTGCTCATACTTTGTTGGACATAGTTTTTATCACAAAATTTATTGAATTCTTTTGCGGTAAATTGACGCCCTTGATCAGAATGCAGGATAATTCCTTTTGCTGGTTTTCGACGTTCTAGTGCGATTTTCAAGGTTTCCTTTGCCAATTCAGTATCGATATGACTGCTGTTTAATGATGCAACCACTTCACGAACGCAAAGGTCTATAATCGTGCAATTGTAACGCATTGTTCCATCTGGACGAGTTAAATATGTAAAATCAGTACACCATATTTTATTGGGTTCTTTTACATCAAATTCCCTATTCAGAAGGTTTGGAAAGATTTTATTGGCTGTTCCTTTTACATAGTTTGGTTTCTTTCGACGTGTGATGGAACGTAAGCCTAAAGAAATCTTTAAGAATGTTTGATTATGAAACACAATTAAATGTTTTTAAAGAACTATATAACGACATTATCCAATTGGGTGACTTTAGGACAAGAGAAACTGAAACGAAAACCGCAGAAGAATATATGAAAAAGAAGTTGAGGAATTGGGGAGACTATACAGATTCTATTTTTCGTATCTTAAGAGCAACAGGTGTTGTAGTATTCAGTAAAGGAAGAACACTTACAATAAGTTCTGAACGAATTGATGAAATCAAATATATTCTAAAAAAAGTAGATAGAGAAATTGTTTGTACTGATATGAATAGAAATGACTTTGATTTGTATATTTCTAATCCTCATGAGCCTATATTGTTAAACGATAATAAAGATAGTTTAATAAAAACTTTAGAGAGTATCGGTAGCTTTGGTAATAACAAAGAGGATATCTATGTTCTTAAGCATAGACTCAATCAGCAACGAATCTTTAGAAAACAAAAAAAGTAGACGACGAGACACTAAGATTAAAAGCGCGTTCTAAGGAAGATATTGAAGACATATTACAGACCTTTGAAGCTATTAGTCAAAAAGAAATTGAGCCTGCAAGTATGAGACCTACTTTCTTTGAATGGAATATCTGGCGAGCAATGACTATGATTAACCATGGAAAAGTGAAGGGGAATTTTACTGTTGATGATTCAGGAATGCCTATTTCTACAGCAGGTGGTGGGAAAAGTGACATAATTGGCGATTATGGAAAGTTTAATATCGGTATCGAGGTTACTCTTTCTACAGGTCAAAAACAATTTGAAATGGAAGGAGAGCCTGTAAGTAGGCATATTGGGGAAATGCAGGTGGAAAAACCAACGTTTGGTATTTTTATAGCAGATTCTTTAAATGAAACAGTTATAAATCATTTTTACACTTTATCTCATCAGAAATCAAAAATATACAATGGTTATTATAATGAGGCATGGAGGATTAGGAAATGGTTCATAAAAAACTTAAAATCGTTATCGGTACGGTACTTGTTTTAGCACTAGGAGCAGGAGCTTTTGTTATTCACCAACAAGCAAATGAACGTGAAACAGCTAATCGTAAACAAGCTAGTAATACTTTCTTGCAATCAGGTAAAACATCTAGCTCTAGTGAGGAAACTTCCTCTACGGAAACAGAAGAAAGCACTAGCTCTAGCGTTGATACAACGCAACTTACGACAGACCAAGTAGAAGAATGGGTAATTGCTTCCTATATCAATTTAAAAGGACTTAATGTTTCACCAGCTAACTTCCACGTGACAGTAACAGCTTCTGATGATGGTCTAGTCTATTCTACGCTTTATGGCTGGTCTTTAACAGATGGTGAAGAAATCACCTATCGTATTACTGCTGACGGCACGTTAGAAATGTTTGGACTTGCGGAGCATAAATGGATAACAGCTGAAACACAATACCGAGCAATAGGATATTATCCGAATGGTATTGATATTGCAAGTGTCCTAGACGGCGACTTTTCAACGCTTTATGGCACGTGGGTGGCAAGTGATGGTAGCTACTTCACTATTAATAACGACAACTCAGTTACCTTTAGTCAAACATCATCAACTGATATAACAACGTTAACTGTACCTGATTTAAATACTGAATTAAATAGCTCAATACCTTATCTTGGTTTACAAGTTAACAGACCAACAGCAGGAGCAGGTTTATTTTTCTTATACCCTAAAGGAGTTACTAGTCACCTTGGCGATAGTTCAGATACAACAAAAGACCGTCTCCAAGCAGGTTTTCAACCGACACCTTTAACAAATGACAACGTTTATTATCGCCAATAAAGAAACTAATATAAAAACAGCTACAGTTCAGTTAGTTTTAGTTTTTTTGCTATTTTTTAAAGCAATAACTGTAAGTACTAAAAGAGCTAAGTTCCAAAGTACCAACACTTTGTCGAAGCATAAAGTTTTGATGATAATAATAAATAGTTGTCCTTCTCTGAGACGTTGCAAGGTTGTGAGCAACGCACAAGAAAAGCACCCTAGCTTTTGGACGGCAGGGTGCTTTTCTTGTGTTAGATTTATACCAAATCTTACTTGTTGTTGCCTATATTATAGCATGAAATAACTTTTAAAGTCAAAAAAGTAGTGCTTTGGAGACACTACTTAGGAGATTATGAAAAAGAAAAGTTTCAGGATTGTCTAAATAATAACGCTAGAAATTTAAAGAAAACTAAAAAATGGAAAAAATAACTAGCAGATTGACGATTTTTTTCGCAGAAAAAATCAAAATCTGAAGTTTAAACGTCAAAAAACTCCGTTTGTTCGCTTTTTCTAGTTGAGATTGGACTTTTGTCCCAGACTCTTTTTTCTATTCTTCTTCCGTTACATTAAACTTTTTAAGTTCTTCTTTATAAGCCTCACTACCTTTCTTGAAGTACTGGCGTTCTGATCCTGTAATATTAGCAGTAATAACATCATCTTTGTATTCATATTTGACCGTTGGATTGACAAATCCTGAAATCTCAAAGGTTTGTGTATCATTATCAACCGTCATGCTACTAGTTGAACCTTCGGCATCGACAGTTCCCTTGTCACCCTTAATGGTGATGACCAAGTCGGTCCCGTAGTCCCCGATTTCATAGTATTCCCCGTCCATGATAGGTTTGCTTGAACAAGCGACGAGAAAGAGAGTGGTAAGGGGAAGAGCAACAAGGCTAAGTAATTTTTTCATAAATGTTTCCTCCTAGTTGGAATTTATTTTACAGGAATCGTGTTACAAACGTATTAATGATAGGGTTTCAATTTAATTGCGAAACAGATGCGTTAGTAGTTAAACTAATTTTCAGTGGACATTCGTCCGTTTTTTTAATATAATTTTAGTCAACCGAATAGTTGACTGATAAATTTGTGAGGAGGTGTACTATGAGAGACGTTTATACAAGAGTAACCCAAATTGCAAGAGAACAACTATATCAATTTATGAAGGATAATCAGGTGTCACCCCTGAATTATCACTTTCATTACTATTTTGATGATTGCATCCAGAAATTCGGTATCAAGGTATTGGAGCATCACTTTACCAATCAAAAAATTGAAGGTCTTACTATGATTGATGAGGATGGTATTTCAATTTCCTATGAAAGTCAGAACCCGCCAGTTAAACAGAACTTCACTAAGTGCCATGAACTAGGTCACTATATCTTGAAACATTCAGGTAAGCAGTTTACACAATTAAGCAGTAAAAAAGATACAGTTGAAGAAAGCGAAGCCAATCTTTTCTCTGCTTATATTCTCATGCCTGATATTGTCCTACTGTCAAAAATTTATTATCGCTTGGATAGTTTCAAGCAAGTAATGACAGAGCTATCCGTATCAGCGGATGCCTTGAAATTTCGATTACAAGATTTGTTCCGCTATCGTTTAAAACGAGCCAATCGAGAGATTAGTTCAGCTATTTATCAATATCAAACGGGTCAAAGCAAGCCTGTTCTCAGTCTTTTTGAGGAAGTCCATACTGAGATTGAAGACGAGTACCGAACGGTGGAAGAGGATGTTCTTGCTAAAGTTCTAAATCGCCTGAGAGAGTGTTATTTTGTGGCAAGTACAGAGTTCCCTGAGTTGCTAGAAAATAGCTTTCGCAAGGAGTTGGAACAAGAAGACAATATTGATACTTGGTTAGAGTATGACTTTGGGCAGTCAGTAGGCTACGCCTGGTGTACGGATAAGTTGACCGCAAAGCAAGCGAAATCAAGAGCAAAAACAATACTCCTATTAGAAAAGAGGTAGTTATGTATCAACCTGAAAAATTAAAACAAAAACGAGAAGAACTAGGCTTAGAGCAACAAGAGTTGGCTGAACGCATCGGTGTTTCAAAGCAGGCTTACTTCAAGTGGGAAAAAGGCTTGTCAAAGCCTACTAAAGCCAATATTGCTAAGTTGGAAAAAGTCTTAAAGGTTCCAGAAGGCTATCTGAGTGAAGATGAAATTTCATCCCTCTATAAGCAACTGACAGAGCCAAACCAGGAGAAAGCCATTACCTATGTTCGTGACCTGGTATCGTCACAGAAGGTTATCAGCATTGCAGAGAAGCGTTCAGAGTATCATGTTTACGAGAAACTTTCTGCAGGTATTGGTGCCTCTGTTTATGGTGACCTGGACTATGACGTGGTTTACTACAATGAAGAATTACCACATGATTTTGCATCCTGGGTTGATGGAAATTCGATGGAACCAACTTATCAAAACGGAGAAGTAGCTCTTATTAGAGAGACGGGATTCGATTATGACGGGGCAGTTTATGCAGTCGTTTGGGATTCACAGACTTATATCAAAAAAGTCTATCGTGAAGAAGAAGGGCTCCGCTTGGTATCAATCAATAAGGACTACCCTGATAAGTTTGCACCATTTGATGAGAATCCACGAGTCGTCGGAAAGATTGTTGATCACTTCATGCCATTGGAGGACTAGGTATGGGCTACTTTGACTATTCGCGAGAACCAAAAAGTGACATAGCTTTTGTGGACATGAAATCCTTCTATGCTAGCGTTGAGTGTGTAGAGCGTGGACTTCATCCGTTGAAAACCTCACTTTGTGTCATGAGTCGAGCGGAAAATGCTAACGGTTTGATATTGGCTTCCTCACCTATGTTTAAGAAGGTCTTTGGCAAGAACAATGTCAGCCGTTCCTATGACTTGCCTTTTGACATCAAAACCAGGAAGTTCAACTATTACGTTGCACGTAGGCAAGGTCTGCCGATTACACTTGACTATGTACGATTCATAGAAGAATGGGCTAGGATTACTTACATTGTTCCTCCTCGCATGGACTTGTACATTGAGAAAAATATGGAAATCCAGCACATCTTCCAAAACTACGCCAGTCCAGATGACATCCTCCCTTATTCTATCGATGAGGGATTTATTGACCTCACATCATCTCTAAAATACTTTGTTCCTGATGAGAATATCAGTCGCAAGGACAAGTTAGATATGATAGCTGCTCGGATTCAGCGTGACATTTATCGAAAGACAGGTGTTTACTCAACGGTTGGCATGTCTAATAGTAATCCACTTTTGGCAAAGCTAGCACTAGATAATGAGGCTAAGAAGACACCGACCATGAGGGCTAATTGGTCTTATGAGAATGTAGAGGAGAAGGTCTGGAATATTCCAAATCTGACAGACTTCTGGGGCATAGGAGAGCGTACAGAAAAGCGATTGAATAAACTAGGCATTCACTCTATCAAAGAGCTTGCCAATTTTGATGCTGACTTACTCAAAAAGGAATTTGGAGTAGTGGGTGTGGAGCTTTTTTATCATGCTAACGGTATAGATGAAAGCGACGTTCATAAGCCATACAAACCCAAATCACACGGTATTGGAAATTCTCAGGTTTTGCCAAGAGATTATTATAGACGGGCGGATATTGAACTTGTCCTTCGGGAAATGGCGGAGCAAGTAGCTATTCGGTTGAGACGAGCTCATAAGAAATGCTGTACGGTGTCAATTTATATTGGATTTTCAAGGTTTGAAGGTAAGCGACATCTTCAAGCCCAAATGAAAGTAGATCCGACAAATAATACCCGAGTACTGACTGACCATGTACTCAGCCTTTTCAGGAAGAGGTATGAACTAGGTGCAGTCAGAAGTGTTGCGGTGACTTACTCAAACTTTGTGGATGAGTCATTACAGCTCATTTCACTTTTTGATGATATTGAACAAATTGAGAAAGAAGAAAGGCTCCAAACAGCGATTGATTCTATCCGAGAAAAATTTGGCTTTACTTATATTCAGAAGGCTAATTCGTTATTGGAAGCCTCACGAAGTATTGAGCGAAGCAAGTTAATTGGCGGTCACTCAGCTGGTGGATTAGACGGACTAAGATGATTGATAGAAGTTATCTCCCTTTTCAAGCAGCTAGAGATTATCAGGATAGAGGTATGATGAAATGGATGGGATTTTTCCTATCAGAACACACCACGTCACTAGATGAGGATAGGAATAGAATTGATATGACATCTGATTTGACTGATATGGAAAAATTAGTCTTGATTGGTCAACTCTACGCATCGCAATTCCAGGGGATGTTTGTTATGAAAGGGAAAAATGTTAGGAATACTTATTTTGGAAGAGTGATTGAAATTAACTCAAAGGAAATCACAATAAAAACAGCTGACAAATACCAGCTGCTTCAAGTAAAGGATATTTTATCCATCAATATAACGGAGGAGACAGATTTTGAGTAGAAAAGAAATTTATGAGGGCAAGTTACAAATAGACTATTTCTCTGATTCTTATCTCAAGTTCGAAGAGGATTTCTATCGCTATTCAGCACTAGGAGAGCCCCTAACAACTCTTACTGATGACATCCTCAGAGCAATGGCGATGAGCCAAAAGAACTACTTCAAACTCAGTAAGCGTCACAGTAGGGATGGGCGAGACCACTATTTCTATTTCACTGTTGAGTTCAGTAAGACAGAAGTAGGAGTGAGGAAGTTTGAGTATGAGCAGCATACGTTTCATATGTAGTTACAAGTGTTCATGTTTGAATTTCCTATAAAATAAAATATAAGACACACAATTATCTTTCTTTGATATAATAGAAATTAAGAAAATAAAGGAAGTATTATACATGGCAAATGAAGCAACTGCTACTGACCAATATGTCAGAAGAGAGATAGAAAAATTCGGAGTGCGTTATGATGAGCAAGGCTCTTCTCACCCAGAAATTGCTAAAGCATTAAAAGGGGCGAGCAAGCAAGGAAAATCTGGAGTAGGGAAACCAGAGTTTGTGCTGCAAGTTTCTGATTATTTGTTAGTGATAGAAGACAAGCGTGACAATGATAGACTGCTCAATCTTAAAGACGGTAAGGTTGCGAAAGATATACCGTCATTATCAGGTTATGCTGTCAATGGTGCTGTTCACTATGCTAACCACATTGTGGCGAAAACTAGCTCTTTTGATGAAGTGATTGCAATAGGTGTAACAGGTGATGAAGAATTGCATAATATTCAGCCTGTATTAGTTAGTCTGACAGATGGTGAGATTACTGAAAGTATTCTTCCAAAATTGTCTGATTTTCAAGAACTTCATCCAGATAATATCAATGAATGGTATTCTGTAAATGTTCTTGGGGAATTTTCAACTGAGCAAAAACGTATTTTTGAATTGCAAAATGTTTCTAAGGAACTCCATGAGGACTTAAGGAATTACGCTTCTCTTGAAGGTGAAAATAAAGCAACAGTAATCTCTGCGATTTTGCTAGCTCTTAATGAAGAAGACTTTGACATTAAAAAATTAACAGGTAATAAGTATCCTAAAAAGTCAGATGGTACAGATGACACAACAAAGCCTGTAATTGATAATGATGGAATGAGAATTCTTAAATCTGTTAAGGATTACATTGCATCTGAAGGTGTTATGCCTGAAGATAAAGTCAATATTCTTCTCAATAAATTTTCATTTTTAGAAACAAATGTTCGTTTGAACGAAAAAAATGAAACGTTAGGCATGACGCCACTTCACTATTTTGCTAAAAAGCTGCAAGATAAAGTTATTCATCACTTTAAACAAAATACTGATTATGATATTTTAGGGAATTTCTATGGTGAGTTTGTAAAATATGGTGGTAGTGATGGAAATGGCTTAGGAATCGTTTTAACACCTCATCATATTACAACTCTGATGACAGAATTGATTGATGTATTGCCGACTGATTACGTCTTAGACCCAGCTTGTGGAAGTGGTGCTTTTTTGATTTCTGCCATGAATCGAATGACTAAGTTAGCGAAAGATGAGAATGAAATCAAGCATATTAAGCAGCATCAATTACTGGGAATTGAGTTACAGGAGAAGATGTTCACTGTAGCGACAACTAACATGATTTTACGTGGTGATGGAAAGAGCAACCTACAGCTGAATGACATGTTTGCTGTCACTGGTGAAGAAATGAAGAAGTAGAAAGTCAATAAAGTCCTCTTTAACCCTCCTTATTCCCAAGGGAAGACTGATAAAACCTTAACCGAAATCAACTTTATCCGCCATGCCTTGGATATGGTGGCAACTGGTGGTAAACTAGCAGTCATTGTTCCTCAATCCACAATGGTTGGTAAGTCAAAAGCAGAAAGAGAGTATAAGAAAAAGATTCTTGAAAATCATACTTTGGATATGGTTATTACTGTAAATAAAGATACTTTCCATGGTGTGGGGACTAATCCTGTTATCGCAGTCTTTGAGGCTGGAAAACCACATGATATTGAACGCAAGAAAGTTAAGTTTATTAATTTTGAAGATGATGGATTTGTGGTAAGAAAACACATTGGCCTCGTTGATGATGGCACTGCTAAGGAGAAGAAACGCTTCCTCTTTGATGTTATCAATGGTGATGAGGATGATTACACAACTAAATTTATGGTGAAATCGACTATTCAACCAGAAGATGAATGGTTGCATAGTTTTTACTACTTTAATGATGAGATACCGACTGATGCAGATTTTGAGAAAACAATTGCAGATTATCTGAGTTTCCAATTTGATATGTATACTCATGGTAGAGGATACCTGTTTGAGGAGGTGCAGGATGAAGAATAAGGAGAACTGGAAGGTTTTTAGAATTGATTCTATTTTTGATATGTTTACAGGCGCTTCTATTAGTCAAGATAAATTTAATGTCGGTAGCATACCTAGAATTACAGCCACTGATACGAATAATGGTATTGGTCTTTTCACAGAAAGACTAGAAGATAGAAACTATCGTTCTTTTCAAAATTTTATAAGTATTTCATTTTTAGGAAGTGTTTTTTACCATAATTACGAAGCTAGTCTAGATATGAAAATACATGGGTTAAAAATAAAGAATAGAGAATTAAACTCAAACTTAGCACAATTTATTATAGTTTGCTTAAAAAATAGTTTACCTAAAGTTAGTTATGGAAATCAACTGTCTAGTAAAGATTTATTAACTAAAAGTATATTGCTTCCAGTAGATAAGAATGGTACGCCTGACTGGACATTTATGGAAGAATATGTTCAAGTCAAGTCAAATCAAATCAATAATACCTACCAGCTTCCTAGACAGCATGAAATAACGGACTTTAGGAATTTAGATGAAGTTGAGTGGGATGAATATTTTATTGATGAAATAATTGATGTTAAATCAGGCGTTCGATTAACTAAAGATGAACAGGAAAAAGGAAGAATCCCTTTTATCGGTTCTTCTGATAACCATAACGGAGTGACAGAATTTATTAGTAATACAAATTCTAGCACCTCTTCTAACATATTAGGAGTAAACTACAATGGTAGTGTTGGTTATGCATTTTACCATCCGTATAAGGCAACATTTTCTGATGATGTTAAACGCTTGAGTTTCAAAAACGGTAAAAACAACCAGTATACTTTGCTTTTCTTGAAACATATCATTGAAAGACAAGCAAAAAAATATGCTTACGGTTACAAATTTAATGGCCAACGTATGAAAAGGCAAATTGTAAAGCTACCGTCAAAATCGGATTCAGGTCAACCCGATTTTGAATTCATGGAACAGTATATGAAGCGTATGGAAAATCAAGCAATTCAAAAAGTGGGAATGAATTAATGGATATCAATGTTTCAAGTGAAAGTACGATTGAAAATATTTTTTCGAATTTTTTAATTCTTAATGGAGAGACATATCAATTTTCCATACCTCTTTATCAGAGAGAATATTCCTGGGGCGAAGAACAGTGGCGAGAGACTTTTGCTGACCTTATTCATTCGTTGAATAAGCCTGGTAGCGAAACAATTTTTTTTTGAGTAAAGCAAGGTGGCTAACTTCATTATAGAACTTTCATATAGCCACCACTCGTTAAACTTAGAAGGAAAATAATATGAAAAAAATAGAAGAGCATAGGCTCTTCTATTTTTTATCATATCTCAATCCCATCGCGTTGATTGAGACAATCACGGTTGAGATTGACATCAGGACTGCTGCAATGAGAGGGTCAATATAAAATCCTGTAAATGGATAAAGAATACCCGCTGCAACAGGAATAGCAATAATGTTATAGCCTGCTCCAAACCAGAGGTTTTGTTTCATTTTTCTAAGCATGCGTTTGGAGATGTTAATCATATCCAAGACGTCACTTGGATTGGAGTTAACTAGGACGACATCAGCGGTACTGATAGCAACCGAAGTTCCTGCTCCAATCGCAACACCAATCGTAGCAGTTGCAAGGGCTGGGGAATCATTGACACCATCACCAATGAAAAGAACGCCGGCTTTCTTTTGGTATTCTTTCACAATTTCTGCTTTATCTTCAGGTTTTAATTCCGCTCTAAATTCGGGAATATTTAGTGCACTAGCAATTTTTTGAGCAGTTTCTTTATTATCACCCGTGAGCATAACAGGGGTAATTCCTTGGGCTAATAAACCATTAATAAAGGCTTTCGCGTCTGCTTTAGGAGAATCTCCTAAGGCAATAAATCCTAAAACATCTTGTTGTTCATTGATTAGGAAAGATACAGTTAAACCTAAATCTAAATACTGAGCAATCTTTTGTTCATCATAAGAAAGTTGATTTTCACGAAGATATTTATAGTTAACAATTTGATAAAAGTTTTGATTAACTTGCCCTTTAATTCCAACTCCTGGAATATTTTCAACCGCTTCAACTTTTAGATTTTTAAGAGGTTTAGCAGCTGAAACGATTGATTGAGCAATCGGGTGAGTGGAACTTCCTTCAAGTGCTGCCATGATTTGGAGAATGTCTGTTTCATCAGTAAAATCAATAACATTACGGACAATAAACTTACCGTCAGTTAATGTTCCTGTTTTATCCATTAAGGCATATTTAATTGTATTTATTTTTTCCAAAGGGGTTCTGTTTTGAATTAATAAACCATTTTTAGCAGAAATACTGGTTAAGCGAGAAACAACAAGTGGAACCGCAAGACCTAAAGCGTGTGGACATGCAATTACAAAAACAGAAACCGCAAGAAGTAGAGCAAAACTAAAGTTAGAACTAATTGTCCAAAAAATTAATGAGAAGATACCGACAATAAGTGCAGCATAGAAAAGGTAACCAGCCACTCTGTCAGCCATATTTTCCAAATTAGATTTTTGAGCTTGGGCTTTCTTGACTAATTCGGCCACTTGATTGAGAAATGAATCTTTTCCAAGGGTTGTGACTTTCATCTCAAATGGTTGGTTTTGATTGAGGGAACCACCATAAACAAGATCATTTGTTTTTTTATTGACTGCTCGGCTTTCACCAGTAATCATTGACTCATCAACGAGCGCTTCACTTAATATAAGGCCATCTGCAGGAATTTTTTCATTTTCTTTCACTAAAAGCAAATCGCCAACTTTTAGTTCTGAAAGCTCCACATCCTTCCCACTTTTTAAGTGAGCTTTTTTGGGAACAAGGCTTGCTAAATCTTTCAATGCATCGCCAGCACCCATGATTGCTTTCATCTCAATCAGGTGACCAATCAACATAATGACAATTAAAGTTGCCAGTTCAAACCAGAAGTTCATGCCCATATGTCCGTTAAGACTCATAATTGTGGCATAAACAGAATAAGCATAGGCAACGGCAATTCCCATTGTAATCAGCATCATCATGGCTGGCTTACGGCTTTTTAATTCACCTTTTGCTCCGCTAAAAAAAGGAGTCCCAGAGTAAAAGAAGATAATTGTACCAAGGATAAGTTGCAAAATTTCACTTCCGGGGAATTTAAGGATAGTAAAGCCAGCGATTGGTGAAATGAGTAGAAGCGGAATCATTAGAATGATAGCCACTTTGAGCTTTTTACTCATATCACCCATATGCATCATGTGTCCTCCATGATTCATCATATCCATATTGTCCATATCATGCATATTATCCATATTATCCATATTGTGCATGTTGTGCATCTCATGATTTTCGTGCTTCATATCCACCATTTCATGATTGTGATGATGCTCAGGCATCATTTCTTCGTGATTAGACGAATGAGTTTTATTTGACATATTTTCCTCCTAAATGAATGCTTTGAAATTTCTATCTATGTATAGATTACACTTTTAAACCATAAAAGTCAAAAAAAGTTGTATTCTATAAATGTGACGTTAAGTCAAGTTTTTAGAGTAACAAACGTAGAATTTTAATCTATTTATTTTAAGCACTTACCTTTTCAAATTGATTAGGTGTAAGATATCCTAAACTTTGATGGATTCGTTTTGAATTATAAAAGGCTTCGATGTACCAGAAAATACTCTGATAGGCTTCTTCAAAGTTCTTATATTTAAATTGATACACCCACTCTCTTTTTAAATGTCCATGCCAAGATTCAAGACTGGCATTATGATAAGGGTATCCCCTTCGACTGAAAGAGTGAGTCATCCCATAATACTTAAGCAACTCTTTATACTCTAGACTCGTATACTGGCTTCCTTGGTCAGAATGAAGAATAACAGCTTCTGGATAGTCTTGTGATTTAATGGCCTTATTTAAAGTTCTTTGCACTAATTCTACAGTCATTCGCTTGCCCAAATCCCAAGCAATGACTTTTTTAGTATAACGATCCATAATGGTTGAGAGATAAGCCTATCCTTGTTGAGTAGGAATATAAGTAATGTCGGTTGACCAAACCTTATTTTTCTTTGTAGGTTCAGTCTGTATGAGATTTTTTCGATTGATGTGATCACTTAGTGAGTATCCAGGCTTAAATTTCTTAATGACTACAGACTTGAGTTGAAGTTGCTTCATTAGCTTCTGTACGAGTTTTAACCCGACTTTTTCCCCTTGTTTAAGTAGAGGATGATGAATTTTAGGAGCACCATAGATTCCTCGGTTAGCATTGAAGAGTTGAGAAATTTTGAGTGACAGGTATTGTCTCCTTAATTGAGTTTTAGATGGATGTCGGTTAATCCGTTCATAATAACTTGATTCAGAAACATCAAGGAGTTGACAGCTTAGTCTGACATTGAGTGCTAAAGTTTGTATGGTTTGAGCCATATCCGCAGCACTCACTTCTTTTTCTCGGCGAATATGGTCAATACTTTTTTTAAGATGTCTCGTTCTTCCTTAACTTTAGCCAGTTGTCTTTTTAATTCTAGAAAATCAGCTTTAGAGACGGAGCTTTCATTAGATTTAGAGCAGAGGTCTATCCATTTATAAATTGTTGCAGGGGCCACGTCGTATTCTTTAGACAGCTGGGTGACGGATTGACCAGAACGATAGAAGGCGATAAGGGTTTCTTTAAATTCTTTTGAGTAGCGTTTTTTCATGTTTTTGTCCTTTGTCTAAATTATACAATAGTGACTCTAAGATTTAAGGATAACATCGGTTAGTGATGATGTCAAAATATTACAGGTTTTAGAATATAAGGAAACTAGAACTAACTTCCTTCAAACATCGTATACTATGTTGGATAAGTTAACTGAGTTATTTCAAATTAGATGAAATATAGTCAAATTTCGAACAAAATAAAAAGCCGTCAAGGGCTAGTTTTAAAGCTTTTTCAAGAAATATGAAATCAAAACCTGATAAACCAGGTCTTAAGAAAGCACGTAAAGCTTCACAATTCTCAAAACGTTAATTATCAGCGATATATCAACGTTTCAAGACATTCAAGAGTTCTCTCTTGGGTGTCTTTTTTTGCCCTAAAATAAAAAGTTTCCCTGAAAATTTCCCTGAAATTTCCCTTAGCTCTTTTTGATGATGCGGAAGGCTGTTTCACCAACTGATTGTTTAACAGTGTTTTTGGTATTGATATATGTCTTTGTGATTGACTGGTCACTATGTGTGAGTGCTTCTGAAATTTCGTCAATAGACCGACCAGCTTTTTTAGCTAGAGTTGCTCCTGTATGTCGTAATTTATGAGGCGTAGCAGGAGCAAGTTCAGGGTGTCGTCTTTTAATGGAATTCATCCGATAGTTTAGATAGTCGATATGAACTACTTTGTTAATATTGTTGCTTCGGTCATTATATGTAAAAACAAATTGATTATTGGTCTGTTTAATTCCAAATAGTTTAAGTTCTTCCCGCTGGATGGCTTTCCATTCCTTGAGAAGTCTTATAAGTTCTAAGGGAGCGTTAAAAAGTGTTTTCTTGCCTCCTTTTGTTGACTTGACGTTTCCAAATCTATCCAGAGCATTTTCTATTAGAATCTCATTTTGGTTGAAGTCAATATGTTTCCACTGTAAAGCATAAGATTCAGATTTTCTATCTGATAAGAAGAATGTGGTATAGAAAAGGACATAGTCTTTAAACTCAATCAGCCCTTGATTTAAATCATCATCAAAGGCTTTTAACCAGAGTTGAAGCTCTTCTTCATCGAGGGCTAAATCTTCTTCTCGTTTACTCTCTTTAAGCATCTGTTTCTTTGTGGCTTTAATACGGCTAATTGTTTTGTGGAGTCGATTGACGGGGATATATTCTAGTTCTTCCGCCCAGTCAAAAACAGAGTTGATATAACCACGGAGTGCTTTGAAATTCGCGTAGCTATTTGCTTTCCCAGTTAATAGTGAGAGGACTAGCTGCTTATTATCATTGAGGTAGCTAATTGAATATTTGCCAAGAAGTGGTAGGATATGAAGTCGAAACAGATTCTCGGTCTGGAAAACTGTAGCAAGAGTTGGAGGTTTATTTGTTGTTGTGGTTTGTCCAGCTTTATATGGCTCTAACCAGACATCTTTATAGAAGTCAGCGAAAAGAATATCTTCTTTGCGGATTGGCTTTTGATAGTGTTTATTAAGCTTAGCTTTTTCAATATCAACAGATAATTTCAATTCAGCTTCTTTAGCTTCACGTCTCGTCTTAAAGCGTTTCTCGGGTTCTGTTGCAAAGTTTTAAATAAAGAATAAAATCCCTTACGGTATCTATGATTTAAGCTGGGATTCCCAATAATACCTTGATTTCAGTACAGACCGAAAACCCGAAGAGAGTGCCTTCTTTTCGGGTTTTCTTATATAATCCTCGAATGGCTTCCATGCCTTTAATCGTGGTAGAGGCAGTGCGTAAACTTCGATAGAATTTATTGCGTCTCTTTACTGGACGATGGTCTTGTTCAATCAAATTATTCAGGTATTTAATGGTACGATGTTCTGTCCCTTGATAAAAGCCGTATTCTTTTAGTTTCTTAAAGGCACTTGTAATAGAGGGGGCTTTATCTGTGACTACAACCTTCGGTTCATCAAACTGCTTCACTAACCGCTTAAGAAAAGCATAGGCTGCTTGTGTGTCGCGTTTTTTACGTAGCCAAATGTCCAGCGTTAAACCGTCTGCATCGATCGCGCGATACAAATAGTGCCAGGTCCCTTTGATTTTGATATAAGTTTCATCCATTTTCCACGAATAAAAAGACTGTCTATTTTTCTTTTTCCAAATTTGATATAGGGCTTTGCCGTATTCTTGTACCCAACGGTAAATCGTTGTATGACACACATGAATGCCACGATCATAAAGTATTTCTTGAACGTCTCGATAGCTGAGGTTATAACGAAGATAATAGCCAACGGCGACAATAATCACGTCTTTTTGAAATTGTTTCCCTTTGAAATGCTTCATCTTCGTTCCTCCAAGCTATCTTTTCTATAATTTTAACTTAAAATAGATTCTTTTGAAAACTTTGCAACAGAACCGCTCGTTTTTATGAACAGATTAATAATTTGACTTTGCAAGGCTAAACAATAAAACACACTATATGAAGAAACGACAAACCTATTTTTCCGGTTTGTCGTTTCTTTTTTGTGCTAATTTTCTGGTGTAACAAATAATTGTCACGCCATGGTATACTTGATATAACGCCGGTTATGCTATCTGTGTCACACCGGTGTGACAAACTAAAAAAGTGAGTGTGACAAATATCGTGATGAAAGCGTCGTCAAAAAGCGCTTGCGTTAGTATATAATGATTTTGTCAGGAGGATAGTCAAATGAACAAACGAATTCGTGAAATACTCAAAATGATTATTAAAAACCCTGAAATGAAACTTTCCGCTTTGACAAGTGAACTCGATTTGACACGTCGTCAAATCAACTATGCCATCAACCAATTCAATGAAGACTTGGAGATGAAAAATATCCCAACGATCCAGCGTAGTCACTCCGGTGATATTACAGTACCGATTGAAGTGATCCAAATGATGTCCCAGTTGGATCAGGAAACGGTGGACGAACAAGCAACGTTGGCATTGACGGAGGGAGAACGTGGGGCGCTGATAGTGATGACTTTGATCACCAATATCGAATATGTTAGTCTGGATCATTTGTTGGATATAGTAGAAGTCAGCAAAACTACCATCATGGATGATATCAAACGAACCGACGCCCTACTAAGAAACTACAGTTTGACAATTCAATACGACCGGATTAACGGGTATCAATTGGCTGGATCGGAACACCGAATCTTGCAACTGTTATCTGATTTGGTGAAGCAGTGCCCGATTTTCCGTCGGGAAACCATCCGAGGCAAGTTGGTTCATGGCGTGACGGAAGAAGAAATTGTCCATCTGGTTCACAATATGGAACAAATGTTACACCTTAGTTATTCCGATGAGTCGGTGGATTACCTGCAAACGGCGGCCCGTTTTTTAGTCAGCCGGGGCATCAAAGTATCCACTAAACCGGATTTCTTTCCCGGTGAGGTCAGTAATACACCGGAATACCGGATGTTGACGATTTTAGTCGGCGAGACGGCTTGGAAATTATCCAAGAGTTACCTGGAATGGTTCACGCTCTTATTTTTGACTTCCAATATTTTTGAAAGTAAGACCACCCAGAACTACGATTCAGATCAAGATTTACGTAAATTGATCAGTCAAATGGTGGAAAATTTCCAAAACCAAACCTTGATTATGATCGATGATCGCGAAGACTTTGAACGTCGGATATTAAGTCATTTACGACCGGCCTGTTTCCGGATCCGCTTTAACTTGAGTTTGGGGGTCTATTCTGTCGATAGCCTGATCAAAGACAGCAACCATGCAATCTTGATCGACTTGATGAAAGAATTGATTATTCCCATCGAGAATTGGCTGAACAAAGCCTTTCCGAACGACGAATTGGATTTGTTGTCTTATTATTTCGGCTACCAGTTAAGCAGTCATAACAAGCTGAACAAACAGCGACCACGAGCAGTGGTGGTTTGTACCAACGGCGTTATGGTTTCCAAGTTAGTACGGGCCAATATGGAAAAACTTTTTCCCGAAATTCTTTTTTTGGCTTCCTTATCGGTGCGAGACTTTTACAAGTTTGAAGTCGATTACGACTTGGTTTTTACTACAACACCTTTAAACAGCGCCATGATGCAGTTCATTATTGATCCCATCATGACTTATCAGGAACAAATCAGTTTGCGCTACCGAGTCTTAAGTGACTTGGGCATCACTAAGGTGGATCGCGCGCTGGATGAATTGTTGAAAATCGTCAAAAAATATGCGACGGTCAACGATCAAGCGTCTCTGCGGGAAGAGTTGCAATACTTCTTGGTGAAACAAGATGAAAGTACTCCATTGGATAATTTCCAAGTCTTACCTTCTTTGACTCACTACCTGCGTCCAAATTATGTGCAAGTAATCGATCAGGAGATGACTTGGGAAGAGGCAGTCAGTCTGGCATGTCAACCATTATTGGATCATCAGATCATCGATTCACGCTTTATTAATGATTGCGTGAATCAAATCAAACAACCCGGTTACGCCGGTTATCTGGGGATGCGAACCTGCATCCCGCATACCACTGTTGATAAAGGGGTCATTAATGACGGTGTCAGCATTATGGTTTGTCAAAAACCGGTGATTTTTCCGAATGGGGAGGCCATCAGTTTGATTTTGCCATTATCCTTCTTTGATTTAACCAAGCATTTACGAGCTATCAATCAGATCGCCGATATCGCCAAAGATGATTCTTTGATTGATCAGTTGGTGGCTTCAGCAGATGAAAAAACCATCTATCAATTATTAAGACAAAGTTCTTAAGGAGGAAAAAATGAAATTAGCTGATTATCCAAGATTTACCGTAATTATGCGGGGCTACACGTTTGATCAAGCAGATGCGATTTTACAAGCAATGCAGGAATTTGATCATCAATTTGCAGTGGAAATGACCATGAATACTGAAGGAGCCATCGATCATATCCGTGAGTTGAATAAACGCTACGGGGATACGACCTACATCGGAGCCGGCACCGTTAGAACCTTAGAACAGGCAAAAGCTTGTTACGAAGCTGGTGCCAAATTCTTATTAGGCCCGCACATGTTTACTGAGGAAATGTTGGCCTACGCCAATGAAAAAGGTGTATTGGCAGTACCGGCTGCGATGACACCGTCAGAGGTCAATCAAATGTTTGCCCAAGGGGCGGACATCGTCAAAGTTTTTCCAGCAGCAGTAGTTACACCGAGATTTTTCAAAGATATCCAAGCGCCTCTTGGCAAATTGCCCTTGATGGGTGTCGGTGGCATCAGTAAAGAAAACGCCAAAGAATTTTTTGAAAACGGCGCCAGTTATTTAGGCCTGGGTTCCGGGATGTTCAATAAGCAGGATATCGAAGAATTGAATGTTAAGAATCTTGCCCAATCAATGAAAGAATTGCTGGCAGCGATTTAATATTATGGGCGATATACAGGTGAAATATGAACAAGGAGTGGAAAGTATGGAACTTTATCTGAATGAGGAACTTGTCTTCCGAAACGTCGAAGCTTCAACAGATAGTGAAGTTTTGGCCTATCTGGCAGGTGAACTTTATCAAAAAGGGTATGTCAAAGAGGAGTACATCCAAGCAATCCAAGATCGGGAAAAAGAATACCCAACGGGATTGCCATCAACGCCCCCGGGAATTGCTATTCCCCACGCAAATTATGAAATGGTCAATAAAACGACTTTGGCGATTGCCACGCTAAAAGAGCCGGTACTTTTCCATAATATGGAAGACAATAAAGCTCAATTACCAATTCAGATCGTGATTATGATGGCAATTGGTGAGCCCCATGGGCAAGTGGAAATGTTGCAAAAAATAGTCGGCATCATCCAAGATGAACCATTGCGTCAGGAAATGATTGACGCCCGCAATGATACAGAATTATTGGCTTTATTAAAGAAAGCCGTTTTTTAAAAAATAAAAAATCACGAGTGGAAAGCTCGCAATCGGAGGAAATTATCATGAAAAGAATTTTAGTCGCATGTGGAAACGGTATTGCAACATCAACAGTGGTAGCAACAAAGGTTAAAGAATACTTGCAAGAACACGGAGTTGAAGTGGCAACTACCCAAACCAAACTAATGGAAGTGCCCGGCAAAGTCGAAGGGTATGATTTGTTGGTGACAACCGGTCAATTCGATGGTCAAACCGGCAATGTGCCAGTGGTAAAAGGCATGCCTATCCTGACAGGAATCGGTGCTGACAAAACGATGGAAGAAATCTTGAACTTATTGAAATAATAGCGGATTAAAGGAGCTGAAAAAATGAAAATCATTATGAATGTTTTTAACTTCTTTATCGATGCTGGACCGACAGTTATGTTGCCAGTCATCATTACCATCATCGGGTTGATCTTTGGTTTAAAGATTATCCGTGCATTTAAATCAGGTTTGACGTTGGGTATTGGTTTTGCCGGAATCAAATTGATTTTGGACTTTATGACCACTAACGTCGGCCCGGCTGCGAAGGCTATGGTTGAACGGACCGGTGTTAAGCTGGATGCGTTGGATGTCGGTTGGGGTTCAATCGCCGCAGTTACGTGGGCATCACCCATCATTCCAATCCTGATTTTCGCCATCTTACTGGTTAATATCGTTTTATTGGTTTTGAAACGTACCCATACGTTGGACGTGGATATTTGGAATTACCACCACATGGCCATCGTTGGGGTGATGGTCTACTTTGTTACCAAAAATGTGTTTTTAGGTGTTGGTGCCTCTGTTGTGATGGCAATCGTTACCTTTAAAATCTCCGACTGGTCACAACCGATGGTGGAAAGCTTCTTTGGAATTCCGGGCGTTTCCTTGCCAACTGTGTCCGCCTTGTCTTCCTTAGTGATTGCTTGGCCGTTGAACTGGTTACTGGATCGTATTCCATTATTCCGCAAATCGAAATTCACGATCAAGGATGCACAAAAATATCTTGGGTTCTTCGGTGACTCAATGATCATGGGGCTGGTTATTGGGATGGTGATTGGTGCTTTGGCCGGTTACGATATCAAGGCCGTCTTGCAATTAGGTGTCAGCATGTCCGCCGTTTTGGTTTTGATTCCTAAAATGACCTCATTGTTCATGGAAGGTCTGATGCCAATTTCTGATGCAGCTCAAAAATGGTCCCAAGAAAAATTCAAAGGAACACGTTTATTTATCGGATTGGATGCAGCGGTTGTCGTTGGGAATCCAGATGTTATTACAACAGCATTGATCATTATTCCTTTAACAATCGCCATGGCCTTAGTCTTGCCAGGAAACCGCGTTTTACCATTTGCCGATTTGGCCGTTGTGCCTTTCCGGGTAGCGATGGTGGTTGCCTTGACTCGCGGGAATTTGTTGAAAAACATCGTGATCGGTTTAGTCATTACTGCTTCATTGCTATGGTGTGGTTCTGCAACATCCCCAATGTTGACAGCAATTGCTAAATCAGTGGGTATCGACTTGGGTACTTCATCAATGTTGATCTCATCATTTGCGGCAACTTCTATGATCCAAAGTTATTTGGTATTCATCGCCTTTGCCTACAAACCAATCATCGGGATTCCGGTCTTATTGTTGGTATTGGCAGGTGTATGGTACTACTTTGACGGTGTGAAAAAAGTGAACCGAGAAATGAATGAACCAGTAGAAGCACAATAATTGGAGGGTTTAAATTGAAAATTTCAGATATTACAGTATACAAAGTAAAACCAAGATGGATCTTCGTGAAGATTTCCACCGATGAAGGCATTGACGGCTGGGGGGAAATGATCTCCGGAACCAAGACTGAAACAGTTGTTGCGGGTGCTTATGAGATCGGTAATCGTTTGATTGGGCGTAATCCATTTGAAATTGAACGCTTATTCCAAGAAATGCATCGCTCCTTCTTCCGTGGTGGCCCCATCAATGGGACGATTGTTTCAGGATTGGAAATGGCGCTGTGGGATATCAAAGGAAAAGCCTTTAACGTCCCTGTCTATGAATTATTAGGCGGAGCCGCCCGGGATAACATTAAAGTTTATTCGTGGATTGGTGGCGACCGGCCAAGTGAAGTCGCTGAACAAGCGCAAGACCGTTTTGATCGTGGCTTTACTGCCGTTAAAATGAATGCTACCGAAGAATTGCACTATATCGACTCTTACAAAAAAGTGGATGAAGTTGTCGAACGGGTGGCATCCATTCGGGAACGTTTTGGTGACGCGATGGATATCGGTGTGGATTTCCACGGTCGGGTGCATAAACCAATGGCTAAAGTTCTAGCGAAGGCCCTGGAGCCATTCCACCCAATGTTTTTGGAAGAAGTTGTCTTGCCGGAAAATGAAGAGCATTACAAAGAAGTTGCCGATGCAGTTGCTGTCCCTTTAGCAACCGGCGAACGTTTGTACACTCGCTGGCAGTTTAAAAATATCTTCAAACAAGGCGCCATCGATATTATCCAACCAGACGTAGCCCTTTGCGGCGGAATTTTAGAAACCCGCAAAATTGCGGCTATGGCTGAAGCTCATGATATGGCCGTGGCACCACATGCACCATACGGACCAGTTGCATTAGCAGCTACCTTGCAAGTGGACTCATGTACACCAAATGTCTTTATCCAAGAACAAAGCTTGGGTATCCACTACAATAAAGGCTTTGATTTGTTGGATTTTGTCAAAAACAAAGAAGTTTTCCAATACAAAGACGGCTATGTTGACCTACCTTCTAAACCAGGCCTTGGTTTGGAAATGGATGAAGACCGCATTAAGGAAATTTCTCAAGAAGGTTTGGTTTGGACCAACCCACAATGGAAAAACTACGACGGCACCATCGCCGAGTGGTAAAAATAAGTAAAGGATGATAGAAAATGGCAGAAGCACTAGTGATTGCAGGCTTTTTAGGATTGTTGGTCGTCTTACAAGTAAAAGATCAAAAGAAAATTATCGTGGCGGCTCAAACCAGCTGGATTCGTATGGGTTTGAGTATCGCATTGACGGTTGCGATACTTGTAATCTTTTGGCCAAGTAATCTGGCGGATCAAATTAAACTGGGGGCTTTTGCCGCTATTATCCTGATCAATGGTTTCTTAAAAGAAGGCTTGTCACAAGAAGGAGTCGTTAAACTAGGTGTCTTGAACGGCGAGTTTGCCCGCTACCCCCAAATTCAAATTGAAGAATTAGCTGGTGGCAACTCTTTTGTTTCCTTCTACAAGAGTAAGAATAATTCTTTCTCCCTGGTCTTTGGCAAATCGCAAGCTGAGCTGGTGGCGGCTTTACAACAATTGGCCACTGATTCAGAGCTGGTTCTGGGTGAAATGGCGGATGAGAAACGTCCGCTTGCAAAGGGGAGTGCCCGATGATTTACGTAGCACGTCATGGTCAGACCCAATATAATGTGGACGGCAAAATTTGTGGTCATGCGGATATTGAGCTGACGGAAGTCGGTTATGCTCAAGCAGAGGAATTGGCTCAATTGGTCAGCGACTTGGAGCAGCCAATCACTAAAATCTATGTCTCACCATTGAGGCGGGCCCAGGAAACGGCCCGAATCATTAATGAAAAAGTGTCGGTACCCATTGAGGTGGAACCGCGCCTAATTGAGATGGATTTTGGACAGTATGATGGCTTACCAATTGAAACACCGGAATTCCAAAAGGTTCGTGTGGAATTCTCGCTACCATTACCAGACGGCGAATCCATCATGGATGTTGCCGGTCGGGTGTATCCTTTGCTGGCAGAGTTGGAACAAAGTGACGAAGATGTTTTGTTGGTGTGTCACAATGCCTTGATTCGGGTGATTGACAATTATTTTCATGGGAAGACGATGATTGACTTCTTGAAATTCAATGTGGACAATACTCAGCTGTTGAGGTATGAAAGGAAACGATATTAATTAATGATATTTATATTAAAAAGGCAATCCATCTGAGGTGGATCGCCTTTTTGGTTCTGTTGCAAAGTTTCCGATAAGCTCATTTTGAGGTAAAATAATTGAAAAAGATAGCTTGGAGGAATGAAGATGACTCAGTTCAAAGGAAAACAATTTCAAAAAGACGTGATTATCGTAGCCGTCGGCTACTATCTTCGGTACAACCTGAGTTATCGTGAAGTGCAGGAAATTCTGTATGACCGAGGAATTCACGTTTGTCACACCACAATTTACCGTTGGGTGCAAGAATACGGAAAGATTCTTTATCAAATTTGGAAAAAGAAAAACAAACAGTCCTTTTATTCATGGAAAATGGACGAGACTTATATCAAAATTAAAGGAAAGTGGCATTATTTATATCGCGCTATCGATGTAGATGGCTTAACCTTAGATATCTGGTTACGGAAAAAGCGCGACACACAGGCTGCGTATGCTTTTCTAAAACGACTGAAGAACCAGTTTGGAGAACCAAAGGTTCTAGTAACGGATAAAGCACCCTCTATTAAGAGTGCCTTCAGAAAGCTTCAGAAAAATGGACTGTATATAACAACAGAACATCGAACAATCAAGTATCTGAATAATCTGATTGAACAAGACCATCGTCCAATTAAGCGAAGAAACAAATTTTACCAAAGTTTGCGAACAGCCTCAACCACGATTAAAGGCATGGAAGCGATTCGAGGAATTTATAAAAAAAGCCGAAAAGAAGGGTCTCTTTTTGGCTTTTCCGTCTGTACAGAAATCAAAGGACTATTAGGAATCCCTGCTTAAATAAGAATCATCTTGAAAAACTAATGACCTTTTTGAGACTTTGCAACAGAACCCATAATAGAGCGTGGCGTAAGGTCTACCAGTTGGGCAAGATATTCCTGTGTCCACCCTTTTGCTTCCCGAGCTTTTTTTATCGCTATACCTAACGGCTTAAAATCAAGTTTTCTTTCATCTTGGTACATTTTAATATCACCCTATATCATTGTACATTTCGGGTGATGATATTTGAACGAAGTATGATTTTATGTTTAGTAGTGTATAATTTCGTATTAGTGGAGAGAAACTTGCTATTATTCGTCATTCCGTATATAATAATTATATACTCTTTGCGAAAGGAAGTTGATATTATGGATTACATTTCTGTGAAAGCCGCTTCTGAAAAATGGGGCATATCGGAAAGACGGATACAAAAATTATGTGAGGAAAATCGCATTGACGGAACTGAAAAATTTGGTCGTGCATGGATGATACCAAAAGATGCAGAAAAACCCGTTGATGGACGTATGAAAACAAGGAACAAACAGGAGGAGAATCATGGAATTTAATGAAAAGCTACAACAGCTTAGGACTGGAAAGAACTTAACGCAGGAACAACTTGCGGAGCAATTATATGTATCAAGAACAGCCATTTCAAAATGGGAAAGCGGCAAGGGTTACCCTAACATTGAGTCGCTCAAGTGTATTTCTAAATTCTTTTCTGTGACCATAGATGAACTACTATCGGGCGAAGAACTGATTACACTTGCCGAAACTGAAAATCGTTCCAACTTGAAAAAGATTTACAACTATATTTATGGAATATTGGATATGATGGCAGTTGCGTTTATATTTCTTCCGTTATATGGAAACTCTGTTGGCGGTTATGTTTATGCGGTCAATCTACTATCATTTACAGCCACCACACCATTCAATCTTGCAGTCTACTGGAGTGCTTTTGCCGCCTTGATTGTAATAGGGATTGCTAAAATAATACTTACCCATTTAGATAAAGAAACATGGGGCGGCATTGCTACAAAATGCTCCCTTGGACTCACTGCTTTGGCTATCTGTTTCTTAGCAGCAGCAAGAGAACCATATATAACAGCACTTATGTTTCTGCTGTTTGTCGCAAAAATAGTTGTTTGGATTAAGCAGAACGGAACAAAGTAAAAACGATATAAATCCCTTGAAATAGGCTCTGACACGATAAGTGTCGGGGCTTTTTTCGTGCTGACATCTATTGTGTCGGCATTGTGACGGTAGATTTCTTGGCTTCTATGCAATACTCGTGGATAATAAGATTGTGGTCAGCGAAAACAAGAACAGCAACCCACGGAAAGGAGAATCAAATATGGATTATATCATTGAAACAGAAAATCTTACGAAGCGATACGGAACAGCCACCGTTGTCGATAAGGTAAATCTTCATGTGCCAAAGGGCAAAATTTATGGTTTGCTCGGCAGAAACGGAGCAGGCAAAACCACAGCAATGAAAATGATGTTGCAGCTTGCTTTCCCAACGGAGGGAACGGTACGCTTGTTTGGCACAAACTATAAGGAAAATATCCATACCCTTTATAGCAAAGTAGGCTCTATTATCGAAACACCGGGATTTTACAGTAATTTAACAGGGTATGAGAATTTGCAAATTCTCGCTAAACTGCGAGGGGGAGTATCTAAAAGTGGAGTAGAAAAAGCTCTTGAAGTTGTGGGGCTGCATAAGGAGAAAAGAAAAGTCTTTTCCGATTATTCCCTCGGAATGAAGCAACGGCTTGGTATTGCCGCCGCCATTATGCACGAGCCGGAGCTTTTAATACTTGACGAACCGATTAACGGACTTGACCCCATTGGAATAGTTGAAATACGCTCATTTTTATCTGAACTTAGTCACAATCATGGCATTACCATTTTTATCTCAAGCCATGTTTTAAGCGAGATTGAACAGATAGCAGATATTATCGGCGTTATGCACGAGGGGCATTTAGTAGAGGAAGTGAATATATCCGAGCTTCACAAAAGGAATCGAAAATACATTCAATTTGATTTATCTGACAGTGAGATAGCCGGAAAGATTTTAGAAAACCACTACCACATGACGGATTTTACAGTGCAGGACGGTACGGTGAGAATTTATGACTTTAGCCAAAGTGTTGGAGAAATCAATCGAGAATTTGCACGAAATGGACTGCTCGTGACAAGGATAAATGATAGTGAGGAAAACTTAGAGGACTACTTTTCTAAACTGATTGGAGGTGGCGGTATTGCTTAATCTTATTTCTTGTGAATTATTAAAACTAAAGCGTTCAAAAATGGTGCTAATTAGTGTGGCAGGGGTATTATCTACCCCACTTTTGATGTTAATAGAAGCCTTGCAAACACATTTTGATAAGCCGGAGATTATCTTTACCTTGTCTGACATATACAGCGACAGTGTACTGTATATCATGCTGCTGGTAAACATTATGATATATGTGGCAATTGCAGCTTACTTGTTTAGCAGAGAGTACACAGAAAGCACCCTCAAAACCATATTGCCCATACCCATTTCAAGGACAAAACTATTAATTGGAAAATTTTGCACCCTGCTTCTTTGGATTGTTATGCTAACCCTTGTAACATGGGCAGGTATATTTATCGTTTGTGGGCTATATGACGCTGTCTTTACATTGGAGGGATATAGCTTACTAGTGGCAATAGTATGGCTCCCCAAGTTTTTGTTTGGCAGTATCCTGATGTTTTTAACAGTTTCTCCTTTTGTGTTTGTTGCTATGAAAACAAAAGGATTTGTCGCCCCGATGATTGGCTCTGCCGTGATTGTCATGGGAAGTGCCGCACTTTCAAATCAAGAATGGGGAGCGTTGTATCCGTGGACAGCCACCTATTTCTTGGTGCAGGGTAAACTTCAGAGTACCAGCTATCCTACACTGCTGTCTGTATCTATTATTATTCTTGTATCAGCAGTTGGTTTTCTTATGACCTTTCATCATTTTAAAAAGGAGGATTTGAAATAATGGTACTTGATTTTATAGAAATTTTAAAAGTTATTTTTCTTGGAATTGTTGAGGGTATTACTGAGTGGCTACCTATCAGCAGCACAGGACATATGATTCTTGTGGACGAATTTATCACACTTAATATGAGCGAAGCATTTAAAGAAATGTTTTTTGTTGTTATTCAACTTGGAGCTATACTCGCAGTGGTTGTAATGTTTTGGAACAAGATGTTTCCCTTTCAATTTAAGAACAAAGCACAGTCAATTGTTAAAAAGGATACTTTCTCGTTGTGGTTCAAGGTTGCGGTAGCTTGTGTACCGTCAGCTATTATGGGGATTCTATTTGATGATTATTTGGATGCTTACCTCCAAACCCCCATTGTGATTTCAATCATGTTAATCTTTTATGGTTTGTTATTCATTCTCATAGAAAATTGGAATAAAAAGCGTACTCCTACTACTATGGCACTTTCTGACATCAGCTATAAAACAGCAATCTTGATAGGGGCATTTCAAGTGTTATCACTTATACCCGGCACATCACGGTCGGGAGCAACGATTATAGGTGCTTTACTCATAGGAGTTTCACGAGTGGCAGCAGCAGAGTTTACTTTTTTCCTCGCAGTACCTACTATGCTTGGAGCAAGTGCTTTTAAGCTGTTAAAATTCGGGTTTGATTTTACAAGTGCAGAACTGCTCGCTCTTGTTCTCGGTATGGCTGTGGCATTTGCGGTATCTGTCTTAGTAATTAAATTCCTAATGAACTTTATCAAAAAACATGATTTTAAGGTGTTTGGTTGGTATCGAATTGTGCTTGGTATACTTGTTGTACTTATAACAGTAATGTGATAGAAAAACAATTCCATAAGCAATAATCTGCCGCACGACGGCAAAAGAAAAAAGCCGTCGTACAGCAGACATATTTTCACGCCTATGAAACGGTGGCTTTGATTTTCAGAGCCGCCGTTTCTTTGCGTTTACACAAACCAATGGGTTCTGTTGCAAAGTCTCAAAAAGGTCATTAGTTTTTCAAGATGATTCTTATTTAAGCAGGGATTCCTAATAGTCCTTTGATTTCTGTACAGACGGAAAAGCCAAAAAGAGACCCTTCTTTTCGGGGTTTCTTATATAATCCTCGGATGGCTTCCATGCCTTTAATCGTGGTAGAGGCAGTGCGTAAACTTCGATAGAATT
>ERZ791917.284-NODE-284-length-62262-cov-3.275210_pt1 | contig 62262 bp, 41 predicted proteins | sample MGYA00510138_ERZ791917 | MGnify/ENA primary metagenome ERZ791917 (study PRJEB30046, sample SAMN00792102) | human gut metagenome | study: EMG produced TPA metagenomics assembly of the A metagenome-wide association study of gut microbiota in type 2...
CGGTAGTGTGCTAATTATAGCATATCACCCACCTTTTGTGCAGAGGTTCCTTAATCTTTTAGTCGAAATTTTAAATGGGACTAACCCAAAGATAAGGATTGGGTGATTTTTTGTTTATTTTTAGATAATCTATGTTTCTAGTTGAATATAAATAAAAAATTCTCTTCGATTTCAAAAAATTCAAGACTACCCCGTCTGTTAAAATCTTCCTATAAACATAAAGAATCCCAAGGAAATGAATAAACTGCCGACACTTGTTTGTTTAGGGGTACTGACTCTTTTGTCTTTTGGTGTCCAAGCACAAATAGTTACCCCTGCTCTCTCTCCTTCTCTGGAGCGTGATGTTACACTGCCTCAGCGAGATGTCCGCCGACTCTTGAATGAAGCTCAAAGAAGTGATCTTATAGAGCAAGAACGTGAAATTAGAAGGCAGGCAAAAGAAGCAGCAGAAAGAGCACTTTCAGCCTCGGAGTCTCAAAAATTCGGAGATGGCATTCGTTTCTTTCTTCGGTTCATTTCACACCGAGTCAGATTTTGACGGATGAAGAAACACTCGAAGCCGTAAAGCCATTTGTGGGTACGGTTGTCACAGGTAAAGAGCTCACAGCAATGCTTGGGGCGGTTAACCGCCTTTATCGCCAAAAAGGCTACGTGGTATGCCAAGCTGTCCTTCAGCCGCAGAGAATTTCTAAGGGTGTTTTAACAATTACCTTAGTCGAAGGTAAGACCGGAGCAGTCTCTTTAAGTTCGGCAGTAGAAGGAAAAGAGTTTAAAACTCGAGGCAGTTATATCCTGAGGGCCTTTGATCTTGAAAAAGGTAAGGTCTCTAATTACCGGGAAATGCTGGATGATTTGGTCAAGTTCAACATGACCAATGACATTCAGCTCTCAGTGGACATGAGAGCAGGGCAAGAACCGGAAACAACGGACTATGAGATCTTTGTACAAGAGCCCGATCCTCGTACCTTCACTTTGTTTTCGGATTCTTCCGGCTCTAAATCGTCCGGCCGTTACCGCGGTGGCGTCAGCTTCACGGAAAGAAGTCTATTGGGGTGGCGTGATCGGCTTCAGCTGATCGGCGTGTTTTCCCATGGTTCAAGAAGCTTTATGGGTTCTTACTCTGTTCCGCTCAATAGTTTCGGAACTCGATTAACAGCAAGTTATTCTTACGGCCGCGTAAAAGTGGTTGACGGACCGTCAGAGGGCTTTGATGTCAAAGGACATTCTCAATATCTGTCATTGAGACTCGACCATCCTTTGTATGTGACTTCGACCTCAAAGCTCACTGGTTACCTACAAGCGGCCCGTCAAACCTCTGAAACCGAAATGTTTAATGTTTTGACAGTCAGCGATACTTCGGTGAAGAGCCTCACAGCCGGCCTGGAGCAGCTTTGGCTGAAAGAAGGTATGACGCTCTACGCCAACGGTCAATACATTGAATCCTGGCTGAAAGACTACACATTCGATAACGCCTCCCGTTACCGCCGTCTGACGGGTTATTTAACTTGGGATCACCGGCTTTGGAAAAATTGGGGTTACACCGTAAATGCGGGGGCACAAAGATATCTTGGAGGCGGTGAAATGGCTTCCGGAGATTCTTTCTATTTAGGGACTTCTTCAGGCGTTCGTGGTTATGAGAATGACACGATCTCTGCTTACAACGGCGCCTGGATTAATTTAGAAGCGAAATGCCACTTAGACGGGAAGGGCTCCAACGTGTTTGCCTTCCTCGATGCCGGGCGATTGAGCGGAGATTCTCCCTATAAAGATAAAAGTTTGGGCTCTGTCGGCATCGGAGCCTCTTGGAGACCGGTGGATTGGCTGATGAGTTCTGCCACTATCTCCTTTCCGTTTAAGAGAAATGTGGGTTCGGAACACGTGAGCAAAGCACGATTCGATTTCGTGATTAACGCTGTTTGGTGAGAACACTATGAATAAGATCTATAAAGTTATTTGGAATGTTTGCCGAGGAATACACGTTGTCACGGATGAGAATCATCGTGCTCATGGCAAAGAAGCCTCATCGTTAATCGTCCCTGTTGAATTATTGGTTATGGAAGCCTCTTTATTAACGCTTCCTTTAACAGCGGTCGCAGAGGCGTTGGATCATGCGATCACTGTGGATCCTAATTGGACGGGAACGACGATTACCAGTTCACAAAACAATCTGCATCACGATATTTCGACAACTCACATAAACGGATCGGTTGCCGCGAATAAGTTCACGAAGTTTCAGGTAGGAGAGAAGCATCTTGTGGACATGCACCTGCCGACAAACACAAATCATTTAGTGAATTTTGTCGACAACAAGATTTCCGTTAACGGAACAGTTAACGCGTTAAAAGGAAGTAAGGTCGGAGGAAATCTTTACTTTGTTTCTCCGAAGGGAATGATCGTTGGTAAAACCGGTGTGATCAATGCCGGAAGTTTGACGGCCGTGATTACCACGGACGATGCCTATAAAAAGTACAGTGAGTTATCAGATAAAAAACTTCCTTTAGGTTTAGGACAAAAGGAAGAAGAAGCCCTCGCAACGCTGCAGAAAATGCAGCAGGGCGAAGTTCCTCTGAATCCTGCGGGCGTTATTACAGTTAACGGAAGCATCAATGCAGGTAATCGAATCACGCTTGCTGCTTCTCAGATCCATTTAGAGTCCGGCGCAAAGCTTTCCAATTTGGAAACGGATTTCAAAGACCTCGTTCATATTAAAGAAGGTCAGAACGTCGTTACTCAAAGTTCAGTATCTGACGCTATAGTAACCCGCGAAGCCGATGACGGCTCAGGCGATATTCTTTTATTGGCAAGAAGTGATAGTTCCGCGACCGGCTCTATTGCAGGATCCGTTACGAAACAGAAAGTCGAAGCAAAGGTCAAAGTTGCGAAGGGAGCTTTCGTCAAATCTCGAGGAAACGTCAACGTTTCTTCTATGGCCGGAAACGGCGTCTATGACATCGAGAAGACGCTTCGTCCTTCAGGTTACGAGCAGCTTTCTGCGGAAGAAAAGGCTAAAAAAGATCGAGAAATCGGCCATTTCGTTTCTGATGGTAAACACAAGCTCTTGGATGTATCTTCCGAGATCAGGATTGACGGCGTTATCACCGCAGCTAAAGATCTTGACGTGAATTCCGTCGCAGAGAACCGTTTGGTTAAATCTTCTACGACAATGGCTGACCTTTCGACAGGTTTGACATTAGAGATTTTGGGTACGGCCACACCGTTTAATGAAGCGGTTTATTACGCGGACTTAAAAACGTCCTCTCTAATCAGCATCGGAAATGAGGCAAGTCTTTCTGCCGATCAAAACTTATCTCTTGACTCTGTTGCAGATACCAAACTTGAAGCGGGAACTTCGACGAGTCTCTTTAACCTATTCAATACCGAACTAACTCAGAAAGTTCCTTCAGTTGCAGCGATCGTCGCGCTTGCTGACAGTTCGAGCACGGTCAACGTCGCCGGATCTTTAAAGGCCGGAAAAGACTTAACTATCACTTCAGCGGATGACTTAACGGTAGAAGCTTCGGCTACGGCCGCAACAAAAGAAAGCAAAGCGGTTCAAACTTCGATCCTTGTTGCCAAACTCAAAGGTACGTCTGACATAAACGTTCAAAGTTCGGCTTTACTGGATATCGTAAAAGATGCTGGAAAAGTCGAAATTTCCTCGAATCAAAACAGTTCTGTTAAAACCGAATCTTCAGTCGTTGTTCAGGATGGCAGTTACGGCGGTTTAGCTTTCAACTATACTGAATTGGATACGCATTCGAACGTCCTTCTGAACACCGGATTCACAAACGAGGCTTTGGAAGCTTCGGTTACAGCTAAGAATGTCACAGAAGATCTAACCATTAAGGCAGATAATGCTGTCGGCGCTTCCGGCATCTCAAAACTTCTCTATGACACCATCGGTGCGGTATCGAGGGACTTTGTTGCCGGACTCATGGGGCAGGCAGGTCAGGGCGTAGATAGCAAGTTTGATTCGACCAAATTTAAACTTGGCGGCGCGGTTGGCGTTGTCCTCGGATCCCAAACTTCTTCTGTCATCGTTAATACTCCGGTGATTGAAGGCCGCTCCATCGGTCTTCAAACAGCAGGCAACTTAAACTTTTCCTCTGATGTGCTCTTACGAGATCATCATTATCTGGTGACTTCTAAAGTTTCTTCCGCGGCGCCGGAAGGAGAAACGAGCCAAACGAAACTTCAGGGTTCTTTGGCAGTTTTAGTCGCGCTCTCCGGAGACGAAAAAGAAGCCGTTCGATCAATCCTCGAAATCGGCAATGATTCCGTGCTTAAAGCGAACAACGGACAACTTGTCTTAGATTCGGAAGCCGAGATTGAGTGGAATCGTCTCACCAAGATGAAGGAAGATTTCGCTAAGGCTCGTGATCGACTCAAGGCCATTTTTGCTCATGAATTCAAAGATCAATGGGCAAAAGTCGAAGAAGCATTTGACAAGGTCGACGCAGACTTCAACAGTGTCAGCGACGCTAATCTTTCTTTTATCGAAAAGATTAAAAAAGTCGGAACCTCTTTCGGAACGCTGGGAACAGCTTTAGGAACTTTCTTCGGGGAAGTAAAGGTTATCGGTTCGGCCGGAGCTGAGACGGGCAACGTGGTCATGAGCCTGCTTGAGTTCATCAAGCCGACCAATTATTTGAATGCTTACGCTGCCGCAGCAGGAGATGCCTCATCCGATAATTCCGCTTGGAGTGCGACCGGGACGGCAATGGTCATTAACCAGAAGACTGCTTCGTTGTTAACTGTCGGCAAAAATACAAGGATTGAAGCCCATGGCATGCCATCCGCTGACGCTCAAGAAAGTAAAAACAACGGGAATCTCGTTGTTCGTTCTAATGCTTTAAATGAAAGTTTAGTTTTGGGCGGAAAAGCCGCCACCGTATTCGGTATTCCGATACCGGATATGGAAAAAGCCAGCGCGCTCGGTGCTACGGTGGTTTACAACCAGCTGACATCTTCCAGCCGCTTAATCGTCCGAGAAAATGCTCAGTTGACTGCGGACAATGTCGCGCTCCTTACAGCCTAAGACAGTATTTACGGATTAACCATCGGCGCAGCTGCCGACGTTAATAAAGGCGATTTAAGTCTGGAAGGTTTAGCGGCAGTTGCCGTAACCAACGGAACTAACTTAGTTTGGCTCGATGACGAGTCCCAAGTCAAAGGCTCTTCGGTCGAAGTCGGCGCTAAGCGCGATGACGATGTACAAACGATTGCAGGCGCTGTTGTTGTAGACATATCCGACAATGCAAACAAAGCGGCCGGCGCGGGCATTGCTGTGAATACCGGTAAGTTAGGCAATGAGCTCAGAGTTAAAGACAACGACGTTATTGCTGAGCAAGATCGTTCACTCTATGACGCGCAAGGTTTCTTAGAGGCTTCCGGAGCCGACGGCAAAGTTAATTTGCTAGCTTCTGAGGATTTGGCCATGAACGCGATCGGCGTTGCCGGCGGTGTGGGCGTCTCCGGACATAGCCCCGAATCCAATGAACCTCCGGGCAAAATCTCCCAATTCTTCTCCGGCCTTGGTGACAAGGCGACGTACGTTAAAGAGGGCCTGAGCTTCTACTTAGAAGAAGGCGGTCCGCTTTTAGCAGGTAAAGCCAATGGCTTAGGTCATTCCATCAGAGACAAATTTAACCATAATCAGTCTCAGAACGACCCGACCAGCTCTTCGATGAGCAACAACAATAATTCCAATCTTGCTCAGAACGGCAGTACTGCGAGTACCACAAGCAGCTCAACCTCCGGAGTCGCTCAGGGCGGAACTTCTCAGTTCCAGCTGGGCGCCGCAGGCAGCGCGGCATGGAACGACACGGATACGGAAAACGAAGTCAATATTGAAGTCGGTAATTTCCAAATCAAGGCGCCGGAAGAAGTCTCCGTCGATGCAGTCACCGATAAATGGGTCGGCGCTTGGGCCGGCGCTGCAGGCATCAATTACATCTCTGAACTGAACGCGGCAAATTATGCTGCCGGTATTGCCGGTGCTGTTGCCGGAAACACCGGAAACTACAAGACCGCCGTCAATATCGACGCGACGAAGTTAAATTCTCAGGGTCTAAGGTTCAATACAGATCTAAAGAAATTGAATATTCGTTCAGTGTCTGACGGTACGACGGTGGCAGAAGGCTTGGCCGCAGTCTTGTCGTTAGGTGCAGCTAAGTTCGGCGGGGCTTTCGATGCAGGAGTTTCTGCCAATCTCATCGGGAATACGGTTTCTACAAACGTTAAAGGTTTGTCTCAGTTAGACGGGTCTGCGTTTAATACGGCTTACAACCAAGTGAGCTGGGTCGGAGACAATCAAGTCACGGGCGGCATCGGGTTCTCTTTCGGCAAAGGCGGCAATACCGGCGCTAAGTCTTTCGGTGGTTCTTTGATTTTTGCCGTGGCAGACATCGACAACACCGTTTCTTCTGAATTTGCCGACAGCACTCTGAAACTCGCCGGAACCAGCGCCGTTCGAGCCCTTTCCGATATAACTCAAGTTACGACTGCTGTTTCTTCTGCAGTGACGACCGGAGAATCATCCTTTGCGCTTTCCGGCGCCGCGGCAAGCTCCGAGCTGACGAATAATGTTTCAGCGACGCTTAACGGCCTCAATATTTCGGTAGTCGGAGAGGGCGGACTTGAAGCAGCGGCTCGTTCTTCCGGCGGTCAGGAAGCCGATGAGTTTGAGAATCTCGCTGACCGCAAATGGTACGTCGACAATCTCGGTGAACTCAGCAATGAGTCTTATTTCAAAGACGTCGGATTAAGGACTTCGCCGGATGCGGAAGAAACCGGCAAAGAAGCTTCTGAAAATACGCAAAAACTTGGTGACCTTTATGACCAGGCCGGCAAGATGAAACAAATTACCGTTGCAGTTTCTCCTGCGATTGGTGCCGGAGGCTCCTCCGGTGGCGCCGGTGTGGTTTTGAATCAGATTCACAACCAATTTGCGGTAAACGCCTCCGGAACCGTCATCAATACCGATAACGCATCTTCTTCCGTTGTTTTAGATGCCAAAGATGACGCCTTTTCTCTCGGCGTAGCCGTTGGTGTGGCCGGAGGCAAAGGCAAATTCAACGCGGCAGGTTCGGTTGTTGTATCGAACGTCGATCAAGGTGCTTCTGTTGTCGTTAATGATTTGACCTCGACTGTTAATCGTTTAAATGTCCATGCCGACAGTAAGGCAACAACGGTCAATGTCGGAGGCAACTTCGGTGTTAATGTCGGCGACGGAGCGATTGGAGCTGTCGGGGCTTCTGTTGTGGTGGCTAACACCGACAATAAAGCTTCTGCGGATGTTGACGGTCTGAATCTTTCTTCCGTACAGTTCAGTAGCTCCAAATTAGATATTGCCGCGGCTAACCGTGCCTCAGCTTGGGCGGCCGCTGCGGACGGAGCAGTGTCGGTTTCCGGTTTAGGCATCGGAGGTGCAGTTGCGGTTAATCGCGTTAAGAACGATGCGTTGGTCCAATTAAAGAATTCAAGATTAACGGGACTCAAAGAGGTCGATCTTCATTCTTCGGATACCGCAGCCATTTGGACGCTGGCCGGAAATGTTTCTGTTGCTGCTAAAGGCCAAGCAGGTCTTTCAGGCGCCGTTGCGTATGCCTCTTCACGCAGTTCTCAGACACAAGCACTGGGTGATAACGTCGTTATTGCCAACGAACAAGGATCAGGTAATTTCACCGATTTCTCTTCCGATGCACAAGCGGATGATCATATCTCCACGCTTGTTCTGAGCGTCGGTGTTGCCGGCGGCAATGTCGGTTTGTCAGGAGCTGCCGGAACCAACGAGATCAATCGATCCGTTAATGCTTCCGTCAATAACCTTTCGACGGTCCAATACACAAAGGACCAGACAACCCACGAGGTCAGGGAGCAGGCCTCTAAAGCTCTAAACGCCTTAGCTGTTCATGCTTCTAGCAACAGCAATATTGACAATCTCGGTATCGTCGCCGGAGTCGGAGCTCAAGGCGCCGGTATCGGAGTCGGTATTGCCGTCAACCGAATCAACACGGACACGACAGCTTCTCTGAGCGCTTTGGATAAACAGAAACTTGTTTCTTCCGATACTTTGTCTGTATTGGCAGAATCCAACAACGACATTGATACGATCGGAATCGGCGGAGCAGGCGGCAGCAAAGCAGGAGTCGCCGCATCCACGGCCATCAATTTGGTCACAAACAATACAGTCGCGCGTACCAATAATCTAAACGCTAAGTACGCAGGTGCCGCGCTGATTCAGGCGAGAAGTGACGACACAATCGGAACTTACGGCGGCCAGCTTCAGGTCGGTCAAAATGCAGCGGTGGGTGCAACTGTTACGGTTTCAGAAAAACGCGGCCTCACTCAAGCCGAAGTTCTGAACTCCGATATCGTTCGTTCTACTCAGGAAACCTCTTCTGTTCTTACTGCTAAGACAGGAGTTGATAAAGATGCGATCAACTCTGAGATCGTAAATGATGTGTCCGTTGCAGCCTCTCTGCGAGACAAGAGACAAAATTCAACGGTTTCCGGTTTAATGGTTGACGCCTCTTCTACGGAAACCTTTAAGACGCTTTACATTACCGGCGGAGGGGCCAAGGATGCCACGGTTACAGCCACCGGAAACGTGAATTATCTTGGCGGAAAGACAGAAACCAAAGTCAAATCCTCGAAATTGAGTGCAGGCTCCGGAGCGCTGGAGGTGAGTGCTTCTGACGCCGCCAACGTAGACACCGTGATTGCAACTGCTACCGGTGCTCTGGGCGCTGCGATCGGCGTTTTGACGAATGTCATCACAACGGATCATTCAACAGGTATAACGGTCACCGGAACACAAACAAATAGATCTTCATTAACTGGTGGCTCGGTATCTGTTGATGCTGATGCTAAAGAAGGTATTTCTTCGTTATTAATAGCCGCTGCAGGCGCTCAATATGCGGCTGTGAGTGCCTCCGTTAATGTGAACCGACAGCTCTCGGATGTTTCTGCTTCTGTTAATCAAACCGAAGTGATGGGTTCTTATGCGCAGAATGCAAATCATTTAGGCCGTATCACAACTTCTGCCATTGCGGCTGCGGGTTCTCAGTATGCCGCGGTCCCGGTTAGCGTTGTTATTAATTACACCGACAATGCCGTTTCTTCTTCTTTAGCTCATTCGATCCTCCGAGCTGAAGGCCAAGCCGCCTCAGTGGGTGCGAACCGGATCTCGGAACTTTCTTCTTTGAACGTGACTGCTTCCGGTGCAATATATGGAGCCGCCGCAGGCCTCGTGAACGTTAATACGATTGAAGGTGGGACAACTGCTGAAGTCAATGATTCGGAAGTTAAGGCCGGTCAGTTCAGCATCAATGCAGAAAACCAAGACCATCTGAAAGTCACCGATGTCACAGCCACGGGCGCTATCGGAAGTTTAGGTGCTTCGGTTGTTGTTTCTTATCTGAAGGGATCTTCCGCTGCGAACCTTCGTAATTCAAGTGTTACGGCTGACAAACTGACGGTCTCTTCGCTTCAGGATCATTTCGTTAAAGGAACGGCAGCGTTCGCTTCCGGAGGTCTCGGAGCAATCGGAGCAAATGTCTTCTCGCTGATCATCGGTTCGGGAGATAATCCTTTTGCTTCTAATCCTCAAGACCTTGGCAAGGCAGAGAACACCGTTAATAAATACCTATCCGAATACGCCTCTTCCAGCAGAGGTTCTCTAGGCTTTATTAATGAAAGTGAAGATCTGACTCAGGAAGAAAAAGACAAAATCGTCCATTCAGCCGCAGCGGCAGACGCAACCGTATCTTCAGGAAGCGGTAAAGGAACCTCTGTTCTGGTGTCAGGAAATCGGCTGACGGTCGGCAGTGCCGATGTCTTTGCAAAAGAAGATGCAAAGGGAGGCAATATTGACGTCACGCCCTGCAGCGGAAGTGCCGGCGCCGGAGTATTGGCGGCATCTGTCATTACGCTTCGTCGTCATTACAACAATCAAGTCAGTCTCAGCGGAAACTCCATCACGGCCGACAAGAACTTCAACGTTCTTAATTCACTCGAAGGTAAAACCAACCTTGAGATCGTCCAAACTTCCTTTGCCCTAGCCAGCGGGACGGCAGCCTATGCAGATTCAGAAATTACGGGCGGCGCTTCGACGATTTGGGACGGAAACGTTTCGGGTGGGATTGAAGTTCCGGGGACAAAGCCTGAGGGCAGTAAAGATGAGGGCGGTAAGGCGGAAGGGAATAAACCTCAAACGACCAACCCCGTATTTGATATTAAGACGCAGAACAAATCTGAAGTCCATCTGAAGTCTTTCGGGATTACGGTAGCTGCTGTTTCCGGCGGCGGAATGGTCGCAGAGATTCGCGATAAAAGCCGAGTAGAAAGCCAAGTTCTGAATTCGACGATCAATTCCACCCTTAATGCCTCTGCTGTTCGTAAGCAAAAACTCTTTGCCGAATCCACTGCCGGCTACGGCGGCGCCATCAACGGAATAGGTGCATTAGCAAAGGTTTATGACGGAACGGAAGGCGCAATTTCTGCAAGAACGCTCTTAAAGGGCAATACCGTTTCAGCAGATGTCAGTCTGACCACAAATAACCGTCCTGACATCACGGTGAAGAGTTACGGTGCAGGAGCCGGAGGACTCGGAATCGGTGTTGTTCAGTCGATCGCCGAAACACGCGGCAAAGTCGTATCTGAAGTTTCCGGAAATGTGTTCAGTAACGCTAATTTAACGGTGGCGGCAGGCGCCGGTCTCGGCGGATCAGACGGAGATGAGAGCGAAGCCCTGAAGATTACGGCAGACTCTCAGACCTACGGCGGCGCCATTATTGCCTCAATCCCTGTCAACACTTCGGTGCTGACAAATTCGAATCAAGTCGAAAGCAAGATTGATCTGTCCGGCAGTTCATCTTTAGAGAACTTCACTTCCGTAACAGAAGGCAGTGCTGTCTACTTGTCTAAGACAACGGCCGGAACGGGCGGAGCGATTGCTTCGGGCAATAACTCGGCTGAAGTGAACCATAAGGTTTCGGTGAAGAGCGAGGTTTCTTCTGCGTCTTCAGTGACCGCTAAGAATGCTGATGTGACAGCTTCAAACAAAGAAAAGGCCACCGTCCTTGCCGAAAGTGCGGGAGGCGGAATTATTCTTGCCGAAGGCACGAGCTTGGATGCAAACGCAGCTCAAATAAAACATACCGATCGTTCGAACACTTCCTTAATCGTCAGCGGCCGCTGGAATGTTCAGGACGCTGCGTCCTTTGTGACCTCGGGCGAACATAACATCGGCATGAAAGCCGATAACACCAAGGGTGCTCTGGCAGGCGGAAGCGGCGCTTCGCTGATCAACGATATGTTCGGCACCAACAAGGTTTCGATCGGCGACGGCGTGACAGTGAACGCCTCAAATCTCATTGTCGGGGCCTCCGACAATTGGGATCTTCATGCGGCTGAAGGGACATATGCCGTTGACTCTCGTGTTTACGGAGCATTTGTCGGAACCGGCATCAAAGCTAGCAATACCGAAAACCGTACCCAGCAGGTCGATATCGGTAAAAATGCAGTTTTGACCGCAGACGATTTGACGATTTCTGCGACGAATGTCGGAAGAACCAATCTGAAGGTTCGTGCCCAAACGGCCGGCGCCGTTGCCGGCGTGACGGCAGAAAACTACGAAACTCTAACCACACAAAACCGAGTCAGCTTGGCCGACGGTGTCCGCTTAACCGCGAACAACACCGAAGGCACGCTGACAATTGCGGCTTCTTCTGACGAAGACGTCGAAGCGCAAAGTGTGGGCGATGTCCAGGGCGCGGCAGTCGCCGGCGCAGGAGCCAAAGTCTCGGTGAACCAAAACCGCACGAACGAAGTCAATATCGGCAATGGTTCAAACATCTTGTCGAAGGGTAAGCTGGCACTTAGAGCCGGAAGAAATGCTGACGGCTCAAACTCGCAATTTGATTTAGTAAGTTATGCCCACGCTTACAGCCATTCGGCGATCGGCGGAACGGATTCCGAAGTTTCCGACAGTCTGAACCTTACGAATAAGCTTAATCTCAACGGAGAAATCAAATCTTGGCGTGATACGGAGCTTTACGCACAAAGCGGCGATGTTTCCACTGAAGAGACAGCACGTTATTGGTTCTGGACGTCTGCCTCGGATGCCGGCAAAGTTTCGATTGCTTCGACAGCCGCCGGAACAAAATCCAAGAACCTGACTACCGACAATAAGATTCAAGTTGGCGGACTTGTTCAAGCCGGCGTGAATACCAAGGCGGATATTCAGATCAGCGGAATTGCTGTACCTAAAGATCCAGACGATTCAGACTCAAGCGTGACCGACAAAGACTCAAAGGTGACTTTTGATTCTCAAGCTCCATTAACGATCATGAAGTCGGGTGTCGACGATGGATCCGTCAGTGAAGTGAAGGTCGAATCTCTGACGAACATGTACTGGAAGCGTCATGAGGAGCTTCAAAAGGCAATGGCCGATTACGGCACGACGGATCCTTCCCTGCTTGCAGCGTACAAGGCCGAAGACGAACTTCTGCTTAAAACGATGTGGCAGAAGGGCTTATTGGTTAGGGACGGAAAGGAGGATTTCTCCCTAGATGAAAAGGAGGACTTCGTCCCAGATGGAAAGGAGAATTTCTTCCTTATTGACAAGACGAGCCGTCCCTATGTCGAAATTTCCAATGTCACGGTCTCCGGCGGAAATATTTCTGCGTTCACGGACAGCGTAACCGGAGCAGGTTCTTTAGTCGCTAAAACCGCTGAAGGAATCAATATTGACAACCAAGGCACTGTGGCTTTGAAGCTGAGCGATATCCAAATCTTGGATAAAGGCGGCGAGTTTAAGCTGAACGATCAGGTTGTCACAGATAAGACCGGCGCGTTGGGTTCGTTCCGCGGTCAGTTAACGACATCCGCTAATTCTGAAGCTCCGTCGATTACGATTAACTCCGCTTACAACGGATCGGTTCTGGTTACCTCAAACGGTAAAGAGCAAAGTATCAACCCTGATACCAGTATTGATATTTCCGGCAAACTGATCAACCGGGCAGGAAACATCTCCGTCAGCAGCGGAGGCGACGTTTACGCTGACAAAACGGCTTCGATTTCTGCCGGCGGCTCTTTAGGAATCACGGCAAAAGGTTCCATTACTCAGTCTTACAGTGGCGGATTGTTTAATGTTGGCGGTTCTGTTGAAGAGCTTTGGAAAACAGAAGTTGGCAATTTAAACAACCAGTCTTCAGTTAGTTCAAATGCCAACCACGTTTACGGTCCTGGCAAACTTGGTAATGCAGACAATGGTCAAGCCGGAGACATGGTTGCCGGAGGAAGTATTTTCCTCGCAGCCGATGCTATTAACTTAAACGGCTACGTTCAAAGCGGTTATGCGAAATACGGTTTGACATTATCGGATACGGAAGTCGACAAGAAGATTGCTTCTATCAAAGCAAATTGGCAGGCACACGGATCCCCGTCCGACGTCAACAGCAGGACACCGCAGTATGCGCTACAGGAAGGCGGCCCTGTTTGGGATGAAGCTTCCAAGTCCTATAAGTATCAAGTCGCAGCCTGGTACGATCCGGTCAATGACAGGGTGATCGTCGATGACATTTCTCCGCAAGGCGGACAGATTTACATTACCGGAAGAGTGGCAAGCACAGGCGGCGGGCAATTGTCCGTGGCGAACGGTTCGGCAGACATCAATATCAACGTCGGCAACCGCAACGTTCTGCTTGGAAATGTCGATACAGGCAATATTGAAGGTTTGATCCAAATCACGGATACGAACTCGGGGTTTGACGGCAGACCTGATAACGCAATTGCCAAGGTAACAGAAATCCGTAAAGGAAATTCTGTGGCTTACTGGCTCAATGCCGACGGAACAAAAACGACCGGCACCAAAGTCGAGGATAGTTCATACAACCCCTTGGCCGACCAGTTATATGGATGGACTGACGGCAAGGGAACTACAACCGTCACGACAAGATACCACTCACAAGACTTTACGGTTTGGGACGCATTCAATTATGGAGAACCGGAGAATTGGACATCCGTAAACACAAAAGAAGTAGCGAACGCTGACCTAGAGAATGGATCGACCATTTGGGTAGCCGGTCGTCCTAAAGACAAGAATGCGAATTTCGAAGCATGGACCACTCAGGTAAGCAGCTCGGATAGGTCAACAACTACCCATTGGACGACTTATAACACTTGGGTCCACTTCTCGGGTACGCATCACACCCAGAAGGTAACGACAACTTCGACGTCGACGCTTTATTCCTACACGGTAAAAGCAGACCACCAGGTAGGTACTTCTTTCTTAAGCGGAACCAATACGATTGCGATTGAAAGCGGTAAGTCCGTCTTGCTCGGCGGCGCTGTGAACGCCCTGGGCGGTTCTGTTAGCTTGATAGCAGGCGACAACATCCTCAATCAAAGCGGAGCTGCAGCAATAACCGGCGCATCCAGTCTCACCTTGAAAGCAGCAACAGGCTCAATTGGCTCAGAAGGATCTGCGATTAAGTGGGCAGTAGCCGGAAGTTCCGACAAGCCGTTGAATCTTTCGGCTGAAGCAGGTAAGTCCATCTATATTGATGCTAAGAATCTGAACTCCGGTGCGTCCGTTTCCGGCTCGATTAATGCCGGAGAAACGGTTTCTGCTGAATTCAGAGGCGGAGTGGACCTGAATTCGCTTTCCGGACAGAAGATTTCTCTTATTTCTCAAGAAGGCGGAATCAATATTCAAAGCTTGGATCACAAAGAAGCGTCCGATCTCTCGCAGCGTCTTGACCTAAAAGCAGCGGGCGATATTTCCTTGAAATCTGTCGCCGATATTTCCGTCGGTCAAATCAGTACAAAGGGAGACGTAACGATAGATTCCGCTGGAAATATTTACGACGCAATTGATCGCTCGGATCGCGATGAGCGTTCGGCACAAAAACGCCTTGAAAGCTGGATTGAAGCCGGCATTCTGACGACTGACGGAACTTCTAACGAAGGGGCTCGGTTTGCTAAAGACGAACAAGACATAAAAAATGGTATTACTTCCGACTTTAATCGATATCAGGCTTACCTAAACCATGAGCACCATGAGCAGGAAGCTGAAAAGGAGCGCGTAAGAGAGCTGACAGCAGAAGAGCAAAAGGATTTTGCGGCTCTGAAGTCTCGCTTTGCGGGATGCGGCTCTGCAGAAGACGCAATTAACAAAGAAGCGAATACTCAAGGCTCGGCATTAAATCTTGTTCAAGCATCGAAAGGCAATTACGGCTGGACGCAGAACGAATTGCTCTTTGCAGTGTCTGAAGCCATCTTGAATCCCGATCCGAGCTATGTTCCTGGGTCAGGCGTTGCCAATATCAAAGCAGCAAACATTACGTTGAAGTCCGGCGCAGGAATCGGTCAGGAACTTGACGGTCATACGGCAAACATCAGCGATTTGGATGCTTCGACAGAAAAAGGCTTAAACCTCTACAAGCTTTTAGCTCGAGCAGAAGCTAACGACGTTACTTGGAACAAAGAAGCAGGCACTCTGACGATCAACTTGAAGAAAGCCTTTGAAGTCCATCAGAGCAGCGACACGAAATTAAATGCCGATGCAGTAAACAGCATTTACCTACAGTCTGACTCTGAAAACACATTGAATCTCGGTACTCTATCTTCTCAAAAGGGAGATATCCGCCTGACGGCTGCAAATGGAATCACATTGAGCGGAGACGAAGCGGTTAAAGCCAAGGACTTGATCCTGAGAGCCGGACTCGGTGCGATTGGGGCTGCCGATAAGCTTCTTAAAACAGCGATCAGTGGAACGGCAGTCTTCTCCGGTAACGAAGGTGTATTTGTTGAACAAACCGGAACGCTTAATCTCCAATCCGTGGCCAGCGGTAAAGATGTTGTACTGAAGGCTGACAATATCTATTCCGTTAAGAACGCGACAGGACAGGCCGGGCGCATCAGCGGTACTAATTTCGCTTTTGAAACAGACGGCGAGATCGGTCAGAAAGATGCAGCTTTGAGTTTGGATTCAGTCAATGACTTTAATGTTGTTCTGAAGGGCAAACCTCAGAATGTTTACCTTCAAGCTAATAGAGATTCTGAAATGTCTGTGTCCGTGACCGAAGAGACAGTTACTTCAAATGTTGAGATCTCGACGGAAGGTTCTCTGAAAGTTAAAAAACTGGTTTCAGAAAACGGACAAATCGTTCTTACAGCGAAGAATGCTTTGGACATTAAACAGGTTCAAGCAAAGAATGATGTAACAGCTAAAGCGAATACGGTTTCCGTTGACGAAACGGCAAAGAGCACGGACGGAAGTCTGATCCTGAAGGCCGACTCTGAACTTTCTGTTGCGGATAATTCCACGCTTTCAGCTATAAACGGAACTCTTGATCTTTCTGCACCGGAAACGAGGCTCGGAAAAGCGCTGACACTGGAAGCCAAAAGACTCGGCGTTACTACGAGCAATGATATTTCTTTGACGGCCAGTACCCTAAACGCAGGAACAGACGGACTTTCGCTGATTTCCTCTGAAGGATATGTCTCTGTTTCTGGGGGCGCCTTAACTTCTCAAAACTCCATTAAGTTGTCGTCAGCTAAAGACACGACACTCAGCGGAGTGGTTGTTTCTTCTGAAAGAGATGAGGAAGGAGCAGGAGTTTTTGTAACTTCTGAAGAAGGCGCGGTCAAGATTAGTAATGGCTCGATCAACTCGAACGGCTCTGTCAAACTTTCAGCTGTCGCCGACACCCAGCTGACAAATGTTTCCGTATCGGCTAAGGGAACCGGAGAAGGCAGCGGAGTAAAAGTGAATTCCTCTCAAGGTTCCGTCATGATCGATGGCGGAAAACTTGACTCCCAAAGTTCTGTCCGACTTACTTCAGCAGCCGGCACACAAGTGACAGGTGCCGATCTAATCGCTGTCGGCACCGGGGAATCGGAAGGCTTATTTATTAACTCAAATGGAGGAGCGGTTGAGGTAACAAGCAATACAGTAAGTTCAGGCTCAGTTATCGACATTGCGTCTCAAAAGGATGCCAGTCTAACTGTTGAAAGTTTGAATGCAGCAGGCAAACTCGATGTCGAGAGTAAAGAAGGAAGCATCAACGTAAGTTCAGAAGCGAACGGCAACACAGGCGGTTTGCAGGTCGCAGCAGAAAACGGCTCTGTTACGTTGAAGGGGCTCAATGTCGATTCATCAACGGACATTGATGTTCTGGCGAAGGATAGTATTTCCGTTACCGGCGGCTCCTTAAAGAACAAGGATGGTTCTAATTTGATCTTGGTGTCGAAAGAAGACAATTTGAACCTTGCTCTGAACGAAAAGAACCTTTCCGCCGATACGATCAGCTTAAAAGGAAAAGGCGAACTTAATCTCACGGGTTATACGCTTGTTGCTTCCAAAGGCGACTTGAAGGTTTCTGCCGGCGGATTGAATATCAAGGATGCCTCTTTGAGTACTTCGACACCCGGCTCGGTTCTCCTCTCCGCAGAGGAAGGAAACGTTGATTCCAATAACAAGACCAGCATTGATTCTGCCGGCAGTCTGGAAGTGGGCGCAGCAGGCAAGGTCGATTTATCTGGAGCCAAGGTTGAATATTCAGAGGCTGGGGCATTGCGTCTAGCAGCGGGATCGACAGATTCTGACGCTCTTAAAGTCTTTGCTCATGAAAACAATACATTTAAGGGCGCGGAGGTCTTACTGGACAGCGCCGGAGGATTGATTTTTGCAGCTGAAGCCTCCATTACAGTTGAGACTTCTTCCGGACAAGCCGTCTTGAAAGGACAGAAAATTGATCTCAAATTCGGTTCTTCTGTCAAAGCTGCAGGGGAAGCAACTGTTCGCGGATACGACAGTCTGGTTCTTGGAGACAAAATTTCTGTCGGAGGCAGCAGTGTATCTATCACCGGCGGTCAACAAGCCTTCAGCCTCGGAAATAATGTTTCTCTGACAGCAACAAACGGCGGAATTGAAGTTCTGGCAGACGCCGACGCGACGCTTGGCGGATCGCTCAACGTGAATGCTTCCTTGAAAGATCCGTCTGCGGGAGACGAAGCTCCGATCCGGATCGGAGCTCAGGGAGTTTTAAAGGTTACGGAAGACAAATTCGAAGTCATTGCTGAAAACGGCAGTGTCGATATCTTTGGCGGGAACGGTCTGAATATCAAGAATGATTTAACGATCGTTTCTGCGTCCGACAGCTCTTTAACCTCGGAACGCGGTTTAATTGATATCGGAAATAAAGCGACGGTGAAAGCCGGGACGCAAAGCGGATTAAGTCAAGAAAACCCGCTCTATGGAAAAGTCAGTGTCATCGCCGGGAAAAGCTTCACCATCGGTGACGAGGCTCAAATCCTTTCTGACGATCTGCTGGTTTCAGCAGAAAAAGATATTCGATTCGGTGATAAAGCGACGCTCGTCGGTGCCACAGACGGAGTCACGGTAAGAAGCAGTAAAGGTTCGATCTACATGGGTGAAGACCTTACGGTGACTTCTAATGCGAGCAAGACTTTGTTTGAAGCCGGAAAAAATATTGTTATTGATCGGGATGCGAAACTCGACAGCCAAGACAATTCTGTGGTGTTCAGTGCCGGAGAGGATATAAGGTTCGAAGAAGACTTTAAGGTTCATGGAAAAGGATTTGAACTTAAAGCTCAGGGTTCACTGATAGTCGGTGACAAAGCAACGGTTCAAACGAAATTCGGAAAATACGAGACCGGTTCGATAGAATCTTTGCCGCAAACGTCTATTGACGTGAAAGGAGATGTTAGATTCGGGAATGATGCAACATTCCGTACGACGATGCTGTCTATGAGCGCGGGAGATGATGAAAATCACACCTCAGGAAATATAGCGTTTGGAGAAAGGGCATCTATCCAGACCACTGTTCTTGGTGCAGTGATCGACGCTGAAGGAGATATTGCTTTCGGCGCCGGCGCAAATATCCGAACTCAGGAAGACCAGGCAGATTCTTATGTTCGAATCTCTTCGCGCGGTCAAACGAGTTTTGGAGAAAACGCCTATGTCACGTCTGGAACAACCTTAGACATTATCGGCAACAAGGGCATTTTCTTGGATAAGGGCGCCGTTCTTCAATCGAAGCTTGAGGACGGCTCTAAGAACCATACGTCACTGGTTTCAGAACATGGCGACATCAGGTTGGGAGAAAACTCCGTCGTCCAAGGTCAAACGGCTTACATCCGAACCGGAGATGAGTCGGGTGTCGGAGGCGGTTCTATCGAGCTGGGAGATAATTCTCAAGTCAGCGCGAGAGACAACGTCAGCATGAATGTGACAGGAGACGTGGTTCTTGACGGACAATTCCTTTCGACTTCTCTCCATGAAACAGAAATCAGATCTTCTGAAGGCAATGTCGTACTCAAAGATGAATCGGAATTGATTTCTTACGGTGACGTGTATTTAGACGCAGCCGGATCTATAGATATCGGATCTGATTCCTTTATTTTTGCCGGTAATGATCCGGATGCTTCCAATCGAGTGGGTAAAAAGGATGTTTCCTTCACTGCCGGACAAGATGTCACAATCGGAAAGGGCACGGTTGTTCTGACTCAAGCTGACCTGAATATTGAAGCAAAACGGGGTTCGGTTGTTTTTGAAGAGGAAACAGCTGTTGGTGTCCTCAGTCCTTCTGAAGATGAGGAAATCAATCGTTTGACAGTTTCTGCAGGAAAAGATTTTACGATAAAAGGCACCGTAATGTTGTTTGCTTCCGAAGAGGCTCAATTGAAAGCAGGGGGAAACTTCGAGCTCGGTCAAGGATCCGTCTTGGCTGGGGACGGTCTTGTGAAAGTAGAGGCCGGGAAAGATGTGTCCTTGAAACATGGCTCCGGAATTGAAGGATTCTCTTCTGACGGGGTGGAAAACCTCGAAATTCACGCGGAAAGAAACGTCCATCAAGACGCTTCTGCCGACGGCATTGCGTCCGATCGTCTGGAAGTTTCTGCAGGCGGATCGGTTGAGTTACTAGCTCAGAAATCAGCCAAGGATAAAGAGCTGGGAAATCGAGTTGATGAATTAATTGTATCTGCCGGTTCGGACATTAATTTGGTCTTGAACGGTCAGAAGCAGGAAATTCAGATTAATGAAGAAAAAGGCAATATCATCAACGGAAATCTGACTATAGAAAATTACAACGGTCCGCTTTCAGTTGGATATGAACTGACTGTTAACGGTCAGGCTGAAATGAAAGCCGACAGTGTTTTACTTAAAGATCTTCAAGCGTCTCAGGATATTTATCTCGAAGCCAACGGCGAAATTCGAGCCAATGGGTTAGCGTCCGGAGCGGATGTCACGATTGTCCAGCGCTCCTCAGATCCGTCTGCCGCCGTTGCGGTCAAAAATGTCGATGCCGGAGATCAGATCTTTGTCCTGAATGCTGGCGGTATCCTTAGAAAAATCCGTTTCCGGTAATTCAACAATGATATTTGTCTCTCAGGATGGGTATAAGCCGGATAGGAACGTTATTTCTTCAAGATCCAACAGGGTAGGGATTTTCGCGGCTGCACCGCAAATGCTGTCGGTGTTCGATCGCTTTGGTCGCGAAATCTCTTACCTCAGTAAGGATTCTTTGCAAGCTGACCAGCGCCATCATCATTATGCGTTATATCGTTATGGAGAAGACACGCATATGCCTGCTTCGCGTTTATTTTTTAACGGATACAGAGCTGAAAGCGTAAGTCCTTCGAATGGTCTGATAAAGGAAGCTCTACTTTTTGTAACCAACCGGTGGCAGGTTAACATGGGAGAAGAGGGAACCGAAGGGGAAACCGAAGACTGATGAAATGAGACCGAAAAGTCCGGTCTCCGCGGAGCCGACCTCCTCCTCTTCGTGTAGAGGAAGAGGAAAGAGGTCAGGAAGCCGCTGTAATCCGGGCTTCTTCCGATAATTCCGTTTTTTGGTCAGACGGCTTGGCTGAAGCTTTCCTTTTTTTGTATTGTGAGCGAATGATGGAATAAAGAATTAAGCCGATTAGAATCATGCAGATTGGGCTTGAGAATATTCTCCAAAGCAATATCTCCTTGTACCAAGGCCAGGGCACGCGCTAATTCACTTTCAGCCATTGTACCGAGTACCAAACCTAAAACCAAAGGTTCTCTGGGAAGGTTGAAGTGCTTCATTGCACATCCCAATGCTCCGAAACCTATCATGACCCAAACTTCAACAATTGAGCCGTTGACGGCGTACGAGCCGATCACTGCTAACGCAAGCACTAATGAAGCAAGGATGGGTTTAGGCATCGCCAACAATTTGACGCAGTATTTGGCACAAAGGATTCCGATGGGAATGAAAGCAACATTAGCGATGAGTAAACTGAAGATAAAGCTGTAAACAGTCTCAGCATTCTCTTGGAAAAGCGTTGGCCCGGGCTGGAATCCATGAATCATCAGCCCGGAGATCAATACAGCCGATACGGCGTTGCCTGGGATGCCTAACGTAAAGGCAGGAACGAGCGAACCGCCAACTACGGCATTGTTGGAAACTTCTGAAGCCAAAACGCCTTCAGGGCAGCCGGTGCCGAAATGACTCGGATCTTTGGCGGATTTCTTTGCGTCATCATAGGCAATAAATGAAGCGATGGACTGGCCGGCCCCCGGGACGATGCCGATTATGATGCGAATGATTGAGGCTCTGAGAGTCAGCATTTTGTATTTCAGGATTTCTCTCATCGCGCGGATAATTCCAGAGCAGGAAACCGAACATTCGACTTTAACGGCATCTTTTTCGTCTCTTAACATTGAGACAACTTCCGGAAGAGAATAGAGGCCAATTAATGCAGTCACTAAAGATAAACCGTTGAAAAGTTCCGCCAGATCAAAGGTAAAGCGCGCTTCCCCGGTAATCGGATGCATCCCTACAATCGAAAAAATACCGGTGATCATTCCTTTAACAATATTCTTTTCTGAAAGCGCAGCGATGATGGCGACTCCGAAAAGCGCCATGATGAAATATTCCTGAGAGCCGAATTCCAAAGCCAAACGCGCTAAAGGAGGAGCAAGAAATAAAAGGGCAAAGACAGAGAATTCCGCCGACTGCCGAACCGATCGTAGATAACGCTAAGGCGCGAGAAGCCTGCCTTTTCTGAGTCATCGGATAACCGTCAAGCAGCGTGCAGCAGTTCGAGGGAGTTCCGGGAATATTTAACAGAATTGCACTGATGGAGCCGGCGTAACTTGAAGAGGCATAAATGGCACCGAGAAGGGCCAGTCCCATCGCTGGGCTCATGCTGAAAGTGAAAGGTACTAGAGGGGCAACGCCCATAGTGCTCGTAAGTCCTGAGAGCCCACGACAATGCCCAGAATTGTCCCGAGGAGAACCATCCCCAGCATTCCGGGTTCCAATGCTTGGAAAAAAGCAGGAAAAAGTGCTGATAGATCCATAGCTGCCCTCCTAAAAAGCCCATATCTCGCCGACAGACAATCGTGTGCCGAGCAAGAGCGTAAAGAAGAATTGACGTCCTCCTCGTCATGAATGGCGAGGATTCCATACCACCTCTGCAGCGGCCGTAGCCTAGTGCTACAGTGGGTCTCTTCGGGTTCCTGCTGACAGCGGCCTTACTGCACCACTCATTGCACAGGCTAACTGGGCCCGTCCGGCCCTTAATACATTTATCGCTCCGACCTCATCTGCGTTGGAGCGGTAACCGCAGCCAATGCATGCAAAGGTCGCTTGCGATTTTCTGTTCTCTGCAGAGACAAACCCGCATCGGGGACAAGTTCGGCTAGTGTTTCTAGGATCAACTTTTATCAGCTTTCCTCCTCCCCGCTCTAATTTGTAGGAGAGCATCTGGAAAAAGCTATACCATCCCTGATCCAAAATAGATCGATTCAGTCCGCTCTTTTGCCGGACGTTTTTGCCCGGGGATTCTTTTGTTCCGCCGGCAGAAGCGGACATGTTCGAGACCTTCAAATCCTCAACGTACACGATGCTGTGGTTTTTAGCTATCTTTGTCGAGGTCTTGTGAAGAAAATCTCTTCGGCTGTCGGCTATATAGCGGTGCAATCGAGCAATTTTGCGTTTTGTCTTTCTGCTGTTTCTGCTTCCCTTCTTCTGCCGCGCAAGTTTCCTTTGAAGCTTGGCAAGTTTTTCCTGCTCCTGCTTAAAAGCGTTTAGAGGTTCAACGAAGCCACCGTTTGACAGAGTCGCAAAACGTTTGACTCCCATGTCTATTCCTATTTCAGAAGGATTGGGAGCAGATGAGACGACTTCATACTCAGTCTGTATGCTGACATCCCATTTCTCCCCGCGCCGGCTGACAGTGACATTCTTAATGGTTCCGATGATGTCTCGGCTTTTTCGATATCCCATCCAGCCTATTTTCGGCAGTCGGATCTGTTGTTTAACTTCATCAAGTTCAACGCCTTGGGGAAATCGAATGGAGTCATGCTGAAATTTTTTCTTGTATTTTGGAAAATTCGATCGTTTCTCGAAAAAATTGATATAAGCCAGTTCCAAATCCTTTAATGACTGCTGAAGCACCTGGCTGTGGCATTTCTTTAAAAAAGGATTCTTTTTTTTCCATCCGGGCAGTCTATTGGCAGCCGCTGTGTATTTGAAAGAATGCTTGCTGTCTTTCTTATAGAGAGACTTTTCAAGTGACAAGGTGCGGTTGTAGACGTAACGGGCGCAGCCACAGAATTGCATCAACAGTTGAATCTGCATTCCTTTTGGTCTTAGTTCGAATTTGAAACCGCGCCTAATTAACAATTGCATTCCCCCCCTGCGATAACTCATTTTAACGGAGCCAGATGAGTTGCATCATCGGGGAAAACGATACGGCAGAATCTGAGAAAAATTTTGGTAGAAGTATCTTTGATTCTGTTGATCGTATGCGGCAATCCGTCGTGACGAGTTCTCTATTACCATAGACAAAGCAGATATCAAAATATGCAGAACCACGACTCTGTGGGGCCCTTATATGACGGTGTTTTACGGGCCCTGCTGATAAAAAAGTTTCAGAGTCACCTGAGGTTGACTGATTTTGGATAGGTTAACTTAAAAAGAAAGAAAATGAGGTGCCCGAATATGAAGCACCTCAAGACAGGATTAAAACAACAGGTTAGCCCAAGGAGCGAGAGGCTAGTTGATCGAAAAGAGCTCTTTCTTCAGAGACGATCTTTGAAATTTCTGTCGATATCAAATCTATAACTTCACGATATAACGGACTTTCTGAATTAGAATTACGACAGTAAACGCAGAGAGGTGCATCCGGCCTGCCCCAGGCGGGCAAGACCAGCTCCAGCTTACCGCTTTGAATCTCTTCTGCCACAACACCCAATGTTAAATCAACACTGATACCGACATCTTTTAAAAGCATACTTCTGCAGTACGATCCGTCGCCTTTTAAGACATGTGGCAAACGTTCCAGGTCAATACTGGTGTTTGGATCTGAAGTTTTATTTGCACTTTTCTTCAAGAGGATCGGAGAAAAAGCCGGGCTTGTCTTATAGCGAAGAAGCAAGACGTGTTTTTCTAAATCCTGAGCTTTTTTAGGAGCCGGATGTTCTGCCAGATACTTTTTGGAGGCAAGCAGGGGGAAGCGGTACTCAGCAATTTGCCTGCAAGTAAGGGTTGGTTCCTCCTTGCGATAAAAACCAACAGAAATATCGGTTTCTCGTTCCATTAGGGCCCTCAGTCCCATATCTGCAGAAAATTCGAAAGTTACACCGCTACCTTCTCGCCGCTCATAGTTGACCAATTTTTCTAAGAGGGGTTCCTTATTAAGATTAATCGGCAGTGAAATACGAATACTGCGTTTAGGTATCTTCTGAAGATTAACGCCGATTTCCCGGCATTCATTTTCAAGACGGTCTTGCGCGGCAACGAATTCTTCAGCGAACGGAAAAATCTTTATTCCGTTTTCACTGAGTTTCATCGGGCGCGGACGATGAAGTACTAAGAAGAAACCTAATTCGTCTTCTAATTTGGAAATCAGCCTCGAGGCATAGGGCAGGTCAATTCCGCATTCCTGCGCAGCATGACTCAGTGTTCGACCTTGACCTATTAAACAAAAAATCTTCCAACTGAGTTTTCGGTCGTACAGTTTCATAGCGACTCCTACAATTAAGTCTTGGTAATAATACCAATGAGCAAGTTGTACGAAAGAACAACTTAGGATTTAGAAATCATGCATTTTCATGAGTTCTACTTTTTCCTAACATGAAGGAAACTATTCCGAAGTCCTTGTTTTCTTGGAGACTATATGTTTGAAAATCCCTCATCTTTATTTCCTATGGTCAGATTTGTCCCGTATATGGGTGTGATTTGGACAATCCATGAAGCCTCCAAGCTTGGTTTTTACAATGGGCATCCGGAATGGTGCAATGTCGGTCAGGGGCAGCCGGAGGTCGGAGAGATCACGGGAGCGCCTCCGAGAATTAATTCAGTCAGCTTAGAAGAACCGATCGACGCCGCTTACGGTCCGGTCGGGGGAACCCCGGAGGTTCGAGCTGCGGTCGCTGATTGGATTAATAGAACCTATCGTCGTGGTCTGAAACCGTATTCGGCGGAAAACATATCTTTTGCTTCCGGCGGACGGTTAGCTTTGACGCGCCTATTTAGTATTTTCAAAGACGGCAGCCGGATAGCCTATAATAATCTGGACTATACCGCTTATGAAGATTACTTGTACCCTCTGCGTCATTCTTGCGAATTGATTGAGTTAAGGGCGCAAGAGAAAAATGGTTTCATGGTTTCCGACACTGAATTTTCCGAATTCATTAAACAATACAGACCGGACGCTTATATCTTCTCAAATCCATGCAATCCTACCGGTCAATCAGTAAAAGGAGGATCTTTAGCTAACTATGTGGACATTTGCCGTAAAGAAAATTGTCTTCTCGGATGTGATGAATTTTATGCGACATTTGCCTATGAAGAGGATGGTTCACCCTCGAAAGAAGCGGTTTCGGTGCTGCCGTTTATCGAAGATGTTAATAAAGATCCTGTAGTTGTCTTTGACGGACTGACTAAAGGATTTCGCTATCCCGGTTGGAGAGCTGCGTGGATGGTCGGACCCAAATACTTAATTGAAATGGTTAACAGAGCTGCCAGCGCTGTTGACGGCGGTCCGTCGACGATCGTTCAGAGAGCGGCAATTGAAGAGCTTTCTTCCGGACACGCAGAAGCTGAATTGCTTGCCACAAGAAAAGAATTTGCAGTTAAACGCAGGCTCATGATTGACGGACTCCAATCCATTGGAATAAGAGTCCCCGATCCGCAGCCTCTAGGCACTTTTTATGTTTGGGCCTCGCTTGAGAACCTTCCGGGAAAACTAACGGATGCCGATTACTTCTTCCATGAATGCCTCAAGAAAAAGGTTATCACTGTGCCAGGTCATTTCTTTGATGTTCGTCCTTACCGCAGCCGTCCGACTAAAGAACCTTATAGCCACTGGGTTCGCTTCTCCTACGGTCCAGACCGTCGGACGGTTGCGACAGCTTTATCCCGAATGGCGGAAGTGATTCGAGAACATCGTTAGCACTGCATGCTTTCATAAGAACCACTGTTTCACACCGTGCCAACCTTCGCAAAGAAAGGATTCCACGGTGTGAAAGGTTATTGAATATGTCACAAATAACACAACTCCTCAAACAACACCGACGAAACTTGCACACCTATCCTGAGACAGCTTGGACCGAGTTCCAGACGACTTGGTACATCTATCAGCAGTTGATGACTTTGCCGTTCAAGCTACGACTTGGCAAGGAGATCTTGAACGAAGCTTTCGTTTTGAATCGAGATGAAGAAGAGGTCAAAAGCAGTACGAAACGTGCTTTAAACAATGGCGTTCCCAAAGAGTTCATTCACATTCTTGACGAATTTACCGGCGTAATGGCGACTTTTGAGACTCATAAGTCCGGACCAACGTTCGTTTTGCGTTTTGATATAGATGCTCTTCCGATTCAGGAAACGGAGGACGCTCAGCATTTGCCGAATCTGCTGGGTTTTCGTTCGCGGCATGATAATTGTATGCATGCCTGCGGACACGATTTTCATACGGCAATCGGTTTAGTGCTTGCAAGATGGATTTCCGAACAGCGAGCCAAACTTCGAGGAAAGATTATTCTTCTTTTTCAGCCTGCGGAAGAAGGTTCGCGCGGGGCCAGAGCGGTTTCGGCTTCAGGCTTGTTGGATGAGGCCGATTATTTTGCAGCCGCACACGTCGGAATGATGGCTCGTACAGGTGAAGTTGTCATTGATCCTTATGGCTTCCTGTGCGGAACCAAGTTCAATGTTGATTTCAAAGGTCGGGCTGCGCACTGTGCGAGTGAACCCGAAGCAGGGAAAAACGCCCTTGCAGCAGCCTGTTCGGCGTTCATGCTCCTTCAGGGGATTTCAAGAAGCAGTAAAGGAGCGTCTCGGATCAATGTTGGAAAGCTCTCAGGCGGACGCGGCCGAAATATTATTCCGGATCAAGCTTACATGGAGATTGATCTCAGAGGAGAAACGACAGAGGTTAATGACTACCTAGTGAAGAGAACTCAAGAAATACTCAAAGGAACAGCTCAGTCATTGGATGTTCAACTTTCTATTGAAGATCTTGGGACGGTATATGACATCAAGAATGACCCGGAGCTTGTTGAATATCTCAAAGAGGTTGCAAGTCAATGTCCCCTTGTTAAAGCAGTCACGACTCACTCCGATTTCGGAGGCTCTGAAGATGCCTCGATCATAATTAAGCGTATTCAGCAGCTTTTCGGAAAATGTATTTATTTTGTGATCGGGGCCGATCGAACGGCAGGTCATCATCAGCCGGATTTCGATGCTGATGAGGCCGCTCTTGAGATCGGATTTGAAATGTTTAAGGGCCTGATCCGGAAGATCAATGGTTGTTAACTGCGGTTAACCATAACGGCATTAATTAAGCCTTGGATCCTTTTGTGGGTTCCAAGGCTTTTTAACTGTCAAATTTTTGAAAAATTATCTTTGTTCAGCCGATTCTTTGATAGATATCGGAGCCAAAGCCTGCTGAGGAGAAAGGACATCTCCGATTTCTGTTTCGATCTCGTCTTCGAGCTCGTCCAAGAGATTTACGTCTTTGCCTTTTTTACTTAACGTATCGGTTAACTGTTCTTTGTTTAATTCTCCCACCCATCGACCGACGACAACACAGGCAATACCGTTGCCGATCATGTTGGTAATGGACCTTGCTTCGCTCATGAAACGATCCACGCCGAGGATTAGTGCTAAACCGGCGACGGGGATGTCGCCGACGGCAGAAAGAGTTGCAGCTAACACGATAAATCCGGATCCTGAAACGCCGGCCGCTCCTTTACTAGTTAAAAGGAGAACCGTTAACAGCGTCGCCTGCTGAGTGAAGGTCATTTGGATGTCACAGGCCTGTGCAATAAATACCGCCGCCATCGTAAGGTAAATCGCTGTTCCGTCGAGATTGAACGAATATCCGGTCGGAATTACAAGACCAGTGACGGAACGGCTGACGCCGGCTTTTTGCATTTTGGTAATCATTTGAGGAAGGACAGCTTCGGAAGACGAGGTTCCGAGAACGATGAGAAGTTCCTCTTTAATATAGGCCAGGTAGCGAAGAATTGAAAAACCGTTGAAGCGACAAATCGCACCAAGGATGCCCAAAACAAAAAATAAGCAGGTGGCATAAAAAACCAGCATTAGTTTCCCTAACGGGAGCAGAGAGTGTATGCCGTATTTGCCGATTGTAAATGCCATGGCACCAAAAGCCCCGATTGGCGCGACCTTCATGATCCAGTTGATCATGAGGAAAAGGATGTCGGATCCTTTTTTAATAAGTTCGTAGACTGGGTGACGGGAGCCGCCCAAGAACTGGAGGGCAAAGCCGAAAATGATCGAGAAGAACAAGACTTGGAGAATGTCGCCCTGCGCAAAGGCCCCGACAACGGAGGAGGGAATGATATGAAACAGAAAGTCCAAAGTCGACTGAGGCTTTTCGGCTGTTGCATACATCGAGACGGAATTCATATCTAATGTTGCAGGGTCAACATGCATTCCGGCGCCCGGCTGCAGTATATTTACTAAAAAGAGTCCGACAAATAGGGCAAGCGTTGTGACGGCTTCAAAGTAAAGAAGGGCTAAACCTCCGACTTTCCCGACTTTCTTCATGTCTTCCATTCCCGCGATTCCAATGACGACAGTGCAGAAAATCACCGGAGCGATGAGCATTTTAATGAGCTTAATGAAACCGTCCCCGAGCGGTTTCATGGATGCGCCGATATCCGGGAAGAAAAAACCTAAAAGAACACCGATAACAATGGCTGCAAGAACTTGCACGTACAGTACTTTATATAATGGTTTTTTCATTCAGTCACTCCTAATAAATGGGATAAATCCCCGTTGGTTAAGGGTTTCATCTAACAACAAAGGAATGATTTTGCGGTACGGTTTTTACGCTCTTGTGACAAGTATCCCAAAAGAGGTATTCGGTAACAATTTGAATAATTTATAAAATCTGTCTTCTAATGCTTATCTGTCCGTCCAAATAAAAAAATCCGAAGCCTTTTGAGCCTCGGATTGAGATGATTTTTCAGCGAGTGGCTATTCTGTTGCAGGGGAGGCAATCCCCCCGAAGGTCATGGAAGCAACATAAGCGGCCGTGAAGTCTTCAGGCGACATGCCCGGTACGGCAAAACGGAACTGTGTTGTCTGGCCCGGTGCGAGAGCCGGCGTGACACGGGAAACCAACAGAGCGTTTGTATAAGCGTTCGGGTCCCCGTTGGCGTCCTTTCCGTACACGCGGATATCAAAAGCGACATTGGTATAAGTAATGCTTTGCGGGTTGACGATAGTGAGAACAAAATCACTGCCTTTTGCGTTTCCGGAAGGTTTGTCAATGGACATTAGGAATGTTGCACCGTTAACACGGATACTGGATAGCTTTCTTGCGTCCGGCATTAAAACTGCTGTGGACGGCGGAACCAGCATCTCAAGGTAGTCCACTTGCTTTTGGAGTTGAAGTACAGTCTCTCTGAGATCCTGAACTTGCTGAGATAAAGGCACGGATTTAGATTTCGGCGCCGTACCGGCAGCCTGAACCATGGCAGAAGCAGATAGGCCTAAAGCGGCAGCCAAAAGAAAAGGAAGAGTTTTTTTGATCATGCAGACCTCCGTTAATTTTCAGGAAAGCATACAGATTCAAATCCAACTGTGTTCCTTTCTATGCGCATTTAAGGTACACGAAATTGCAACTCAAAATTGATTTTCGGGCTCTGTCCGCGAAGAAAAGTTACTAATATAAGACTGTAAGTCTCAGAGCGTTCGGAGGAATGAAAAGTGAAGTGGTTCGGAGTGGATTATCGCTATGTGATTGCCGGAGTCGGTGCCGTTTTTATTTTGGCTTATGAATTTGTCGGAACCCAATCCGGAGAAATTCAGCCGGATAAACAGGAAGCTCAAAACTCAAAAGCACTTAGCGTAGAAGCCCTAAACGAAAAACTTGCTTCCGCACTCACAGCAAATTCTGCTTCGCTCGAAGGAGTCAAAGCCTCTGTCTTAGGTCAGGACGAAAAATCCAACATCAACATGCGTTTAAATTTTGCTGCACGCAAGGGCCCTTCTTTTACAGACGCAGAAAAGAAATACTTCAAAACCTTCCTGCTCGGATTAACTTGTGTTGAAGCGCCGTCCTATTACGACCACAGCATCGGAAACGTAAACTACGAATTTTTAGACGGAGAAGGGACGCGGTTTGACAGTGCGAAGATTCAAACCAAAGCTTGCCTGAATTTCGATAAAAACCTGAATTCAACGTATATCTCCAGAGACCTGCTTCCGGCGATCGGTTCAATCCTGCACGATCAGCCGAAGACGGCTCAGCAGCTCCTTAAAACGCCTTACGCCAAAATTCCTGAAATCGAAAGTGAGGACGGCTACGAAGTCACGCCTCTGGGTATTTCTGAAGACGGTGTGATCCGCTACCGCATCAAACATACTCAGAATCTTGCCGCTAACTTCTCTCAGGAAGATAAACATCGCTTGGTGACCGGAGGCTTTAACGGTGTTTGTCTGAACCAGCAGTTCAGAGACCGATTCAAAGAAGGATTTCCTGCTTACGAAATCGAACATGTCGATAAAAACAATCAGTTGATTGACAAGGTTTTTGTCTCTGAAGATACGTGTCGAAGCGGTCGACTGGACGGCCGCTGATCATTCTGTTGTTTCGGATCCTTCTGGTGATGGTTTCAGCCTGTAACATATACAGCAGCTAAACCAACAAGATTAAGACTATGGCTTCAAATTCCACATGGGGATCCAGAATCGGATTCATTCTGGCAAGTGCAGGCTCTGCTGTCGGCTTGGGCGCGATTTGGAAATTCCCTTATCTTGCCGGCAATAACGGCGGTTCTGTTTTTCTTCTCTCTTATCTGCTCTTTACCTTTACAGTCGGTGTGGCGATGCTCATCAGCGAGTACGTCATCGGCCGAGAGGGCAGAATGGGTGCGATCGGCTCATTAAAGAAAGTGGTCGGCAAGCACTGGGGCGTGTTCGGCACGGTCGGTGTCGTTACCGCTTTTGCGATTCTTTGCTTTTATTCCTGCGTCGGCGGCTGGTGTATCAAATATTTGATCGATGCGTTCACAGGAACCGGAATTGTCTCTAATGCGGACGAACTCAATAAAAACTTCGGTTCGTTTGTGAGCAACGGCGCCTTAGCGTACTTCTATCAGATCATCTTCTTGCTCGCCAACGCGGTGATTGTTTCATTAGGCGTACAGAAAGGGATCGAACGACTGGCTAAATTCCTAATGCCGGTGCTCTTTATCCTCATGCTCATCTTAATTGTCCGAGGATTAACGCTTCCCGGCGCCGTTAAAGGTCTGGAATATCTCTTTAAACCGAACTGGAGCGGCTTTACCTCGTCTGCGATCTTTAACGCGATGGGATTTACTTTCTTCTCGCTGTCTTTAGGCGCGGCCGTGATGGTAACTTATGCCGGCTATCTCTCCGAGAAAGTCAATCTTTTAACCTCTACGGCTTGGGTTGCATTCCTGGCGATCATGGCTGCTGTGCTCGGCGGCTTAATGGTGATGCCTGCCGTGTTTGCCTTTAATTTGTCTCCGACTGCCGGTCCCGGTCTGACATTCGTGACGATGCCGGCGATTTTCTCGCAGATGCCGTTCGGTGTTTTCTTTGCGATTCTTTTCTATTTCTGCTTGGTTGTGGCGGCGATTACGAGCTCCATGTCCATGCTTGAAGCCGTAGTGGCTTCACTTTTGGACTATACCCGTCTGTCCCGAGCGGCCGTGACTTGGATCACAACGGCTTTGGCTGCGTTCATCGGCCTTTTCTGCACTCTGAGCTTCGGATCCCTGTCCGACTTCAAGATGTTCGGCAAGAACGTGTTTGATTTGCTCGACTTCCTGACGAGCAATGTCGGTATGCCGCTGTCTGAAATTGGCTTCAGCGTGGCAGCGGCTTGGATTGCCTGGAAGGTGACGGCTAAGCAGCTTACCAGTGCCGGTCCCGTGCAGTCTTGGCTGCTCTGGGCAATTCGTATCGTGATCGGTATTCTGTCGCCGCTTCTGATTGTTACCGTGGTACTGACCGGTCTTCTCTGACAACAGCTTATTGAGACCACGAAATCGGCAGGCGAGCTTTTGGCTTTCCCGTCGGTTTGAATTTTCGATGTGTCGATCAGAACGGAACGATTTCTTCTAAGAGCGGCCCGATGCGAGGCAGGTCTTTCCAGCAGGTGGTATATCCGGGACTTAAACGTGCGCGAGACATTTCCCAAGTGTCTTTTCCTAATTTAGAAGCCGCAAAGCAGAGCGTATTTTTACCGTAGCGCGTGTTGATGGAGTCCATCAGTTCACAGATGATTTGCTGCTGTTCTGTCTCCGGCTCTTCAAAAAGATCCTTGGTGACGGCATCTTTCGGAACGACTTCACCGACGTAGACGCCGGTGCGTTTATAGAGGAAGTCTCTGCGGTAACTTTGATTGAGCAGCCGTCGGGCACAGTGAATGATCGTATTGGTGTCCGAGATCGGGTAGGGAAGTCCCACACACGGATAAGCGTGCTGCTGGACGTCCTGCCGGCGGAAAGGATTCGTGTGTAAGACAATACCGACGGTGTGCGCCACCATACCCTCGTGGCGCAAGGTTCTTCCGCATTCCTATGCATGGAAAGTGATGGCGTCAAGCAATTCGTCTTTGTCGCAGATCAAATGACTGAAGCTGCGGCTTCGCAGAATTTGCTGTCTTTTTGGTTTTACAAGTTCCAACGGAATACAAGACGTTCCCTGAAGTTCTCGTACCGTCATAGAAAGCGTAATACCGAACCGATTACGGATGGCTTCTGCATCTGCACAGGCTAAATCCAAGGCGGTACGAATGCCCATCTTGCCGAGATGCTCGGTGTAACGCCTGCCGATGCCTCAAATTTCAGAGACAGGTTCGCAGGCAAGCGCCTTTGCCTGTCTTTGAGGCGTTAAGTCGAGCCAATTGCACACACCTTTAAGCCCGGCGTAGTGTTTGGCCAAATGGTTGCAGTATTTGGCTAAGGTTTTTGTCGGTGCGATACCGACGCATGTGGGGATGCCGACATTCCTAAATACTTTTTCCTTGATCCGAAAACCCAACTGGGTTAGGTCAGCACCTAGACCTTCGTAGCCGCTCATATTGGCAAAGCATTCATTCTTTCTGGAGAAGCGAAGGGTAATGGGATGATATCTCCATGCCCGTTTTCGGCCCTCTTCACACCTATCTCAGTCCTCAGAGGTTAAAGTGAATCGTGAAGTACGAATTGAGGCGAAGGGCCTCAACAAAAACTATGTTTGAGGAGCATCAATGACCAAAGCAGATAAAAAAGACGAAGAAAGGAAAGAACAACTCGAGACCGAAGCTCCGATGGACGCTGAAGTCGAGGCTGCTACCGACTGCGGTCCTGTAAGTCACAAGGCCGAAAAGAAAGACAAGGAAAAAGCTGAACAGACTGAAACCGAAGCTCTGATGGATGCAGAAGTAGAAGTTGCCACAGACTGCGGATGTGGTTGCGGCCGCAGCAAGAAATAATTGTTCCGAGTCAGCCGATTTTGAAGGTTTCGTCTGAGTGTTGCTCATATATGAGTAGCTTCGGATGAGCGAGTGTTTTTCTCGCACAAAGTCGGGGGCGCGAAAAGAAGAATATTTTTAATTGGAGGATATCGAAATGGTTCAAGTTCCTGAGTTATTTACTCAATACATCAGCTCTTTTTCCGGCTGCATGGGCGGCAACCCTAATGCCCCGATCTGGCTGGTCGTAGATCACAGCGCTCGCTGCCCGCTGCCGATCGATCCGGAAAAAGTCTTTGCAAATCCGGTTACGAATATTGATGCTTTAAAGCGCGCACTGCCGACAACATGCCCGTGCACCGAATCCGTTACTCGTTTGATTAACAGCATTACAGGCAATCCTGAAGCAGAAACTTCTCTTGTTTTCAAACCCGAAGGATAGGAAGACAAACAGCCGATTCTTCTGCTGAGTGCTTCTCCGCTCTGCACCGGAATGATTACAACGAACGCCTGGATGGAAAAACTCGCTGTTACGACGCCTGACGGCGAAGTCACAATGGCTAAGTACACCGGACTGCCTTCTTACCGCGATTTCCTGAACTTCCTCGTTGCTCAGAGAGGTCAGGTTTTCCAGGCTGCAGTCGCTGAAAAGAGCCCGAAGATCATTCTTTGCTCGAACATCCTTCGTGCTAATGATTACTTCAAGCTCTTCGGCGCTGACCGTAAGAACGTTGAAGCCAATGACTTCTTCCTCGTTGCTCCGGTCATGAAGAATGACAAAGAAGTTCGTACTTTGGTATTCGTTACAGACATGCTGGGTTTTGGCACCGGCGATATGACGCCTGAAAACGAACTCGAACTTCAGCAGGCAGGCAACGAATTCCGTCACTATGCACACGATGCATTCGGTGACGGATGGCTCGGTCAGTTCTCCGGTGAATTGCTGACATTGAAGAAGTAACCTTTCCTTAGAGGTTTAGAACCGGCGTGACGGCTGAGATATTCAGCAGACGCCGGTTTTGTTTTGTTCAAAAATTAAGAAAACGTTGTGGTCCACGGTATATTTCTTTATCTCTGGGATGAAGATACAGAAATACAGCTATGGGATCTTTTTGGATCGTTTTATCGACATTTTTTATCAGCAGCGCCTACGTCTCTATCAAAGCGATGCCGGTGTCGATGGCCTTCTACGAAATCTTCCTTTTGCGATCCATCGTTGTCTTGACAGTGGCGATCTGTCTTGTCGCAGCCACAAAAACTACGCTTAAGACGCATGAACCGGCACTTCAGCTCTCTCGTGCTTTGTGCGGAGTCGGAGCTTTGAGCATCAATATTTTGGTTGCTCGGCATATTCTTCTTTCTACGGCTCAGACGCTCCAATACACGGGGCCATTGTTTCTAGGACTTTGGGTGTTCGGCTGGTACCTGTTCAAAGGCAAAAAGATTCCTTGGATGCTGTTTGTCTTTTTGATAATCGGATTTGCGGGCGTCTTGCTTGTGCTCAGACCTGATGTTGCTGATCAAAACGCTCTTTATGTTGGCCTCGGTCTTTTATCCGGAGCATTGAGTTCGGGTTCAAGTATTTCCTTGAGACTGCTGGGCCTGAAAGGAGAACCGCCAATTAGGACGCTTTTTTGGTTTGCCTTGGCGTGTACCTTATCCGGTGGGGCGGCTACTTTGATGTTTTCAACAGGACTGCGGGCAGAACACGTATTCTCGGTTCCAGTTCTGCTCATGGGGGGCTTCACGGCACTCGGCCAATGGACACAAAACATTGGCTGGAAGAAAGGCAAAACGCTTCTGTGCGCTTCTCTGCAGTTCAGTGCCGTGATCTTCGCAGTAATATTTGGCTATCTGTTCTTTGACGAAGTTCCAGATACGTTCACTTTCTTAGGCATTCTGATCATTGTGGCCGCGTCTTTAGGTGCAACCATCTTCAGGCTGAAGTATTACAAAGAAGGCTGAGACACGTGAGAGGTGCAGCAGCCGGAAATACAGAAGGCCCCCGATTCCATATCGGAAGCCTCCAAAAATCATGCGATTTACCGCCGAAGAAACTTCTTCGGTTGGCTAACTTAATGATTAGACGTTCTTTTCCCGACGATATTTAACCAGATCTTCAACCGTAATGATCGGAAGGTCGTGTTTCTTTGCGAAAGCCAATGCCTCAGGCAGACGAGCCATCGTACCGTCTTCGTTCATCAATTCGCAAAGAACACCGCAAGGATTCAGACCGGCAATTCTCATCAAATCGACGGTTGTTTCAGTGTGGCCTCTGCGCTCTAACACGCCGCCGGAGCGAGCACGAAGCGGATAAACGTGGCCGGGACGAAGGAGGTCTTCAGGTTTGCCATTCGGGTTGGCTGCTGCTTTGATCGTAGTGACGCGATCTTTAGCGCTGACGCCGGTAGTGCAGCCGTGAGCAGCTTCAATGGATACCGTAAAAGCAGTACCCTGAGTGTTGGAGTTAGAAGCAACCATCTGAGGAAGTTCTAAGCGTTTGCAGTCTTCGTCACGAAGGCAGACGCAGACGATGCCGGAGCATTCACGGATCATCAGAGCCATTTGCTTTTCTGTCAGATGATCGGAAGAGTAGATTAAGTCGGCTTCGTTTTCGCGGCTTTCGTCGTCAAGAACGACGACGCCTTTGCCTTCTCTTAAACCGGCAAGGGCGTTTTCAACACGGGTGATCGGATCACTACCGAAGTGGTCGAGAGTCAGTTCAGCTTTTGTTTCCTGCATGCTGTTCATCTTTAATTTTTGAAATCATATAAAAACAGATCGGACAAGGATAAGGCATTCCTGTCCGATCGGTTGAAAACTTTTGTTCGAAACGGTTAGTTTCCGCATCTTAGTGGGAGATCAAAATACCCACAAAAACCACTGCCAAAACTGCCATGGTCAGCGTAATTTCTTCTTTCTTACCCGCTAAGAGCTTCAGAAGCACGAAGCTGATGACGCCGAAAGCCAAGCCGGTGGCAATATTGAAGGTAAACGGCATCATGAAGATGGTTAAGAAGCAGGGCAGACCCGTGGTGATATCCGAGAAATTAATTCTCGAAGCCGTTCCTTGAAGCATCATGTAACCCACGATGATCAGAACGCAGGCAGTCGCAAAAGCCGGAACTAAGGTCAGCAAAGGAGCGACGAACAGAGTCAGAGCAAAGAAGCCTGCCAGGAAGAGGGCGCAGAGGCCGGTTCTTGCACCGGCTTCAATGCCGACAGCGCTTTCAAGGATGGCGGTAGAAGTCGGAGTACCGATAAGACCGGCGCCCATGGTGGCGATGGAGTCGGAAATCAGGGCTCGGTCGAGGCCGGGAATATTGCCTTGCTTATCCATGAAGCCGGCGCGGTAGGACAAGCCGATCAGGGTCGACATATTGTCAAACAAGTCCACCATCGTGATAGAGAAGAGTACGCCCACAATACCGACGGTTAGCATCTGTTTGAAATCCACTTGGAAAATCGTTTCCGTCGGGAAGATCTTGAAGCTGGCTGAGAAAAGATTGTGAATTCCGTCTGTCGGAGTGACACCTGTAACAATACCTAAGGCCGCAACGATCAGAATCGTGATCAGCATTGCTAAACGAATGCCTTTGGCCATCATCCAACCTGCGAGCACAACACCGAGAATCGTCAAATAAGCCTGAGGCTGCATCATATTGCCGAGTCCGATCATCGTAGAAGGCGTTGCAACGACGATACCGGCGTTCTTGAGACCGATGATGGTGATAAAGGCGCCGATACCCGCAACGATGGCGAGTTTTAGGTCCAGCGGGATTGCTTTAATGATGGCTTGTCGAACCCGTGTGACCGTCAAGATAAAGAAAACAAAACCGGAAATTACTACGGCTGCACACGCAGCTTGCCAAGAGAGTCCCATGGCCCCGCAGACGTAATACGCAAAATACGCTGAAATCCCGAGCCCCGGAGCTACAACGACGGGATAGTTCGCGATAAAAGCAATCATTAGGGTGCCGAGAACGGCTGCCCAAATGGTTGCCACCGTTGCGTCTCCGATAGGCATTCCTGCGTCAGCAAGCATGCCGGGAACCACGATAAAAAGATAACAAACTGCGAGATAGGCTGAGACGGCACCTAAGAATTCTGTCTTAGTCGACGAGCCCCGCTCTTTGACTTTAAAAAGCTTTTCGGTGAGAGACATGATTTAAGGATCAATTTTGTGAGCCGTAATTCTATGAATTATTGTTCTATTCAGACGTAACGACTCATTGCTAAGCACCATTTTCGGCGTAGACAAACTTTTTTGCATTTTCCGTTCTTGAATTTTCATCGGGTTGTCACCATTTAATCTAAATGGATAACCTTGATACAATTCCCGAACAATTTTTTTTGGAGAATTAAAAATGCGTATTGCCATCCCTTACGAAGACGGCGTTGTTTGCCAGCATTTTGGCAAAGCTCCTCAGTTCAAGATTTTTGACGTACAGCCCCAGGGCGTTGTTGAAAGTGTTGTGATTGACAGCGAAGCTTCCGGTCATGAAGCGCTGGCTGAATTCTTAGCCGCTCAAGGTGTACAGGCTGTTATTTGCGGTGGCATTGGTCAAGGCGCTTTGGTTTCTTTGGCTCAGAGCGGTATTGATGTACTTCCCGGCGTCACTGGCAACCCTGACGAAGTCATTGAGGCTCTGATTGCAGGAACCCTTCAGCCTGAAGGTACCGGCGGTTGTGGCTGCGGCTGTGGAGGCCATCATCATGAAGAACATGCTGGCGGCTGCGGATGCGGCGGCCACGGTCATGAAGAACACGAGGGTGGCTGCGGATGCAGCGGTCATGGTCATGAAGAACACGGCGGAAGCTGTGGATGCGGCTGTCACTAAATAGCTTTCATTAACGGGTGGAGAAAAGGTCCGGGTTTTTCGCCTCGGACCTTTTCGATTTTGGGCGCTGATTTCGGCGCTTAAATTTTTCGGATTACTTCATTTCGTCTATCGCATTTAAGGCAGCGTGTCTGCCGGAGTAAGAAGCAAATCCGAAGGCATGTCCCGAAGACCAAGTGGAATAAGTCGGTCCGACCATATCAGACACTTCAAGACCTGTGGCGTAAAGCCCTTTGATCGGTTTATTGTTCTTATCCAGAACTTGATGTTTGCGGTTGGTGTTCAGACCGCCGTAGGAGCTGAAGAAATAGGCTTTCAGTTTGATGGCATAAAGTTTCTTGGTGTTCAACGGACGAAGATAAGTCTTTTCTTTGTAATACTCACCGTCATGACCGACCTCACAAGCCTTGTTGTATTGTTCCACAGCTTTCTGAAGGTTGGCCTCCGGAACTCCGAGTTCTTTGGCAAGCTGAGCAACGGAATCAGCGGTCTTAAATCCATCGCTCTTAACAGCGACTGCATCATCAATCTCTTTCTGCAGATTCGGCAGTTTCTGACCGACCGGTACCAATACGCCGATGCCGGAGTCCACGCCTTTTTTCATCATGTATTGGACTTGGCTGTCGTCAAAAATTGACCAGCCGTAGTGATGAGGCTGAGCATAGATCGCGTTGGCAGCCTGAGCAAAGGAGAAGGCGACATCTTCGTTGCTGAAACGGTTGCCGTCACAATTTACCCAAAGAGCTGAAGGCTGCCAGGATGTGGCATAGAGGTTTCCCAGGAACTTAATGCCTTTACCCTCCGTGCCGAGGTGCTGAACAAAGGAAACGTTGCCCATGGCTGCACCGGCTTTCGTTGCCATGACAATGCCGTCACCGGTTTTCCCGATAGGTACAGAGCTCTTCCAGCCTTCAGGATCGCGATGAGCCCAGTTTTTGACTTTCTGCGGATCGTCGCCGAAGCCGCCGGTCGCAAGAATGACGGCTTTTGCGCTGATGGTGTAGGTATTGCCTTTCTTATCTGCAGCTTTCGCACCGACGACTGCGCCTTCCTTATTCAGGATTAGTTCAGTGGCAGGTGTTCCTAGCTTGGTTTCTACGCCGGCCTTGTCGGCAGCATCTTTGAGCCCTTTGATTAAGCCTGCGCCGTGATTTGTGCCTTTGTAATCACTGATGACGTGCCAGGTTGCGGCCTCCCACGGCGTCATGCGCACAACTTCAAATTTGATGCCGTGACCGGCGAGCCAGGAGATGTTTTCAGCGCTGCCTTCAACATAGTCTTTGGTTTTAGCGGCATCAATCACATAGCCGTGTTTTTCCATTAAGGTTTTGAAAGCTTCTTCTTTGGTAAGAGGATCGCTTCTCAGACGATTCCATTCTGAGCCGACTGCAAACAATCCTTCAGCAAACTGCGAGCTGCCTCCGACTCCGAGATTTTTCTCCAAAAGGATAACTTTCTTGCCTTTTTTCTGCAGCTTGCACGGCTGCCGTTAAGCCAGCCGAGCCTGCTCCGACAACTAATATATCGGCAGAAAGGTTATGGTCGGCCGCTAATGCGTTGTGACTAAAGGCAAGTGCAACAAAAGCGGCGGAAAGAGTGAGTTTTGCATACATAACGAATGTCTCCTTAGGATTAACGCTTTATGTTCCTAAAGTTACGCTAATTCCAAAAATTGGCTCGTTAACTACTGAACACTCTCGCTGCCGCCCCCTGTTCCGTTTTCGAAAAAAATCGTGAACCCGCCATTTTCTCAGTTTGTTTGAACCGAAGAAAGAAAGTCTGTGATGTTTTTTCTTGTCCCCATTACGATGATTTCGTCACGGGAGGCGATTTTTTCTTCCATCGATTTGCGCTCCAAATCTAAGATTTCCTCTCTTGAAGAAGAAAGTCCAAGTAAATTATTTTCGGTAACTTTTCTAACAGCAGAAATAAGGACTAAGCCAAACCGAGAGAAATTAATGCTCCGATAGCTGTGTCCGACGAATTTTTCCGGCGCTGTAAATTTCAACACCATGAAGTCTTTTGTGATGTTAAAAGTACTGCATTGGGTGTTCAGACTGAGTTCCAGCGTTAAATCGTTTGCAGCTCTTTTTTCCGGCGTCAAGATGCGTTCAAGATTAAATGCTTCAAGAATAGACTGGTGAAGGTTGTCGATGGCTCTGGCATAAATGTGCTTGACACCGTTCTTTTTCAAGAGGGCAACTGTTTTTAAACTTGCGCCGAAATCCTCTCCGATAGCAACGATAACAATGTCCATGTTTTTAAGAGGAAGCAGCTTCAATGAATTCTCATCCTTGGCGTCAAGTTCGTAAACGGTCATGAGTTGCTCTTTCACTGCCTCAATGTTTTCCGATCGATGATCTACACCGATAACTTCATTGCCTTGTAAAGATAAATTGATAGCCAGCTCACGTCCGTACGTGCCTAAACCGATAACAAGATATTTCATATGGATTTCGCAGTTAATTAATGATGATGTGTTCGTTTGGGAAAGAACAGCCCTTTGCTCCGCGGTGGCCTAATAATCCTATAAGGATAGAAAGTAGTCCGACACGCCCTAAAAACATTGCAATACAAAGAACAAACTTCGACTCTCCTGAAAGTACCGGTGTTAATCCGAGGGATGAACCAACAGTAAATAGAGCCGACATAACTTCAAAAATGATGCTTCTGATCGGCTGTCCGGGATCAAGGAGAATCAGGATAAAAGAAAATACAAATACACAAACGGCGGCGATGAATGCTACGGCGTATGCGCGTAGAACAGCCTTTTCGGAAATAGCTCTATGAAAAGCTCCGGTTTGATCGCTGCCTGTGATAATGCTTTTAAGGTTTAAGAATAGAACTGCTACCGTGTTGACTTTTACACCTCCGGCCATGGATTGGGAGGATCCGCCGATCCACATCAAAAGGCAGACGAGAAGAATTGTGGAAGGCTGGAAATCTGCCGGATTGACGGATGCAAACCCCGTAGTTCTAGGAAGAATAGCATTAAACAATGACTGGACAATTTTTGTGAAGAAACTCATGTCTTTGAGTGTCCCGTCATACTCGAAAATTAGGAAAAGCACCGTTCCTGCCGCGACCAGGATGGAAGAGGTAATTAAAACCAGCTTCGTATTTAAATCAAAGCGAATGAAATTTCTCTGTTCTCCTGTAGAAGGGAAAAGCTGCTTTTTTAATTTCCAAAATAATTTATCTTTTAGATTAATGAGAATAGGAAAACCGATGGATCCTAAAAACATCAACGCACAGATAACCAAGTAGAAAAATTGGTTCCCTTTAAGAAGAACTTCATTACTTAGCCCGTCTTTTAAGTTTGAAAACCCCGCATTACAAAAGGCAGACATTGAATGGAAGGCAGAAAAAATTAATTTATCCGATAGCGTTGTAAATAGGGAGGAGGGGACAGTTACATAAATCAAAAATGCCCCAATCGTTTCAATACTTAGTGTAAAGCCGAGAACATAGAGGAGAGTAGGCAAAAGGGCATCCATGGATTTGGAGTAAATCATGTCTCGGATGAGCAGCTGGTTGTAGACAGAGGTAGAGCCTGCATAAAAAATAGCAAAAACACTGGTAAACGCGATTAATCCTAAGCCGCCAATCTGAATCAGGACCGAGAGAACAAGAAGGCCGAAATTCGTAAATATTTGCGAGATGTCGATCGGCGACAGACCGGTGACACAGACAGCACTGGCAGATATAAAAAAAGCGTCGATAAGATCTATGGGTTCCTTAGTACTTTTCGGGAGCATGAGAAGAAATGTCCCGATGAGAATCACAACGATAAAACTAGAGGCAAGAATCAGAGAAGGATTCATGCGATAGCTATTGGCCAGATCAAGGGCTTTCGCGCTGAGAAAGACCAACGAATAAGAGGCCAAGGAAAAAAAGAGAAACTCCTTGGAGCTAATGCATCCGAACCAGTTTGAAGCCGCTGGAAAGAAATAAGCCGTAGCGCTAATAAGGATTAAGAGATTTACGATCCACTTTAGGATACCGGCATGGAGAACGAATCGATTAAAAGCAAAACAGATTCCTAGAAGAATATTTACCGTAAATAAGAATAAAGCTGCGTGGAGCCCAACCAAGAAACCGGACGCTTCGTTCGTTGAATTATTAAGACCGTAATAGAATGCGATCCCAAGCAGGGAGCCGACAGAAGCGATCGCCGTCAGACCAGTAAAGAATACATCTATTTTATGCAGCCATTGAACGTAATTTTGAGATTCATTGGGCGCTTTATGCTTCTGTTCCCAAATGATTCGCTTAATAGCCTTTTCTAATCGAGGAAAATTATTTGGCATATAGTTTTCTATCCTTCCAACAGACCCAAGGAGAGAGTCCCTTATTCATGTTAAAAGAGAAGGAAAACGGGTTGTTTGCCGTTCTCCCAGACTGAGCTAGAGTGGCGCAGAAGGTTTCATATAACTCACTGAGGTGTTGGTCGGCATCTTTTTAAGTGGGGTGTTTGAATTTCGAGCCTATCCTAAACTGCGATTACGGCGGATATTTAGGAAAATCGCTTATATCTCCAGTTCATACACGGGGTTATACTTAAATCTATAAAAAGAAAAAAGACGAAAATGAGACAGATATTATTTGGTGAACAATGGTTCCATCCCGAAGCTCCGGCAGAGGTTGTCAAAATCTTCAATCGCTTGGGTAGAAAACGTACTTTCAAGAAAGGAGAGGAGCTTAAACACGGAGCGCCTGACGGAGAAATTACACTTCTGCTGACGGGTTTGTGCCTTTATCGGTTTTGGGATACTCAGGACAAAGAGCACGTATTAAGTCTCATCCTCCCGAATAGAACCATGGGGGACATAGACGGACTGACCGGGACCATGGCCAACGTGAGTGCTTATACAATCAAGAACAGTACAGGGTTGGTCCTGCCTTACGATGTCTGGCACGAAGAGATTAGAAAAGACATTAATGTCTACGAAAAGGTTGCCCAAAACATTACATTTAAGCAGGAAAGCCACATTGAGGCGCTCCTTGCCTGCTTCACCTTGGATATTGACAACAGGCTTCGCGCTTTCCTCCATTCTTTGATCAAGTCTTACTACAAACCCAACTACGCAGGATGGAATCCGATGCCGGTGCGACTGACGGCAACTTTGATCGCCTCGATTATTTCCGCCAGCCGCACATCCGTTTCATTGACGTTAAGCGATTGGACTGAAAAAGGCTGGATGAAAAAAGATGGCAACATCGCCCTGTTCCATGGGTCGATCTTTACTAATCTGAAGGACTGGTGGGCGCCCGGCGCTTAACTCAGATATTCCTATCTACCTAAGTTTATAAATAACTATTTCTTTCTTGCAGAGATTGAGTTCAACATTTGGATCATGCTGACTGTTAAGAAATTAGCCGATCTGTTAGGTTTGTCGCCCGAAGTCATTCGGCATTACACGCATATGGGCATCCTGAAACCCGTCGTGAATTCCGGAAACAATTACAAATACTATGACGAACAGGATTTGCTGTATCTGGCCAATATTCGTGTGAATCGAAGTCTCGGACTTTCTTTGCCTCAGGCTCAGGACTTTCAGTCCGGTTCTGTAAAAGAGCAACGACATTTGTTAACTGAGCGCAGTCGGCAGCTTTGTGCCGAAATCGAAAAACTTCAAAAGCTCCAGAAAAGACTCACCGAAGTTGAAAACTTTCTAGCTCAAGCAGAAATGTGCAGGAAGGAGGGCGTCGTCAAAGACGTTCGTCGAGATCCGATTCACAGCGTTTATACGTTCGGCTTGAAGAAATCGCATACGGACCGGTTTGCTATTGTTCAGCAATGGTCGAAGTTGTTTCCGTTCGTCCATTTTTCGGTCAAAATTCCAAAAGAAGAATTGAACGATCCGAACTTTGGAGGCCCGTATTCGGTTGAGCTGGGTCTCGGCATCGTGCACAAGTATTTAGAGGAATTTCATCTTCAATCCACCCCGCCAGTTGAAACAATTCCGGAAGGCCGATTCCTGATTATTTATCTCAAAACGTACGATATCCTCAATCTCGGCCCTAAAGATCTCAAGCCTCTGTTGGATAAGGTCCTAAGCTTAAATATGAGTTTTACCCACAGCTCGTCTGGTCGTCTGCTGGCAATTGAAGAAACACCGGATGGACCGCTGTTTTCTATTCTGATTCGCGTCCGAATCTCTGATTAATTATCTGACTTCCTTGACCTGTGTGTAACACACAGCTTTACTATTTCTCTATCAAACGAGCGGCATTAAACGCCCCAACCACTTCAAATCAAAGGAGAAAAAATGAGAATTAAAGCTGTATTGCTCGCCATGGGCTTGGTTTCCTGCGGTTTAGCTCAAGCCGCGCTGACATCCGGAACGTATGTCACAGAAGGAAAGGGCAATAACGGTCATGTCGTTGTCGAAACTACCATCGAAAATGGTGCGATCACTAAAATCCGTGTCTTGAAGAACTCCGAAACACCGATGATCGGAGAGACCGCTATTAAGCTGCTTCCCACAAAAATCGTTGACCGTCAGTCTTTGGACATTGATAAAGTCGCCGGCGCCACCAACAGCAGCAACGCTATTCTGACGGCTGTCGGAGAAGCTTTGAAGAAAGCCGGCGGTTCTAAAGCCGACCTTAAAGCTGTAGCTCAGAAGAAGGATCAAGCCGCTGTATTGAAAGATGCCGATACCGACGTAGTCGTAGTCGGTGCGGGCGGCAGCGGTATGGCCGCGGCCATCGAAGCCAAACGTAAAGGTCTAAACGTTATACTGATCGAAAAGCTTCCGATGATCGGCGGCACCACAGCTTTGTCTTCCACAGCATTTAATGCCGGCGGCAGCAAGATCCAGATGGCCTTGAAGAAACCGTACACCGCTGACGACTACTACCTCAAACTCAAAGGCAAAGGTCCGGATGATGCTTCCTTGCGAAACCTAGCAGACCTTTCCGGTCCTACAACTGATTGGCTCGTAGATATGGGTGCTGACTTAGGACGCGTGATTAACGGCTCCCAGCACACACCGAAAGACGGCGGAGCACTTGGCTCCATGCTGGTTCCTGTCATGAAGAAGCAGCTCGACAAACTTGGAATCGAACCTCGCACATCCACAAAGGCTGAAGGTCTTTACGTTAAAGACGGTCGAGTTGCCGGTGTTCACGTCAGCCACGACAACGGTAAGTATGTCATTCATGCCAAAGGCGTGATTCTGGCTACCGGCGGTTTTGCTTCAAATCCTGAACTTGTCGCTAAATACACGCCGATGTGGGCAGGTTACCCGTCAACTGCCAGCCGCGGCGCCACAGGCGATGCATTAGCGATGGCGACTAAGGTAGGCGCAGCGCTGGGTCAAATGGATCGGTCCGGACCTCAGACGGTTGCCTACCAAACCGGTAACGGCGCTGTCTCTTTGACGAACGTTCGCTACAACGGTGCAATTTTAGTGAATGAAGACGGCAACCGCTTCGTCAACGAATTAGCCCTGACGCCGATCTTAGGCAAAGCGATTAAAGATCAGAAGGACGGACATGCTTACCTGATCTTCGATCAGGCTTCCGTGGATCGTGCCGCTCTGATGAAGAAATACAAGGAAGCCGGTTACTTCGTTGAAGCTCCGACATTAGATGCATTGGCTAAGAAACTCGGTATCAATGCCGAGAACCTCTCTAAGACCGTTGCAGCCTATCAGAAAGGCATGGATGACGGTGTCGACCACGAATTCGGTCGCAAAGATTCCCGCTTCAGCCGTATCGACAAGGCTCCGTACTATGGCGCCAAGATCAGTCCGGCAAGCCAGACAACCTATGGCGGCGTCAAGATTGATCTGAAGGCTCGTGCTGTCACCGAAACCGGTAAAGTCATTCCCGGACTTTACGTTAGCGGCGAAGCAGCTTCTCAGTACGGTCAAGGCGTTTCCATCGGCGTGATCTTAGGTAAACTTGCTGCAGACACAGCAGCTGAAGACATTGCTAAGATGAAATAATCCCTAAATGACAACGGCCTCCGAAAGGAGGCCGAATTGCTTTTGAATCAATCAATTAAAGTTTTTTGTAAACCTGCCGAACGGCTACAAGTGCCGGATTGTTTTCCGGAAGTTCTAAGAGCGATTTGCCTTCGCTATCGTAAGCTTCCACTTCTTCGTCCATCGGAACCGCCCCAAAAATTTCCAGGCCTAAGTCTTTTGCAAAAGCTTCTAACTTAGAAACGTCATTGCGCGTGCGGTTAAACACCACACCGATTTTCTTGCAGAAGGGCAGCAGACCTTCGTCTCTCATTTCTTTGATATGGGAAATGGTCTTCATGCCGCGGAAAGATGAGTCTGTCAGGACGATCAGAGTGTCGATCTTTTCAACGACTTGGCGGTTGATCTGCTCGATACCTGCTTCGCCGTCAATAAGGACCGTGTTGAATTCATCCGTTAAGTAACTGATGGCCTGCTGGAGCAAATCATTAACCGAGCAGAAGCAGCCCTTGGATTCCATATGGCCCATAGCAAGGAAAGAAAAGTCTTTGCCTTCGTCGAGTACTCTGGCGGTCAAATAGTCAACCTTGTCGGCCAACTCTTCCTGTGCCTGGCGATCGCCTTCTTCGGCGACCCTGAGGATTTCATCGCGAACCGTACCAATGGTTTTGATCTCTTTGCGACCTAGGGCATAGTGAAGACCTAAAGCAGGGTCGGCATCGACCACCAGCAATTTACCGGCCTGCGGATCTTCGATGATGACTTTCGTCAAAAGCGTCGTAAAGGCGGTCTTACCTACACCGCCTTTGCCGCAAACGGCAATAACTCTATGATTATTCATGTTTTAATCCCCTATTGACTGATTCTGTGGGCTTCACTTAAGCGTCCGATTCTACGGACATTGGCACAAAGTTTCTTATCAGCACACTTGCCGCAGTGTCCGAGGACGTGACAATCCTTAAAGTTAAAGCCGCGGTCTTCCCAGACTTTTGCCTTTAATTTTTCAGAATTTTGATAAAAAACTTCCGAGATTTGGTCCAGCTGTTGGTATATCGGCCCTTTCCCGCGAAGGAAGCAGGCTTGAACCGATTCAATCTCAGGAAATTCTTCTTGAATACGTGCGGAAAGAACTGCAGCAAGTTCCTTTAAGCCGATGCCTTGCGCTTGAGCTTTTTTACCGATTCGGACCCAAAGATCTTTACCTGTACCCTTGACCATGACGCCGGGAAGGCGAAGCATGGATCGAAAATTCTGCAGAACCAGGTAAAAAAGTTCATCGTTAAGTTTTGAACCGTAAAAATGAAGAAAAAGCCCTAAAGAGTTCGATGATGCGTCTTCGCAGAGCATTCCGGCAAAGGAGGGTTGGTTTGAGGAGGCGGAATACTCCAGAAAGACCGCTGAACCTTCAGGGCCCCCGAGGTCTTCAACAGCATCCGACTTTAAGACGAAGTTGGATTTCGATTCCAATGCTTTTAGATCCTCCGAAGCATATGTCTTTTCGGATGGCTCTGCGAGTTCTAATAAAGTTGTCTTAAAGTCGGTCATAATGAATCCCCGTTTAACTCTTTAAGAAGCCTGAGCTTTCTCTTCTTCGAAATGTTCCTTAGCAAAAAGTGCTGCGCCAAGAGCGCCCATCAGCTGAGGATCCATGGTGAGTTCAGCTAAGGGCAGATGAAGACGTTTTTCCAAAGCTTTTCTGAGCGCCTTGTTGCTTGAGCAGCCGCCGGTCAGCGCAACATCTTCTTCCACACCCACCTTAAAGGCCATTCCATGAATACGTCTGGCGATAGATTCATGGATGCCTGCGGCAATATCCGGCAGCGGAACGCTGTTATTGACGAGCGAAATGACTTCCGACTCGGCAAAGACGCTGCACTGTTTAGAAATCGAGCAGGGCTTTTTGGATTTCAGGGCTTCTTCGGCTAAATGCGTCAGATCAATGTCGAGTACACGGGACATAACTTCAAAAAAACGTCCGGTGCCTGCAGAGCACTTGTCGTTCATCTGGAAGTCCAGAACTTTCCCTTGTGGGCCAACCGAGATGACTTTGCAGTCCTGACCGCCGATATCAATGATCGTGCGGACAGAAGGGCAAAGATGACTGGCGCCTTTGGCGTGGCAGGAAATTTCAGAGACTTCATCCGTGTAACCGGGAAGGTTGCTGCGGCCGTAACCGGTAGTGACGACACGGCCTTCATTCTTAAATTTAGTCAACAGTTCTTCGGCAGAGATACCCATGGATTCCGCGGTCTTCTCCACGGCCTTTTCAAAAGTTTTAATCGGACCGTGGGAAGAGCGAACAATGGAGGAGCCAAGAACGCTGAGGTTCTCATCTAATACAACGATTTTTCCGGTCGTAGAACCTAAATCGCATCCGACAAAAATCATGTGTTTTCACTCCAAAATGCTCGAATTTTAATGGACGTTTCTCTTGAAGCCGTTGGCGCTGAAGAAGTTGGAGATATCGCTCTTAACTTGATCCAACGGTGTATAGCGCTCGTCAAAGAGGCTCGTTGTCAGCGAGAGCAGAGGAACGTTCATATCGCGGCAGGCCTTCTTCATGAACTGGTTGATGCCGGACTGGTCTTTATGGCCCTGATGACCGGAGAACAGAACCGCGTCAATCGAGTTGTTCTGAATTTCATTACGAAGGTCTTCGACAACGACATCGACCCAGCCGCGGCCCTGACGAATCATCGGAACTTCTGCAATAGCTCTGCGCGCTAAGCCGAAGAGCATGCTTTCTTCTGTGGAGGTATCGATCTTTTCGTAAGGTGTCATTTGCTGGAAGGAACTGACAACGACGGCATTCCATTCTTCAGCAAGCCACTGACCGAGTTTGTCCCCCCATAGCGGATTGAGATCAGGCCAGAAAACGCGGATTTGTTCATTCATGACGGGCCCCACGCCTTTTTCTACGTTGGCCTTGGCAAAGTCACGAACGGCACCCATCAAAGCTGTGGCGCGAGGATCGCCGCAGGGCAGATGCTGAGTTAGAGCCCAGAAGGCGTCACCGACCGCAAAGGAGGGCATTGGAGCCGGGGATGCGCGCATCAGTTCATTAACTTCTGCCCAAATTTCGTACTGTTTATTCGTTTCATCTACGATTTCACGCAGTTTGTTGACGTCGTACTTTGCGCCGGTATTCTTTTCAATAAAAGCGATCATTTCTTTGAGCTGTTTAGCAACATACTCAAAGTCTTTGTCGGTATGCCCGTAGCTCGGGTCGATGGTGTAAACCGGGACGCCCTTGAGGTAATCGCATTCGGCAAAAGCCTGATGCAGCATCAGCTGGCCGTCGCAGGGTTCGGCCATCGCAACGAAGCAGTCAGGACGGGGATGCAGGCGGTTGACCATGGAGTAAACGGCATAACGGACGAGCGAGCACATTTTGTCGTCAAGGTTAAAGCGATCGCATTCCTTGGCGTCCGCATAATCGGTGAGACCCAAATGGAACATCAGATCAAAAACCGGGTTGTAATAAACGACGCCCATCGCTGCCAGGATTTCCTGGCAGTTGCCGTACCAAGTGCACATCAAAGGCTTATGATTCTTAGCGGCATCTAAGACGTTCTTGGAATGATCGAGCATCAAACCGACGACGGCTTCTTGAACGGGATTGCGTTTTTCCTGAGGAAGGGTTTCAAAGAACTGCAGCACACCTTGCAGACGATCGATATATTCTTGAGTTCTTTCAAGACCGGTAACATATTCAGCCATGATTCTTTTCCTTCTTATTAAGCGGTTTGACGGTCGGCGAGGCTTTCAACAAAGGCCTGAACGCGAGTCTTGATCTGGCCTTGGCCTTCCGGCGTGTAATCTACCTCGAGTTCGAGGAAAGGAACATTGTTTTCATGCAGGCGCTTGCGCATCAGGAAATGTTCGAATGCCCAAAGGTCGCACATGTAGAGTCGGGAGGCGACAACGCCGTCAGCCTTGTATTGTTTGACGAGGTCAAGCAGGCGTTCCATACGTTCGACCTGTGTGCCCATCTGGCGGGTGGCAGCCGGCTTTTCTTCAAAGTAGTAATCGATGATGGCTTCGAGCGGCTCACCGTCTTCACGGATTAAAACGTCGGCTGCGCGGGTACCGAATCCGGTGTTGTCAGAAACGACGTGAGCGTCGTTTTGCTGGAGAAGATCGAAAAATTCCGGATTATCCGCATGACCGCCGGTATAGAGCAGACGGACTTTAGGTTTGACTCTGGGGCCGTTGGCTTTCAATGCAGCAATCAGATCCTTCATCATCTTGTTGTATTCAGGACGGGGAAGAGAGACGCCGGCGAGCATACCCATCAGCAGTTCCAAACCCGTCAGATAAACTTCTTCGCCTTTCTGCATTTCGTAGATTTCCTGCTGCAGACGGCGTGTTTCATTATGAAGTTTGATGGCTTCAGCCAATTTATCTTTCGTGATTTCGACACCGAAGTGTTCTTCGGTAGCTTTGATCAATTTATTGATTTCTTCACGATAGAAGTCTTTGGAGAGCTCACTGCGTTTCTTCGGAACATACATGAAGTGATAAGCCGGATTGCCGGGGATCGTCTTCCAGTTGTCGTAGATTCGTCTGGAGTGGTCGCAGAGGTTATATAAGACAGCGCCGTCCAAGAAATCCCACTTACCGTCCAGGATTTCGTTATAAGTGTGTTTCGTGTAATTGCAGGTCAGCTGTCGGAAGAATGCTTCTGCCATTTCGGTGCCTTCAGAAGCGGTACCGCGAAGGTATATGGGAGCTGCGCCAGCCGCAGTGATGATTTCTTCAGGCGTGTCCTGATACATGAATCCAACGGTCTTTCCACCTTGGTCCACGTAATCCATGAGAACTTGATTGAAGGGATTTTTTCCGGCTTCGACTAACGCAGTCAATTCCGGAAGTTGTTTGAGAGTATTCATGCTGCCTCCTTGGGATGATTGAGGTCTGTTGCCATAAGGTCATATTAGATTTTGTGTGATTTGGAAAGTGTTAAGCACTTAACATTGTGCGGTGGTAATCGCGGTTTTCGTTAAGCTCTTAACAAGTTGGCGTGATGGTCTTTTTTATGATGGAGGCATATCCCAATCCCTCAAGGAGGAAACCATGAAAAAGAGTCTTCCCGCGCTCATTTGTGCAGCCTTTTTAGGTACCGCAGCACAAGCAGCTCAAGTTGATATTTTCGGTGCCGTTGATATGTATGTCGGCGTGAACAATGCCGGCGGCGAATGGAGAACCGGTCTTCAGTCCGGCGGCTTGACAGCTTCCCATATCGGTTTGAAAGGAACCGAAGACCTCGGCGGCGGCACACAGGTATTCTTCAATTTAGACCAGGCTTTCTTAGCTGATAACGGCAGCAAGACTTTCGGAAATGAAGGTAAGGCTTTCAGCCGTGAAGCAAACGTCGGTATCCGCGGTAAATACGGTCAATTGTCTTTCGGCCGTCAGTACACGCCGCATTTCCTGGTATTTGCTATGTACGATCCGACGGAACTGAGTTTAGGTTCTTCTGACTCTCCGTACTTCTTCCCCGGACCTGCTGCTGTAACCGGCTGGGACGGCGGCCTGGTTCGTGCTGACAATTCTATTCAGTATGTTCTTCCGACATCTTTCGGTCTGACCAATTTCTTCTATGTTGCGCTCGGCGAACATCAGAATGCTGCCGGAACACAAGACTCCAATAAGCTCGGCAATATTTACAACTACGCTGCCAAGTATGACAACGGCAATTTCTCCATCATGGGCAGCTATTTGTACCGCAACGTTGCGATGGGCCCGACAAAGGACGCTTCTCATAACCAGTACCTGAACTTCGCAGTTAGCTATGACTTCGGTGTAACAAAACCAGTCTTCCAGTTCACTAAGAAATTTGCCAGCAATGAAGCAGTTCAAGATAAGTTCTGGATGGCTCAGTTAGGAACATCTACTCCCCTCTGGGGAGGCAAGTGGATGGTTTCAGCTTCCTACATGAAGAATCAGACAAAAGATGATGCCAACGCCTGGTCTCTTGGAACGAAGTATGCCTATCCGCTTTCTAAACGCACTCGCCTCTATGCTGGTGTCGAAGCGGTCTTCAATGACAGCAATGCAGGTTATGCAATTGAAGCCGGCCCCGACAGCTCTCTGCACTTCAACTTCGATGCGAACAAGTTGATAACGGGCTACGGTACGGATTATCTTGGTAAAAATGTTCAGCAGATCTTCGTCGGTATCAACCACCAGTTCTAGTAGAAGCTTTCAAAGCTAACTGAACAAAAGCCTCTGAGGAGAAATCTTCGGAGGCTGATTTTTTCTTGTGAAAAAAGGAAACTGCGAAAATTTCTTCCGGCGGTTTGGAAAGAATCAGAATTTTCGAATAATTCTTAGTTATTCTTTTCTACTTCAATACATAGCTAGAGATCTTTTGATCGCAAGGTTCGCCTTCGGTAATGCAGAATGTCCTTTCGTTCAAGTCCATCACCAATGTGTAAATCGTGCAGAATCTCCTTGTGACCGGATCCTTCGGATCCTGATGACTGCAGATGGAATCCGGATAGTTAGCGTGGTCGGACAAGATTCTCCACATATCCTTCTGAGTGAAGGGGCGTTTAAGACCATAAGCGAGTCTTTCCAGACGATTCAAGCGGACAAATGTTTCCGTCAAATCCCGTTTGAACGTATCCTGCGGTCTAAAGAGCGGAGACAGATAGTGGTTGGTGTGGCACATCGGTTTATCAATCGGCATTAAAACGTCAAAGTTTTCCGGTGTGTATTCAACGCACATCAGGAAGCCCTGAGCAGAGCCGATGGCAAAGTTGCCGCAGCCTGCGCGCTGAGGCTGAGTCACTGCTTCTAAAGCATTACTGATATTTGTTTGGGCAAGGATAGCCCGATAAAGGATGTGAAGCGGAACGCCCAATCCGCCTTTGCCAGTACTTAAAGCGTTAAGGCAGACACCAATACCTTCGGAGTTCAAGCCTTTGCCGCCGATAATGCCGGCTTCAACTGCAATCAAAATCTTCGGCTGTCCTTCAACATGAACTTCCAAAATGACCGTCGTGTCACGAGCCGGTTTGAGCCAGTCCCAAGTTTGACCGAGATAAGTATGGCCGTCGCAGGATTGTTCCGGCAAAATTCCGAAGGTCGTGCAGCCGTCGGGTTTCGCAAACAAAATCTCGCTTCTGCAGTTGATAGTCAGAATATCTTCGTAAGAGAGGTTGGCTCCTTCAGCGACGCCTGAAATCTCTTCTAAAGCTTCCGGATAGTAATCTCGAATAAACGGTTCAAATTTTTTAGAGATTTTCCCGGCGGTTTCCCAAGGTACGCCGAATCCTTCGAACATGGTTCGATAGAAAGCAATATTCTTTTTGATGAGTTCTGGGACTTGACTTCCGTATTGATAACCGCGTTCTCTAGCGGTACCGGTCAAGGTGAGGAAAGGATAACCTGACATATAACTCCTCCATGGTTTGTACTAACAATTGTTTGTCAGAGGAGGTTAAATGTCAATGGTTGTAACCAAATATAGGCAAAGAAGCTCTGGTTTTCTATAGCTTTGATCTATTCGATCGCTTCTATTGGACGGAAAACAGGATGGAAAATAGCTTCATAGATTGTTGTAAGACAAAAAAGCCCGGATTTCATAGAGAAACCCGGGGCAGACAATTATCGATTCAAAAGGAGAATAAAGAGACTATTTCATTGTTTCTGCAGCATTGATTGCGGCATGGCGTCCGGAATAAGAAGCAAATCCAAATGCGTGGCCGGAGAAGAAGTCAGGGTAGGTCGGTCCGACCATATTGGAGACTTCCAAGCCGGCAGCATAGAGTCCGGGTATCGGTTTGTGATGTGTATCCAGAACTTGATGCTGTCTGTTCGTGACCAAGCCGCCGTAGGCGCTGAAGAAGTAAGACTTAAGCTTCAGAGCGTAGTACTTCTTGCCGTTGATTGGTTTCAGATAGCGGCGATCTTTCAAGAACATCGGATCGTGCTGAAGTTCGCAGGTCTTGTTGTACTCGGCGACCGTTGCTTCAAGGTTCTTGGCAGGAACGTTGATCTTCTTAGCCAATTCAGCAATACTGTCGGCTTCTTTGAAACCGTCGCTGTCTACTGCTAATGCATCTTTGATGTCCTGCTGGAGGTTCTTGAGCTGTGTGCCGACCGGTACCAAAACGCCGATGCCCGAATCAATACCCTTGGTCATGCAGTAGTCGATTGTATTGGTATCGAAGATGGCCCAGCCATAATGGTCGTGTTGAGCATAAATGCCGTTGGCGGCTTCGCTGAAAGCGTTGCTGGTAGATTCGTCTGTGAATCTCTGGCCGTCGGAGTTGACCCAGAGGTTGAAGGGCTGCCAAGAAACGGCATAAAGGTTGCTGAGGAACTTAATGCCTTTACCTTCTGTACCAAGGTGGCCGATGAAGCTGACCGGGCCTCTTTCTGCACCGATCTTAGTGGCCATCACAATTCCGTCACCGGTCTTGTTGATAGGCACGGAACTCTTCCAGCCTTCAGGATCTCGATGCCCCCATTCTTTAACCTTCTGCGGATCGTCACCGAAGCTTCCGGAAGCCAAGATTACGGCTTTGCTGTTGATGGTATAAGTATTGCCTTTGGCATCTTTGGCAACAATGCCGACGACTTTACCGTCCTTGGTAATGAGGTCGGTTGCAGGCGTAGAAACCATCGTTGTGACGCCTAATTTATCGGCGGCATCTTTCATGCCTTTGATCAGGCCGGCGCCGTGGTTGGTGCCTTTGTAGTTCTTGATGATGTGCCAGGTGTTGTCTTTGTCCGGTGTTTCGCGGCGGACTTCAAATTCAATTCCGTGAGAGGCGAGCCAGGAGATGTTTTCACCGGAACCTTCGACGAAATCCTTGTTCTTGTAGGGATCGACTAAATGGTTCTGTTTTTTAATAAAGGCTTCATAAGCCTGCTGGCGTGTCAAAGGATCGCTGCGTAAGCGGTTCCATTCGGAATCTACGGCAAACAAGCCTTCGGCGTGCTGGGAGTTGCCGCCGACGTACGGATTTTTTTCAAGAAGAACGACTTTTTTGCCGAGTTCTGCGCCTTGAACGGCAGCAGAGAGGCCGGCAGAACCGGCGCCGACAACGACTAAGTCCGTATTGATCGTTTGATTGGCGGCAAAAGAAGCGCAGCCGAAGCAAAGGACGACGGAGGCAGTCAATAACTTGATTGCGGGTGAACTCATTTTTGATGCTCCTTGTAGATTCCTTGAGATGATTGCAGGTTAACAAAAGCAGAAAAAATGAAGTGTTCAATGGGAAACACTTTCAAAGGAAAGGAAGTGATTGCCGTCAATTTAGTTAAGTGGTTAACGCTTTTTGAGGCTAAAAGCCGGAAACTGAAGAGAAGAAGTTGGTCGTGGTTTTAAGGCAGAGGTTAGAGGAGAAGAAGTCCAAAAAATCCTTGAATAGATGCTGATCCTTTAATGATTTTCTTAGTATCAATTATGTATCAACAAAATTGATATATATCACTCGTATCAATTTCAAGTATTAAATACTAAAAATCAATAAGATAAAAATTTTAGTAATTTTTATCCCCATGATTATCGCAACATCACTTTTTTACTTATTATTAAAAGTAAATAATGAATTACTTTCGAGCGAATGTAATTGCGAAACTCTCTTAACAGGAATTCAAAATTAGAGGGGGTGTTAAGAGACTCTTCGAAATCGAGTCATCTCGTTGGACAACGAAGCTTGCAGCCATAAGAAAGAACATTAGGCGGCTGATTTAAATCAGAGCAATGTAAGGGAAATCCTAAGTTTTGATTCTGTTTTTGGAGATTAACTTTTTTATGATTTTGGAAACCTCAAATTCCATAAAAATCAACCGTCATGAATTGGCTGCTGTCGCTCATTTTTGATACTTCATCCTTCGCGCACGGATTCCTTGTCTACAGTGTCATCATTTCCTTGGGCATTTGTCTTGGGCGCAAAAAAATCTTCGGGCTTTCATTGGGCGCAACTTGTGTTTTGTTTGTCGGTTTGATCGTGGGTTATGCCGGTGTCAAAGTGGACCCGGGAATGATGGCATTCTTTAGAAATTTCGGACTGGTTCTTTTTGTTTTCTTTATCGGACTGCAGGTTGGTCCGTCTTTCTTTGCGACGTTTAAGAGCAGCGGATTCGAGCTGACCGGCTTGATGTTGCTCGCTGTCGGATTAAGTCTTTTGATTACGATCTCACTGTATTTCATATTTTCGAGCAGTATTTCTCTTCCCGAGATCTTAGGCATCATGTTTGGGGCTGTCACTAGCACGCCCGGCCTCGGTGCAACACAAGAGGCTCTTCAGTCATTAGGCTCCAAGCAGGATATTACTGTCGGGTATGCCTGCGCTTATCCGTTTGCGATCCTTTCTGTGATAGGCGTCATTCTTGGTCTGAAGAAGTTATTTGAGGTTAATTTAGCCCAGGAGGACAAATACTGGGAGGAAGCTCAGCAGGTTAAGAACAGAGCTCCGATTTACTATCACGTTAAAACAACAAATAAAGCGCTTCAAGGCATTACCTTGAGAGAAATCAGGGAAATAATCGGCCGTCCCTTCATCTGTTCAAGAGTTATGCATAACGGCACGATTACCAGTCCTACCGCCGACAGCTATATTTATTTGGGTGATCGTCTGCGAATTGTTTCGAATGCAGAACATAAGACTGCGGTTTGTGCCTTTTGCGGAGAAGAAGATCCATCCATTGACCTTGCCACCGCTCATTCGCCGATACGTAACGAAAGAATCAGAGTGACTGACAGCAAAATGAACGGAGTGATGATTGAGGATCTCCATCTGTCCAGATTTGACGGAGTCAACATCACTCGAGTAACGAGAGCAGGCGTCACATTTTTTCCTTACAACACGCTTCGCCTCCAATTGGGGGACACTTTAAGCTGCGTAGGTCCTAAAAATGCCATTGCCCGTTTGGCAGCATTGATGGGTAATCGAGAGAAGCAGCTGGAAAAACCCAACGTGGTGGCAATTTTTGCCGGTTTGGCTTTCGGTGTGATTATCGGAGCCTTTCCGATTGCTTTTCCCTATATGCCGGTCACGATTCAGTTGGGTTTAGCGGGCGGCCCTCTGATCGCTGCCATTCTTCTCGGTTACTTCGGACCGAGGTTCCATTTAGTCACTTACACGACTCATTCCGCCAATCTCATGCTTAGAGAGTGGGGACAGGCATTTTTCCTCGCCAGCGTAGGGTTGGCGGCCGGGGAGCCTTTCTTCAATTCGTTTCTCAATGGAAGCGGCTTCTTTTACGTCGCTTTGGGCCTGCCGATCACCATCATTCCGTTGGCAACGGTCGGTATTTTGGCAAGAACTCGCTACCACATGAATTTCCATTCGATTGCGGGTCTTTTAGCCGGATGTTCAACCAATACCTCCCTGTTAGGATTTGCTTCCAGTTTGTCGGACAAAGGTATAGCTCTAATTTCTTATTCAACTGTGTATCCGTTAGCCATGTTCTTGAGAATTATCTCTGGACAAGTATTGCTAATGCTTCTTTGGACGGCTTGAACAAAAACCCCCGACAGCTATTAGAGATTTCCGGTGTATACGTATTTCAGCTTCTTCTCAGCAATATCCTTCAGCCGATAGATGGTTTCAGCAGGAGTAGGCGGCAGATCATCGACCTTATATCGCGGGAAAAACCGACTCAAATGCAGAGGAATCTCAGGCGATATGGAAGCGATCCATTCAACCTCCCGTCCTATTTCTTCCGGATCGTCGTTCTTTGTCGGGATCACGAGTGTGGTGAGCTCTACATGACATTTGTGTTCGACCGCAGCTTTGATAAATTCCTTAACGGTGTCGAATTCGCCCTTAACGTACCGATAAAACTCGTTTGAAAATCCTTTCAAATCGATATTCAAAGCATCGACGTGCGGCAAAAGTTCATCGGCATACTTCCTAACGAGGCCTCCGTTGGTTACAACCACGGATTTCAGTCCGGCTTCATGGAGAAGTTTCGATGTGTCCCGGATAAATTCAAAACACACCGTCGGTTCGTTATAAGTAAATGCAACGCCTATATTTCCGGGTTCCTGCTTGCTCAAGTCAACGGCAAGATCCGTCAGGCCTTCAGGCGTAATCAAGCGGTGAGGGCAGTTGTCGGGTCCTGCCATCGAAATCGACGCATTCTGGCAGTACGGGCAACGCAGGTTGCAGCCGTAGCTGCCGTAAGAAAGGATATAAGTTCCGGGGCAGAAACGCATCAGCGGCTTCTTTTCAATCGGATCCAAGGCTAGGGAAGTTGCCTGCCCGTAATTAATAGGAACAATCTTCCCGCCGATATTGGATCTTGCTCGGCAGAAGCCGATCTGACCCTCTCTCAGCTTACAGAACTTAGGACAAACGTCACAAAGAACTTGTTCGCGGTTCATATCATGAATGTCTTACGACTTTGAAGCGATAAAGCTGAACGGATTCGTTTTCAGCAATACCGGCCTTTTGTTTGGCAATGCTAACTTGCTGAGCAACCGAGTCCACGCCTTCGAGATCCGGCAGGAGCAAGCCGCGGCGGCTTCCTTTTTCAACGATGACGCCGTAAACTTTTGGATCGAGTTCGTCTTCAGACGAGATCTTTTCAGCCGGTTCCAGGACATCAACCTTGTAAACAAGATATTTCAGCTCTTCAGGCTGGACAGGCGGGAAGCGCGGGTCTCGAGAGCAGGCAGAAACACCGTTGGCGATGATTTCGAGCGCGATATTGGCTTGAGTCGGTTCTGTTGTGCCGATGCATCCTCTTAGACGTCCGTGTTCGTGCAGAGATACAAACACACCGGCTCTTTTATCCATCATGTCGGCCGGAAGATTATTCGGAAGAGGAGCGTATTGGCCGGTCTTCACAAAAGTTTCAACGCTTAACCGAGCCAGTTTCACGTACGGATCTTCTTTGCCGAGCCTTTCGTGATATTCCTTGTCCTCGATGGCTTCGAGTTTGTCTAAGAAATCACGGGCCGGATCAGGGCCTTCGCCTTCAAACGTGGCAACGCCGTATCCGACGCCGAACGGCCCTTCGTAAGAAAGAACATGAGAGTCAACCTTTCTTCGGTCAAAGGCGCCGGCCATAATGACAAAGGAACGATGACCGCATTCAGCGGCAGATTCACAGACTTCAGGCTTAATGGTCATCATGCGCAGGAAGTCGGCGTCTTCAAAACATTCCATCAGTTCTTTATCGAACTTAGGACCTTCAGGAGAAAATCCGTAAGGACCTTCGGCGGTGAGTTTATGAGACAAGTCACCGCTTGCAATCATCACGACACGCTTGCCGGTTTTATCGGCAACAGCAGAAATCGCTTCGCCTAAACGATAGTGATCGGCAATTGAAAGGCCGGACAGACCGACTCTGACCAACTCAAAATCATTCAGATAATCTTCTAAGAAGAGAAGCGGAACCACGGTGGCATGGTCCAAAGAAGGATCGCGTTCGCCTAAAGTGCCTGCGTGCATATGATGCTCCTGGCAGTAGCTTTCAAGCTGATGAACGAAATCTTCGTCGTAGGGAATTTCGACTTTTGCTTGAGGAGCATTAAAGCGAGATAAATCGCCGCAGGCGCTCTTGCCCGGAGAAATATGAAAATAATCCGCATACATCACGGTGTGCGGAGTCGTCAGAACCACAGTGTCCGGTTTAAAGCGGGCTAAAAACCGCATAGCCTGTTGGTAGGCATTGATGGTGTGCTGAATTCTTTTTTCTTCGCCTCTGCCGACTTCAGGAATAATAAGCGGCGGATGAGGTACGGCGACGGCAGCGAGTACTGGCATTTCATTGACTCCCTTGAACGAACCAATGGCAGGTCGTTCTTTCATTGCGATTTTTCAAGTATGGACTTGAAGAAACGAATCTGAGCCGGAGGAAAGCCAGATTGAGTAAATTTTCCGTGGTTTAGGATCTAAGTCGATAAGTCTTTGTCCTCTCCTAACTCGGTAAATCAATCCTTATGTAAATCAGTCCAGCTCAAACCGAATTTAGCTAAGTACTTTCTCAGTCGATCTGAGTTATTCGTTGACTTCTTTTCTGAAAGTGAGTGAGCGAAAAGTTTACGGCTGGCATCAGCGAGATTCTTGGAGGATTGGCAAACTTCGATGACTTTTTCTAACTGGCAACGGTCAAAGAGATCGAGTTCTTTCCATTGCTCCTCGGAAAGAACCGGCGGCAGAGAAGGTTTCTCACTTTCTGTTTGTCCTTCCGGGTACCACTGCCTGAGCAGTCGATTCCATTCGGATTCGACATCACTTTCGGTAATTCGCCCGCCTTCCGAAAGCGTAGACATTCTCGTGACCGCACCGGACAAGTCCCGGAAGTTCGACTTCCATAAGGCTTCAGAGGAATTGGATAAAGAAAGAAATTTTTCTCTAGCTTCCTTGTTAAAACTAAACAGATTTCCGGTAGTTAATGAAACCTGCTGAAGTTCATAATCCAGGTTCGGTTCAATGTCCTCGTGTCTGTCTTTCAGCGAAGGAATGTTGAATGACCAAAGCTGAATACGGGCGAGAAGGTCTTCACGGAACTTTTTCTCTTTAACCATCAGGGAAAGATTTTTGTTGGTACCGCAAATCAGCTGGAAGTCGCTCGTGACCTCGCTGTCGGAACCCAACGGGAAAAACCGCTTTTCTTCCAGGGCTCCAAGCAGCATCGCCTGTTCATCCAGTCCGAGCTCACCGATTTCATCGAGGAAGAGAAGGCCACCGTCAGCGGCTTTGAGCAGGCCCTTACGATTTTCAACGGCGCCGGTAAATGCACCTTTGACATGGCCGAAGAGTGCAGACATACAGGCGTCGCCTCTTAAAGTGGCGCAGTTGAGTTCTACAAAATTGCCACTAACCATGCGTTTTTGCTTCTTCCACTCGTAAACGAGGCGAGCCATCTTGGTTTTGCCGACGCCGGTTTTGCCGGTAAGGAGAATAGGTGCCTTAGATTTGACGCTGACCGTTGCCAATTCACGAATCATCTCATTGAATTTGGCATTCCGAGTTTCAATCCCTGACTTCAAAAAGCGAATACCGTCTTTCCGCTCCTGATGGAATCGTTCGGCAATCTTGTCATACTTGGAAAGATCAAGATCGATGATCGTATAGGTTCCGTTCGGATTCCGAGATTTCTGCATGTGTGTTTGGAGAAGTTTTCCCGGAATATGGCGTGATTCGGTCAGAAGGAAGAGACAGATCTGAATGACATGAGTACCTGTCGTGATGTGAACCAAATACTCTTCATTGTCCGTATCAAATTTATAGTCTTTTAAATTGTCGAAGATCCCGCTGTAGACTGTCTGAAAATCCCAGGGATCCTTTAGAACAACTTCGCGGAGATTGAATTCGGTTTCGGGCGAGACTTGCTGAAAGTCTTTCTGAACCAGCTGAGCTAGGTCCAAGAAGTTCTTTTCATAAAACAATTCGAACCTATCTACAAGAAGGTCGTCCTGTTGACCTAAAGAAATCGTCGGACGCCAACGTCCCCAGCGAGCCTTTCCGCCTAGATCTAGATTCGTTCCCAGAAAGCCTAATACGACAATTTTCTTTTTCATTGAACTATAAATTCTT
>ERZ791917.290-NODE-290-length-60672-cov-20.481680_pt1 | contig 60672 bp, 48 predicted proteins | sample MGYA00510138_ERZ791917 | MGnify/ENA primary metagenome ERZ791917 (study PRJEB30046, sample SAMN00792102) | human gut metagenome | study: EMG produced TPA metagenomics assembly of the A metagenome-wide association study of gut microbiota in type 2...
GTAATATTTCAACCTTTATTTTTCACAGTGCAAATCTAAAGGAGGACACAGAGGTTATAATTATCTATGAATTAGAACTTTGAAACCTCTGCGTCCTCCGTGTCCTCTGTGGTGAAAAGAATCAAAACGGTACGGAAATGAGTAAAATCGTGTAGGAATGAGCTGAAATATAATCTCACAACACTTTACTAGAGATTTAAAAAGTGAAAATTTGCTGTCATCTGTCACCTGTTTGTGTTTAAATGTCTAATTACAAATATATTATGATGTGACAGCAGTGTGTGACAACACGGTGATAGCACTTTTGCTGTCACCGTTTCTTTTCCTTCTCTCTTTCTTAAGAATCACAACTTACATCGTTCATATTTCTTAGCCGTAAGGAAGTATTTGCTTTCCCGCCTTAGAAACTCCAGTTTCAAGCCTTGAAACCCTAGTTTCATTTACTAGAAACTCTAGTGTCGCACGTTTGAAACTAAAGTTTCACTATCCTTGAAACTATCGTTTCTCACCTATGAAACTCTAGTTTCTCCTTGCTGAAACTAAAGTTTCAAGTTAGAGAAACTAACTTAGAACTTTCTTCGGTGATAACAAAGATGCTGTCACTGTGTTGTCACAGGTTGCCGTCACATTATAGTGCGTTTATAATCAGATGTTTAAATGCAAACAGGTGACAGATGACAGCAAATTTTCACTTTTTAAATCTCTAGTGAAATATTGTGAGATCATATTTCGGCTCAAATCAGTGCAGGAATGAATCAAATTTTAGGGATATGGCTGTCCTAAACCAAATCCTCCAAGAATTACAATTGAGTCGGCTTGTTGAATATACATAACTTCCAGCATTTATTTCCATATTTCCACCACATTTAAAAAAATATGTATATCTTTGTCATACGCTTTCTGCTCATCAGCGTGATGAAATTAGCGGGAGGCGCTATATATTACTTAAATTAGGAATATGTAAGTGTTATCTCTCGGAATCAGAATCTAGCGATTTAAACCAAGGAGAGATGATGCGACAGATATTCCACGTTAACGGCTTATATCAACATATCCGTAAAAGATGTGTTATATATAAACGATTGACGTGGGTGTCTGTTGTCATTATTATCTTTTGGGAGGGTTTCGCTAGGCCTTGATTCCGGATAATGGTGCAACAGCATTCACGTCTTTTTTGTGTCCGGTCGGTTATGATTACCCCAAAAGTCTAACCTAAACAATTCCCCGTCCGCCCGAAATACAGAAAACGTGGATGCCCGTTGTGCCACATAAACAAAATAATACTCCATTTTTATTGTGGAACACATTAAAACAAAAGCATTATGCCAAAATGGATTAGCGTAGAAGAAGCGGCAGCCAAGTATGGAATCAACAAAGAAGTAATCTGGCTTTGGGCGGATATGAAAAGATTCCCGATGTCGTATGAGAAAGGTATCACCACTGTTGATGAAGAAAGCCTTATCGGATTCCTGCATCAGAATAAGGATCGAGTTACAGCCGAGTATATCGACACATTGGAAGACCTATGTATTGAAAAAGCAAATATCTGTAACTTATATGCTGAAATTATTGGCTGTCAAGACAAAGAACTCTTGTATCAAAGAGAGCAAATAGCTCGAATGAAAGAGATACAAACAGCTATGAAAAGGCAAAACAGCCGGCTTCGGGATTGTGAGAAAGTGTTCACGAAATATGAAGAGAACTTTAGTACTTGCTGGATTGGAAGAATCTGCGCTCACTTAAGGCGGCTGATACGGTTGATACGACGGTAAATACCATTCTATCTCATTTTAAACCCTGAATAGATATATTTAAAGATATCCCTAAACAGAAATGTTTAAAAATACTAGAAATATACTGTAGTAAGATTTTTTATCCATTCGTTTTATATTCTTAACTCCGAAAAATTCGTAAGTGTAGATAAACCAACTACTTTTGGCTCTCGAATTTGCAGCATTTTTGAATGTCTTGCGTCTAATAAACATAAACTAATATATTTCTAGTCATGAAACACAGACTGTTACTACTAATTCTATTCGTATTTGCTATCTCCGTGGCGGGGTGGGCACAAAAATCCACAGCTCCTTCTTATACAGTCAAAGGAGTACTTATTGATTCTTTAACACAAGAGGGAGAACCGTATGCTACCATCAAAATAGCAAAGAAAAATGCTCCGGATAAAGCAGTCAAGATGGCGGTGACTGGGGCGAATGGTAAATTTCAGGAGAAACTGAATGTCGCTGCGGGCAATTACATCATCACTATTTCTTCGATTGGTAAAGCGCCGATAGTAAAGGAATTTACTCTAAAACCGTCCGTGAAGGAGGTTGACTTGGGTACAATGATTTCTTCGGAAGCCAATAACGTATTGAAAGGAGTGGAGGTAGTTGCACAAAAACCTTTGGTAAAGGTAGATGTGGATAAGATTGAATATAATATTGAAGATGACCCGGACTCAAAATCGAACAGTATATTGGAGATGCTTCGGAAAGTGCCTTTGGTAACGGTGGATGGAGAAGACAATGTACAAGTAAACGGCAGTAGCAGTTTCAAGATACATGTAAATGGAAAGCCCAATAATATGATGAGTAATAATCCGAAGGAAGTACTGAAAAGTATGCCGGCAAACACGATCAAATATATTGAGGTGATAACTTCACCGGGAGCTAAATATGATGCGGAAGGTATCGGAGGTATTCTGAATATCGTCACAGTAGGTTCCGGATTTGAAGGATACACGGCTACTTTCAGAGGAAATGCTAATAATAACGGAGTAGGTGCCGGCACTTACGCAATGGTGAAACAAGGTAAACTGACTGTTTCTGCCAACTATAACTACAATTATAATAATAGCCCGCGCAGCTATTCCGATAGTTATCGCGAAAACTACGAACCGGATAAAGAGAATGAAAAATATCTGGAATCGGAAAGTAGCTCCAAGTCGAAAGGGAATTTCCAGTATGGCAATTTGGAAGCCAGTTACGAGATTGATACGTTGAGGCTGCTGACCGTGGCTTTCGGAATGTACGGCAGTAGTGACAAAAGTAACAGTGACGGAAATACAATTATGCACGGAGCTGACCGACAGGATTTTGCGTACCGTTATAGAACCGACAATCATGGAAAAGGGTCATGGTATTCTATCAACGGAAATATAGACTATCAACGTACTTCCCGAAAAAATAAAGAACGGATGATTACGTTTTCTTATAAAATCAATTCCCAACCCCAAACGAATGATTCATATAATACTTATCTGGACATCGAGCCTGATGAGAATAAACTGGATATCATCAAAGAATTGTCATTAAAGAATTTCCATTCGGACGGAAAGACAAATACGATGGAACAGACTTTCCAAGTGGATTATACTACTCCGATTGGAAAGTTGCATACAATTGAAACCGGTGCCAAATATATTTTCCGACGTAACTCCAGTGATAATCGGTTTTATGAAGCCGAGGGAGCAAGTGAAAACTATGCATATAATGAGAATCGTAGTAGCGAGTACCGTCATTTGAATCATATTCTCTCTGCTTATGCCGGATATACGTTGAAATACAAGGGATTTACTTTCAAACCGGGATTGCGTTATGAGCAAACCATACAAGAAGTGAAGTATCTGGTGGGTCCGGGCGAGAACTTTGATTCGAATTTTAGTGATCTGGTTCCTTCCGTTTCGTTGGGTATAAAGCTTGGCAAGACGCAGAATTTGCGTGGTGGATATAATATGCGTATCTGGCGTCCGGGTATCTGGAATTTGAATCCTTATTTCGATAATCAGAATCCGATGTTTATCAGTCAGGGAAATCCGAATCTGAAGAGTGAGAAGAGCCATTCGTTCGACTTGTCTTACAGCAGTTTTACGTCCAAGTTCAACATCAATCTTTCTTTGCGTCATTCTTTCAATAACAATGGAATTGAAAGAATCAGTCGCTTGATTACTGATAAAGACGGAGAAATCTTTGAAGGTGGGCATAAAGCTCCCTACGGTGCACTGTATAGCACATACGGTAATATCGGAAAGAGCCGGGAAACAGGATTGAACTTTTATTTGAACTGGAACGCTTCTCCTAAAACGAGAATTTACGTCAATGGACGTGGCAATTATAGCGATTTGCGGAGTCCTGCCCAAGAGCTGCACAATTATGGATGGAATGCTTCTGCTTATGGAGGAATTCAGCAGACCTTACCGGGAAAAGTACGTTTGAGTCTGAACGGCGGAGGTAGCACACCCCGAATCAGTTTGCAGGGAAAAGGTTCAGGATATAGTTATTATAGTTTGGGATTGAGCCGTTCTTTCTTGAAAGAAGAACGTCTTTCTTTGAATATTTATTGCAGCAATGTTCTGGAGAAATACAGAACTTACAATAATCACACAGAAGGAGCTAACTTTATTTCGAAGAGTTCGAGCAAATATCCGAGCCGGTATTACGGTTTCAGTATTAGCTATCGGCTTGGAGAGTTGAAAGCCAGTGTGAAGAAAGCCGCACGAAGCATCGACAATGACGATGTGAAAGGTGGCGGCGGAGGAGGAGGTGGAAACACCGGTGGTGGAGGTGCCCAGTAGACCACTTCCGCACACCGAGATTCCCTCTTATTTCTGTCTCACGTCTTGCTTGTTGGTGTTAAAACCAAGTTTGGTTAATCCGGCCTGTACGTCGGGATGGCTCATGAAGAGTTTCCACAATAATCCGCTCCGGTAGTTTTCGATCATGACAGCAATAGGACCCTGGTCGATAGCCAGATAACGTTGCGGATACCAATTGTCCGTTTCGCTGAAAGCATCGTAGAATCCGAAAGGACCGAACACTTTATCTCCCATACCATACAGATGGCGCATTACCTGCATGGAATATTCCGGTGTATAGACAATGGATGAAAGTGCGGCGGTAGGGGAGATTACTCCTTTGTCCTCCTGCTCATTGGGCGAATGAGCCGCATATCCATCGACGGAGTAGCTGGCGGTCAGTCCCCAACAATCCGGTCCGAAACCTTTGTAATGTTTAGGGTTGCGGATGCAGTAAGCACGGTTCACCAGTGTCAGGTTGCGCATTTCGTGGAAGTAGCTGGGGCAGTATTCATCTTTCAGTCCCACTGGATCAAGTCCGAGGAAAGAGTATTGAGCCCAGAAAAGCGGTCCGGCTTCGGTGCCCTGATAGCGGAGGTGCAACTCGATTCCTTCCACTTTATGCGGAGAAACGATGGCTCCGTTCTGTGCCCAACCGTCATGATAGACAGCTGCAGGTACCCCATGGGTAGGAGAAGCAGCGGCAAGAATATACATAATCATACATTCGTTGTAGCCGTGTACAGGGAAATTCATTTCCCAGCCATACGTCGGACTCCAATGCCAGTAAAGAACGTTCTGCCCGCCTTGCCGATACCAGTTCCAGTCGACATCCCGCCAAATCTGGTCGATCCGTTGAGCGAGGGCTTTCTCTTTCTCGTTTCCGTTGACGTAATATTGGTGTACGGCCAGCAGCCCTTGGATGAGGAAAGCGGTCTCTACCAGATCGCCCCCATTATCTTTCTGGCCGAATGGTTTCACTTTGCCCGTATCACCATACCACCAATGAGGGTAGGCTCCGTGGAAACGGTCTGCCTTTTCGAGGAAAGAAACGATGCGTTCCATTCGTGCCAGTCCCTCTTCGCGGGTGACGTAACCGCGGTCGATTCCCGCAAGGATAGCCATGATGCCGAAGCCGCTGCCGCCGGAAGTGACTACTTTGGCATCGTTTTCTGGATAAACGCCGTCCACATGATAACGTTCGGGAGCTAAGCCGCTATTCGGCTCGGCACCTTCCCAGAAATAGAGGAAAGTCCGTCGCTGGACGGTATCCATCAGGGCGTCGTCCGATAACGAGTCGGTGGCTGCGGAAAGGTTGTTGCTTTTGCTTTTCCCTTTACAGCTCTGGAAAGTCAGGGCAACGGCGGATAGAAATAGTAACATGAGTGGAAGTGCACTCATTTCTATTATTCTTTTATATTTATCGTTCATAATCAAGGTGATAAAAGTTTAGTTTAACGTGAACTTCGCGGTTTTCACATCACGGCTGTTCGTACCGATCATCACTTCAAAGTCGCCCGGTTCGGCAACCAGTTGCAAGTCATAATTATAGTATCGAAGCATTTCCGGAGCAATCTTGAAACGGACAATCTTCATTTCACCCGGTTCCAGGAATATCTTTTGGAAACCTTTCAACTCTTTGACGGGACGGGTACTGCTACCCACAACGTCGCGGATATAAAGCTGTACCACTTCCGAGCCGGGCCATGTTCCGGTATTGGTAACCTCCACTGCCGCGGTCAACGAACCGTTCATGTCCATGGAAGAATGACTCAAGTCGATGTCACTGTAAGAGAACGTCGTATAAGAAAGGCCGTAACCGAACGGATAAAGCGGATCATTATCCACATCGAGATAGTTGCTGCGGAATTTCTCGAACCATTTGCCATCTTTCAATGGGCGTCCGGTATTTTTATGCGCATAATAAAGAGGTATCTGGCCGACATTCTTCGGGAAAGTCATAGTCAGTTTACCACCCGGATTGACGTAACCGAAGAGGGCGTCACCAATGGCGTAAGCGGCTTCACTACCTCCGAACCATACATTTAGAATGGCAGGCACATGCTCCTGTTCCCAGTTCAGCGTAAGCGGACGTCCGGTGAATAACACCAGTACCACCGGTTTGCCTGTCTTTAAAAGTTCTTTCAACAGATTCTGTTGTACGTCGGGAATATTCAAGTCTGTACGACTGCTGCTTTCACCGCTCATTTCAGAAGATTCGCCTAGCGCTGCGATGATGATATCCGACCGACGGGCTACGTTCAATGCTTCGTCCAACAACTGCTGGTCGGTGCGGTTGTCACGGTTCAGGGAACGGCCGAACATCGTTGCCCGTTCTTCGTAACTTGCATCACTAATCAGGTTGCTTCCTTTAGCGTACATGATATTCGCTTTTCCGGCTGTCATCTCTTTCAATCCTTCTACCAAAGAAGGGCAACGGTCGAGCACAGCTGCTACGCTCCATGTACCCGGCATATTGCTACGGCTGTTTGCCAACGGACCGATTACTGCAATATTTCCTTTAGGGTTGAAAGGCAACAACGGATTTCCGTTCGGATTACCGTCGGGACTGTCATTCTTCAGAAGAACGAAACTTTCTGCTGCAATTCTGCGGGCTGCATCACGATGGGCTTTGGTAAAGATGTCGCGTGACGGACGTTTCGGATCGCAATATTTATAAGGATTATCAAACAATCCCAGTTTATATTTGGCTTCCAGAATACGACGGCAAGCCGTATTCAATGTTTCCATAGAGACTTTTCCTTCCTGAACGGATTTCTTCAGTGTCCCTACAAAACCCTCGCTTACCATATCCATATCCACTCCGGCGTTGATGGCACGGGCGGATACTGTCTGAAGATCACCGATACCGTGGTCGATCATTTCTGAAATGCCGGTATAATCAGTTACCACAAAACCGTTGAATCCCCACTGTCCGCGGAGAATATCCGTCATCAGCCATTTATTGGCAGTGGCCGGAATACCGTCTACTTCATTAAAAGAAGCCATCACGCTACCTACACCCGCTTCAACGGCTGCTTCATACGGTAGCATATAATCATTGAACATTCGTTGGCGGCTCATATCCACGGTGTTATAGTCGCGGCCGGCTTCGCCTGCCCCATATAACGCAAAGTGTTTTACGCAGGCCATGATTTCGTCATTCCGTTCCATGTTTTTCCCCTGATAGCCGCGCACCATCGCTTCGGCAATCATGGCACCGAGAAACGGGTCTTCGCCACTACCTTCGGATACGCGTCCCCAACGAGGGTCACGTGAAATATCCACCATCGGGCTGAAAGTCCATGAGATCCCATCGGCGCTCGCTTCTACAGCCGCAATGCGGGCAGACTCTTCAATGGCTGTCATGTCCCAGGTGCAAGACAAACCGAGCGGGATAGGGAACATCGTTTCGTATCCGTGAATAACGTCCATCCCGAACAATAACGGAATACCCAGCCGGGAATCTTCCACAGCCTGTTTCTGTACTTCACGTATTTTCTCTACTCCTTTCAGATTGAACAATCCTCCCACTTCGCCTTTCTTGATTTTTGCGGCGATGTCGCTGCTTTTAGCCTGTCCCGTAGTGATCTCTCCGGTGACAGGAAGGTTTAACTGTCCGATTTTTTCTTCCAGCGTCATTTTATTCATCAATACGTCGATGAAACGATCCATATCCTGTGGCGACTTTTGTGCCGACGCGGTTAGAAAACCTGCGGCAAACAACAGGACGGATAGACTTAACTTTTTGTATATCATATTATTATAGTTACTTTTATCTCTATTCATATAAAGTCCTCCTGATGCGTTGAATGTTCGGCACCGAGGAGGACATTGTTCGACACCGAGGAACAGTAGTTTCGGCACCGAGGAAACAACCGTTCGGCACCGAGGAACTTTCTTATTGGTAGTCGGGGTTCTGTACTAACACTCCCTTAGACTTGTCGATCTCTGTCTGTGGCAGTGGAAGCAGTGCGTTTTTGTCCTGATAATTGGTTTTACCGGCTGCGTGTAACACTTCTTTTGCAATGCCCCAACGAACGAGGTCATAGAAACGGTCGAATTCCAACCCTAATTCCACACGGCGTTCGTGGCGGATGGCCTCACGCAATTCTCCCTGATCGGTAGTCGTCACTTTAGGCAATATATTGCTATTGGTGCCTCTGGCGCGTGCGCGTACTTGTTCCAAATAGTCGATTGCTTCACCCGGAATACCTTTTTCATTAGCTGATTCGGCTCCCATCAGCAGTACATCTGCGTAGCGGATCAGACGAATGTTTACCCAGAATCCTTTGTTGGTATATTCTTTGCGCAAAGCCGGGTCGGTATAGGCTTTCTTGTTAAAGTAAGCACCCATTGCCGGAGAAACCGGAGATTCGCCGTATGGCTCGTTGGTGTTTTCCGGAGTGATAGGCTCGCTGTCCGAGTGGCGGAAGTAGAGTAGGGTGGAGTTTTTGCGTGGATCACCCTGTTCGTAGGCTTGCGCCATGTATTCTGTTGCCATGTGCCATCCCCAGCCCAAGTCCCATTGACCTGCTCCGCGCACACCCTGTACTTCACAGAACTGGCTACCGATAACATCGCTTTGAGGAAGGGCGGCAGTGGCTGTACATTGCAACTCGAATATGGAACCTCCGTTATTTTCACCATCATCCGTGAAAATCTCATTATACGGAGTCTTTAAGTTGTAGAGCCCCTTTTTGATGACATCGGTGGAGGCTGTGTACATATTGTTCCAGTCGTTGCGCATCATATAAGTACGCGCGTGTAAGGAACGGGCAGCTCCCCAAGTCAGTCGTCCGGTGTATTCGCTACTCCATGTTTCCGGCAATGACTCTTCTGCTGTTTTCAGGTCCTTGTCAATCTGCTCATAGATTTTATCAGCGGTTGTCTTCGGGATATTGGCTTCCGAAGCGTCGTTGATTTTGTAAGTCACCAAAGGAACTTCGCCGAAAGCTCTTACCAGATTGAAGTAACAATAAGCGCGGAAGAAAGAAGCTTCTCCTTTGTTGATAATATCTTCAGCTTCTGTTTGTCCGGCTGTCTCTTTCTCTGCAATAGCGGTAAGAATGTCATTACATTGGTAAATGATGGCATAATTCCTTCCCCAATAAGCACCCAGCAGGCCGTTGGTCGGTGTGTATACGAAGTCGTCGTACATTTCGGCCACGTCAGAACCGTCACTGGAAATACTTCCTTTTTCCGAGTCTTCGGAACGGAAACAGTGGATGGCAAGCGCGGGAGGTCCGGCAGTGACATCATAGTTACGCATCAGCGTATACACATTATAAATCTTACCGTTGACCAGTGCGTTCGGATTATCATCTTCCGTGAACTGTCCTTGCGGACTACGATCCAGAAAGTCACTACAACTACCTAAAAATAATGTAGTTGAAGTAATAAGGGTTACAAATATATATTTATTCAGTTTCATATAATGATAGTTTTAAAGATTAAAGTTGTGTTCCGCATGGAAAACTGGCAGTGGCACCTTGTCACTAGAATGTTAGGTTGATACCGAAGGTATAGACTGCAGGTACAGGATAACTGCCGTTATCTACTCCGAATGCGGTGGCAGTTCCTCCAAGTTCGGGAGTATATCCGGTGTTATGTTTCCATGTCTTCAAGTTCTGTATGTTGACATAGACTTTCAGAGCTTGCAGACGTATTTTGGAAATTAAGCTCTTGTCGAACGTATACGCTAACTGTACATTACGGATACGGAAGAATTTGCCGTCCTCAATGTAATAGTCAGAGTTGAGGTTGTTGATGGAATGTTTGGTGTTCAGCAACGGTTGGGTGTTGGACGTACCTTCTCCGTGCCAGCGGTCCAAACGTTGTTCCAGGTAGTTGAACTGGGCAAAATTGTAGTTATCCCATGTACGGAAAATCTTGTTTCCGCCTTGTCCCATCATGTCGATGCCTAACGACCAATTCTTGTAGTCTACTCCGAGAGAAAAACCGTAAGTGACCTTTGGAGTCGGGTTGCCTATCATGGTACGGTCTTCCGGGGTGATTTCTCCGTCACCGTTCACATCGGCGAATTTCAGGTCACCGGGGGTAACGGTAGCCAGTGTATTTTTGGGTGATGCGTCAATATCTGCTTGTGACTGATAAACACCTGCCACTTTGTAACCATAGAAATATCCGATAGGATAACCTGCCATTGTGTAACTTTGCTGCTTATCTCCGGCAATGATGGAGTATCCTTCCTGAACAAGACTTTTTACCTCATTCTTGATAGTAGTCAGGTTGGCACTGACGGAATATCCCCAATCACCAATCTGATCGCGCCAGGTTACAGCCATTTCCACTCCTTTATTCTGAATCTCTCCCAAGTTTCCGATACCGGGGATAGTTCCGGAAATTCCGGGAACTTCGGCTAACAAATCTTTGGTATTCTTCTTATAGTAAACACCCTCAAAATGCAAGCGGTTGCGAAGCAGGTTCGTTTCAAATCCGGCTTCCCAGGCTTCTACTTTTTCCCAACGCAGGTTAGGATTAGGAAGATAGGCAAGCTGGTATCCGGGATAAATGATGGACGGTTTACCGAATACGGCCGAATAAGCATTGGTCAATAAGGGTTCGGCAGGATAGGCTTTATCCAGGTTCTGGTTTCCTAACGTACCGTAAGATGCTTTGATTTTCAACATATCCAGCCATTTGATGTCTTTCATAAATTCTTCTTCAGACATCAACCAACCTCCACCCAATGAGAAGAAGTTCTGCCATTCATTGCCTGTGTAGGAGAAAGCGGAAGAACCATCCCGGCGGAAAGATCCGTTGAACAAGTATTTACCTTTATAGTTGTAGATCACACGTGCAAGTACGGATAATGTACTGCGTTCCCATTGAGTACTTCCATTGGTAGCGGTAGCTGCATCGCCGATGCTGACAAACCATTTGTCCGGATCATCCGGAATGACCAGTCCGACCCCCTGCTTGCGTGCTCCGTCCAATCGGCTCAACGAATTATAATAGGTAGTAAAACCGGCGGTAGCTGTCAGGTTATGATTTCCATTATCAAAGCTGTTGGTGTATGTCAACAGGTAGTCGCTCTGAACTTTGGTTTCATTCTCTTTAAACTGGCTGACCTCGGTCTTGCCTGTTCCCAAAGTAGAGATCCCTCCGTTGACAGCGGCATCGTATACTTTTACGATCGGTGTATACGTCCGTCCGTTGTTCGACGCATAATCCATAGAGAACATCGCTTTGAACGTGAAATGTTTCAGGAAGTCTACCTCACCATAAATGTTACCGGATGCCCGGTAGTTCTCCGCTTTGGTAGTATTTGCTTTCAATTCGACGTCTACCATCGGGTTGTTGATCTGCGCTTTCTGGAATTCGGGCAGAGCCGTATATAATCCGTATTCGTTGTTATATACCGGAGCGATAGGAGTTGCACGCAGGGCATTCAACACCTGTTTGGAATCTGCAGGAAGCATACGTGCACCGTTGAATTGGAAACCGACTTTCAAAAAGTCCGTAATCTTATAATCATTACTTGCGTTGATGGTTACCTTGCTGAATTTCTCATGCTCGATGTTGCCTTGTTCGTAAGAGTAGCCTACACCCAGATAGAAACTGTGTTTGGGCGAGGCCCCTGTAATACTGATGTTATTGTTTGTAATGAAAGCAGTCTGGAAAATTTCGTCTTGCCAGTCGGTATTGGCATCCCAGCCGGTATAATCGAAAGGGTCATCTTTCTGATTGGCAAGCTGTTCGTTATATAGTTCCTTGAATTGTGAACCATTCACCAGTTTCACTTTATCCACTACTTTCTTGAAACCGAAAGAAGTATTAATATTGACCAGTGTCTGTCCCTCTTTGGCTTTCTTTGTGGTAATGATGATAACACCATTCGCACCGCGAACACCGAAGATAGCCAGAGATGACGGGTCTTTCAGGATTTCCATAGATTCGATGTCCTCCGGATTCAGGAAATTGATGTTGTCATTGAATAATCCGTCGACAATGTACAGCGGTTTATATCCGTTGATGGAGTTTGTTCCGCGAATACGGATTTCCGGGTCCGATCCGGCTCGTCCGGAGTTTACAATCTGCACACCTGCCACTTTCCCCTGAAGGGAAGACAGCGGATTCATTGCCGGTTTGTTGGCTAACTCTTCTCCTTTGACATTGGTGATAGAACCTGTCAAGTCTCTTTTCTTTGCACTACCGTATCCGATAACGACTGTTTCGGCTAGTACTTGTGAATCTTCTTTTAAAGTGACATTGATGACATTCTGTGCCCCCACCTTAATGGTTTGCGAAGTCATCCCCACGTATGAAAATACCAATACGTCCTCCAGAGTGACAGAGATTGAATATTTACCGTCCATGTCTGTGATGGTTCCGGTGGAAGTTCCTTGTACGAGTACCGATGCGCCGATCAATGGTTCATTGGCAGCGTCCGTCACTGTTCCTGTCACCGTCTTTGTCTGTGCAAAGGCTGATGCAGAGGCCAGTAGCAGGCAAACAAGCGTCATGATGCTCCTTGACCTGATGGCTTTTTTCTGAAGATGTTGTAAAAGTCTAGTCCTCATTGCATTAAATTTTTCCATTTGTTATTATTTAGGTTGAAGTCTTTTTTCTGCCGTCTTTTGGCGAGAGTAACAAAGGAAACAAACGAAATTCAAAAAAGATTTTGGAAAAAAGAGGGAATGGTTGATTTTAACACTAAAAGGGAGGTGACTGTTGAAAAAGGTTCAGGCACGAACCGGTGTTGTTCGTGCCTGAATAATGGGATGAAGATTACCCGTCGGGGGAGGTATATCCTATGTATACGTTGTTCGTTCTATGATTTCCTGTTTTAAAACATCTGTTCCGCAGTGGTCATACATTGAATGACATCTTCTTTGCTGCCATTGAAAGGACCTGATTTCTCTATTTTTAGAGTTGACATGGCGGCTGCAAAGCGTCCTGCTTCTTCAATGCCGGCTCCTGATACCCGTTGGTATAGATAGCCGATGGTGTAAGTGTCTCCACACCCTGTTGCATCTACCACTTCTTTGGGTTTATAAGCCGGAATACGATAGAAGTCTTCTCCGTCGAAAATAAGTGATCCCATGCTTCCCAAGGTGACAAGCACTTCTTTCACGCCCCATTCGTATAATTGACGGGCAGCTTCATGCGGATCGGAAAGACCTGTCAGCACTTCCATCTCGTGCTCGTTGACTTTCAGGAAATGGATATATTGCAAAGCTTCCCGCTTATCTGTCCAGTCCACCGGATAGACGTGAGTGTCACGCACTTCACGTAAATAGCCTTGTGAGTCTACTGCAATCAACCCTCTTTGAGATAGTTCTTTGATTACTTCCAATGAGAAGTCGTCAGACAGCAGAGAGCCGAGATGGTAGATTTGTGCATCTATATCTTTCAGCTGACCGGCAATGAACGGATCGGCTTTTGCTAATACACGTTGAGTACGGTCGTCCGGATTGGCGCCATAGATATTCTCGAAGTATACGGAATATTTGCTTGGCAGGGCGGTTACATGAATACCCATTTCACGTAGTTGTTCTACAATGTTCATTTCAGTGGTGCCGACTGCTGTTACTAAAGCGTAATCGATGTCGTTAAAATGGCGGATGGCATGTGAACAATAAAAAGCCGTTCCTCCGGGCATATAGACAGTATTTTGGGGAGTGACTACTTTGTCTAATGTGATGTGACCGATGCAGCAAAGTTGATGTTTATTCATGTCTAACCAATTAAAAAGCCTCCAAGATAGTATCTTGAAGGCTTCTAGTTTATTTTTAGTGCGGATGACGGTCACTAAATACGGACTATCTTATGCACTGTTGTTTCATATCTTACAGAGCCCTCGCATTGTTCATGTCAGCGAATAAGTCACCGAACGTATAATGAACTCCTTATTTTACCTAAATCAATGAACTTTTAATTCTGCCGCAAAGGTACTTTTTATTTCTGATAAACCTAGTTAAAGTGATAAAAAACGCCCCATCTCATACCTTATCCTTTTGAGATTCTTCTGTTTATTTTATAATTAACCACTCACTCTACACTAATTATCAACTCCTTTCCTTCCTTTAGCTTGTCATGAGTGATAAAGTAACTTTCTACTTTTTCGTTGTCATAAGTAATGTTTGTTATCTTTTCTCCGTTTCCTTTTTTCTTGATAGTGAAATCTTTGCCATTCAAATTAAAGATTGTCTTGTCGAATAAGGGTACAGTGATAATATACTTAGGGTCGGCAGGTGAATATGTATATAACCCTATGGAATTCAATACATACCACGAAGACATCTCTCCTGCGTCATCCATGCCGCAATATGCTAGTTTTTCGGGTCCCATGCGATAATAACCGTTCAATATCTTATTCAGTATTTTCTGAGACTTTTCCTGTTTGTCCACAAAATAATACATATAAGGAATACTATGCCCAGGTTGGTTGCCATGACAATATTGACCGATAAAAGTAGTCAGGTTATGTGCTTCATACCCTTCCCATGGGATAGTAAATAAGGAGTCTAATTTAGTTTCAAATGCCTCTTTGCTGGGGAATAAATCAATGAGACCTTGAGGATCGTGGAGAGCAAAGAAGGTTGATTGCCATCCATTAGCTTCACGATACATATATTCATAGAATGGTCTCTTAGGGTCGAATGGAGTTACCCATTCTCCATTTTCCAATCGGGGACGCATCTGCTGAGTGGTGGGATCGAATAGATGTTTATAACTATCTGTTCTCTTCATCAGTATTTCATAATTTTGCATATCGCCCAATTCTTTGGCCAGCAAGGCAGTAGCATAATCATCGTATGCATATTCCTGCGTCTTTGTCACAGCTGCTTTCGCTACTGTTTCTAATTTGGGATCTTTAATATCCATTTCGGATATCCATCCCCGCTCCATATACTCTTTAATATGAGGTCTGCTGCCCTCGCCTTCGGCAAAGGCATTGTTTAAGAGTATTTTATATGCGTGCTGCACGTCAAAATCGCGGATACCTCTTAAATAACTCCCTGTAACAAAGGTAGAAGCATGATCGCCATGGAAAAATCTGGGCATGAATCCTCTAATCTCTCCATAATCTGTAATAGATTTTAGGACGTCTGCCGTGACATCGGGAGAAACCATACCCAGCAAAGTTAACTTATTACGATAATCATCCCAAAAAGAAGGTTCACTATAGTAACGGAATCCTTTGTTTACTACCTCGCCTTTGGCATCAACATATTCTCCATTTACATCGCTTAATAATATGGGCCATAGAAATGCTTTGTAGAGAGCAGAATAAAAGGTTTCTTTCTGTTCTTCCGTACCACCTGATACTTGAATTTTAGATAACAATCCTTCCCATGTGTCGCTTGCCTCATTTCTTACTTGTGCGAAATCTTTGGTGAGTATTTCTGCCTCCAGATTTTTCTTTGCATTTTCGACACTGACATAAGAGAAGCCGACTTTCATTTCGAGAGGATCATTGATGTTCTCATTATTGATAAAGTTTACAATACGAACTTCCGCATCCCCATCTTTCAATGATTCTATATCCTTGATTTTATGATTGGTCACCGCATAGAAATAAAAAGTAGGGCCTGTCTGTTGATAACCGGAGAATACATTATCGTCCGACTTCTCTATATTCCAGCTTCTTATATGCTCATTAGAATGGGATAGGTCGACCAATAGTTTTTTCCCTTTCCCATTTTTATAAGTATATTTATGATAACCACATCGTAAGGATGAAGTCACTTCCGCATTAATGTCATATTTTTTGAGATAGACCTGATAATATCCCGGACTTGCCGATTCGTTATCGTGGCTATACCCTGTATAATAAGATTTTGGATCAACATTCCCGCTTACTGCTATCAATGGAACATAACAGAGATTCCAATGCCCTTTGCTGGTATGAACAAAAGCATGGATAATGGTATCTTCATACTGATAGCCCGAGCCGCTTCGCCACATGGTGACGGGAGTGACTTGCACCATTGAGTTCGGTAAGGATGAGCCTGGGAAAGTCTCCGCTCCCCATGCCCTGCGAGTGGGATTGTATCCTAAATCGATACTGTCCCACAAGGTGGTAGTCCCTATAAATGGATTGACATAATCGGTCAAACGTTTGTTCTTATCCTTCTGAACTGCACATCCTGCCACAGTGGCTAGAAGGGCGAGAATGATAGTAGTTTTAATTTTTCCAAACATATATTTTCTATTTAATCAATTATCATCTGAATACAGGAGCGCTATATCCGGTATAAGTGGGATATGTATTATTCACAACCGGCCATCCATTTATCCAATTTACTTTATCGAGCATCAGGCAACGATAGTCGAGCTCATCAACATATCCATGATACAGAATCCAGTCCTGACCCGCATCGTCTGTGATGATGCGCGAACAATGTCCGGTTGAAGAGAATCGGTTATTGCCTTTCAACATTAACTCATGCTTGACATCGTTCATATCTTCCCCTTTTTTATTGGTATATGGCCCCATGATGTTATTTGATTGTCCAACAACTAAACTGTATGTACCACCTTTATGATATTGGCCGGTAGATAATATCAGATTGTATACTCCGTTTCTCTTGATAACATAGGCGGCTTCGTATTGGCCTCCGGCAACTTTCTTTCTTACTGCTCCTTCCTTGATAGACATTCCATCGGCAGTTAGTTCTATCACACTAATTTCGCGAAAACTGCCCCAGAACAGGTAGTTACGCCCATCCTCCTGATAAAGATAAGCATCAATGGAAATATCGACTCCCTGCTCATTACTGTCTATTAGTTTTCCATGATCGGTAAAAGGACCAGTTGGCGAAGATGAAGTAGCGACACCGATGGCATGTTTCCATTCGGGTGCAGGCTGTGAGTAGTATATGATATACTTGCCATTCACCTTGCTTACAGTAGGTGCCCAGATACCGGCATCATTCATTCCTGTTATTTGAGGATGAGTTGCATCTGTGAAGATGGATCCAGCTCTTGTCCAGTTTATAAGGTCTCGCGACTTCATAATAGGCGCATTTTTCATATTCGAATCTGTCAGAGAGTGTTCCGTTGCATACAGATAGAAGTAGCCATCCTCCCCTCTTATCACATCGGGGTCGGGTAAGGAGAAGGCTGTAAATACAGGGTTTTGGTACTTGGCAGTATACTCTTCTTGAGAAGTGATATCTAGAAAATCATGAGTATAATTCTTCTCGGCCGTCATTGAGATCAAAATAGTGGTAGTATACCTGTTCAAGTCATTTTCATCACATAGTTCGGCTGGAAATTTAAACTGTGCCCCATCCCATTGTCCGTTTGCGGTAGGAGCCATATCTCTGTAGCCGGCTCTGTCAATTGGCGGTCTTTGTCCGAATTCTGGTCCGAGTTGTCCCCAGGCTTCTTCTTGTTCGTTAATAGTGAAGATTATTTTGTATCGTTCGTCAAAGCCCCAGTCGGTAGCGAATAATTGTACATTATAATCTTTTAGTTCCCAGCAACCTCTTGAGGTATAATTAAATTCATTTTCCCGCCCTGTCCAGCTAAAACGAATTGCTACCTTATTTATTCTTTCTGTGGTAGCCTGATAGGTATCGAAGTTCAAACGGATACGATAAGTCCCTGTCTGTGTTACTGTTGTTCCAGAGAATTGCTGTCCGGTAGTCTCGTTCAATGTTATACCATCTTCTTTCAGGTTGAATGTTCTTTTTTGCTCACCTAGTTGCGAATAAAAAGAATAAGGTTTGCTAGCTGCCAGTTTCGTATATATTTCATAAATTGTGGAGCCGTTATATTCTACTTTTTTCACTTCTTGACCATCTTCTGCCCCCTCTCCGGTGATGTATAATTTCTCTCCCTCTTTGATGATGCCACCTAAATCGGCTGGCAGAGCGAAAGTGATACTTCGAAATTCTTCAGACAGAATGGAATTTAAACCTTTAGTGGTCTGTATAGCCCATTTTAGTTTTATATTGTTGCCGGCAATACCTCCGGCAACGGTTGCGATATCTTTAAGTTTGCGTTGTGTGATTCTGATATTGGTATTCGCCCCTGCATTATCTGATGAAACCTTATATATAGGAGCTGAAAAATTACCATTCTCTTTATCGAATAAAATCGTGTAATTAACATCTTTCGTTTCGCTTTTGGACCATTCGAATAATAGGTCTGTAACAGATTGTAGTACAATGTAATCACCATTCATAGGTGCGTTAAGATTCTTCACTGCAATGAGTTCCTCATCTTCTATTTCATCTTTATCGCCACAAGCAATTAAGTTGATTCCCAACAGACTTATTATGATTGCTAAAGTGAGTAAGGACTTTGAGTTTATGTGTTGTTTCATCTGATATTATTTATAATTGGATAGAACAAGGTACTATTACCCTGCAATCTTGGCTAATTGCAGGGTATAAATAGATAAATACTTTATTTGTTATGGATTTTACTTAATCTACCAATCCATTTTTCTCCAATAGGGCCATAGCTTCTATTGTTGTTGTACCGCTTATGGCTGAACGTAAGTCGCCCCATGCTGTGTCCCCTTTCGGCATTTGCCACCACGTAGGACTCATTTTGATATCCGGTTTTTCGGTGCCAAGAGTCCATAAATAGTTTGCATTATTTTTCAGGAAAGCAACGAAACGCATCCTGTCACCTTCCGAAAGATCCGGATGCTGTATCAGTATGGTGAAGTAGCGTACAAATATACCTTTGAAGAGGTTACAGTCATGTCCGCCTCCATCGCCGGTTTGTTCGCCATAATCCCTCATAACCTTGTAGGCGGTGTTTACATTATTGGCTATATGATAACGGGCAACTTTTACTGCATCATTAAAATATACTTTTTCTTTTGTTATATTATATAACTCGATCGCTGCTCCCATAAATGTTCCTACATCATAAGAATAATCCCCGTTTGTAGTGTCGTAATTTTCGAATATCCGGCCTGTAGACAGTACAGTCCGGTGATATTTCATCCATTCATATATCCGTAGTGCCCATTGCAGATTGGTGAATCCGTTGATGGTCTCATCTGGGTACTTTTGTGCAAATCTGGCTGCGATGATAGCTGCAGGTCCGTTTGACGGTATACCTTTTCCCATACTTTCAGCATCGGTTCCAACTTTCCATTGGATACCTCCACCGTCATAATCATTCCAACCTTCTGTGATCCATGTCCACAGATCGTGAGATGATTGTAAGAACCGGTCATCATTGGTTGCATAGTATGCGCGTAGATGAGCCATTGCATGCCAACCCATATCGTCATAGAAGTCGTGTCTCCATTTGCCTCCATTTTTGTTTTTTACTCCATCATAAAAGTCCCAGATCACTTTCTTATACTTTTCATCATTGGTACGCAGGTAAGCATCTACTATTACATCCAGGCCATGAGCTTCCGGCCAGTAGTCATTTTGTGCTATTTGTCCGTCGAATGTATTGTTGAAGCATCTCACAGAGGTGTTCCAATACCTGTTTACAAAAGCTGTTGAAGCACTGTCGGCCGCTGCTACCCATGAGTATTTGGGAAACTGGTTTACTTCTATATATTCATCTTCGTATGTGCCACACGACATCAGAGAACATGAAAATGTAAGGAGAATTCCGAATAATATATTTTTCATAATTGATTTCGTTTTTAGCAGTCTGTTTCCCTTACGAGAAACAGACCGCGTATTGTTTAGTCACCTGTATTTATATTAGTAAAATCGTGAGTGTAATTTTTCTCAGCAGTCATAGATATCGTAATATCGGTGAAATATTTGCTGAGATTATTTCTGTCACAAAGTTCTTCCGGGAATTTGAATTGTTTACCCTCCCATTGACCATTATTGGTAGGAGCCATATCACGGTATCCAGCTCTATCTATGCTAGGTCTGTTGTCAAAGAACTTCTCTTCTATTTGTCCCCAGTCTTCTTGTTTTCCGTCTACGGTAAATTCAATCTTATAACGTTCGTCAAAGCCCCAGTCGGTTTTTTGTAATTGTACATTATAGTTCATAAGTTCCCAAACACCTTTCTCGGTATAACTAAGAATTCCGCGGGCATTTGTCCATGAATTACGTATAGCAACCCTATTGATTTCTTCGAAAGAAATCTTTTTGCTCTTGAAATCAAGTTTAATACGATAGACCCCTGCTTTATCTACTGTATAAGGAAGTGCTTCGCTTCCAGCAGTTTCTTCAATAGATTTTCCATCTTCTTTGATTGATATGATCCTGTCAGAGTTAGCTTGTAATCTGGTGTAGAAATAGATTGGTTCGCTGGCCTCCAGTTTCGTATATATTTCGTAATAAACGGTCGATTCTTTGGTCTCTATCATTTTCACACGCTGTCCTTGTTCCGAACCAGCTCCACCAATGTACAATCTTTCTCCATCGTCCAAATCTTCGAGACCTGCCATACGGAGCAAAGTGATTGTTCTCGATTCTTGAGCCAAAGCGAAATTCATTCCCCTGTTTGAGCGTACAGTCCACTTTACGGTTGCTTCTTCTTCAGACTTTGCCCCTGCAAGACGGGCTATTCTGTTCAAGCCTTTTTTCGTAATAGTAGCTCCGGTATTCAAGCCATTGCCATCTGCCTGATAAATATAGATGGGGTTCGAAAAGTCTCCGTCAAGTTTGTCGAATAATATATCGTAATAAACCACGCTGTTATCTTCTGCTTGGGCTTTTCCCCATTCAAAGTACAGGTTTGATACATCTTCTATTACTGCATACCGATCTTCAACCGGTTCATATAACTTAGGAACTGCAGTGACAGATACACTCTCAAACTCTTTCACTTTTTCACAACTTGTAAATACTCCTAATGCTAATGTCAGGAATGTTATGGCCGTAAATAATATTTTGTTTTTCATCTTTTTATAAATTAAATGATTAAAAATAAGCGTCATGATTAATATCCGGGGTTTTGTCCCAGATTTGGATTGATCGTAAATTGTTTTCTCGGCACAGCCCATAGATAATCCCGATCCCTGTTAAATGAGTTCTCATGATAGGAGAAGTAGGTCAAATCACCGCCGCTCAACTTAAATTTGGCTCCTCTGAATGGCTCATTCAGAACCTCTTCTGCGATTTTCCAACGACGTATATCATAAATACGTGTTCCTTCCAGTGCCAGTTCTACACGCCGCTCGTCTCTGATAATCTGACGAATATCTCCACTTGTCGGATAAGCCATTGCTGCTGGTGTCTCATTGAATCCGGCACGGCGGCGGAGCGCTGTTATGGTTTGCTCCCAGATTTCGGGAGTCATTTTATCCAATTCGTACATAGCTTCTGCATACATTAACAAAACATCGGCATAGCGCAGTGTTACAAAATTGATGTTGCAACTCCATGAAGTACCTACTGTCCACGCACTCGGACTCGGATCATAGTATTTTCTATAGAAGTATCCGGTTTGCGAACCACTGGCATGACCAATCTTGTCTTTGTTATCTTTTGATGCACCATTAGGATTTACATTTACTGTATAGGACGAGCCGTCTCTCTTTTGTACTACACTACCATTGCGCACGATGGTCATGTCCATACGCGGATCACGGTTGTCATAAGCGCTTTTTGCTTCATCCCATTTGCTTCCATCCCTCATGAGATAGGTATCTATAAGGCTTTGGGTGGGACTTGCTACTATGTATTGCACCGATTCCAAATTGAATGGAACATATGTTGATATTTCACTCCATGTACGTACTTTAGGAACATACTGGATATCCAGCATTATTTCGTTATTATATTCATTCGCTTTATAAAATAGTTCCTGATAATTAGAGTGAAGCGAATATCTACCATAGTCAGCTTTGTCAATCAACTTTTCCGTATATATTTTCACTCTTTCCCAGTCATTGAAATTTAAAGCTACACGAGCGTTAAAAGCTACTACCGCTCCGCATGTAATCCGTCCTCTGTCAGCTCTTGCATACCGTTCTTTGGTCGGCAGTATCTCAGCTATTTCTTCCAACTCCTGATGTATCCATTCTACTATGGTAGCCTGTTTGGTTCGTTCAATGGTTCTTGCAGTTTGTTCATCAATATCCTGCGTAAAGAAGGGGACATCTCCATACCAATTTGTCAATTGGAAATAAAGGAAAGCACGTATAAAGCGGGCTTCCGCTTTCATCCTGTTTTTGAGATTTGCGTCCATTTCTACTCTGTCGATATTGGCAAGAAGCGTATGGGTTGTTTTTATACCGCCATATAGTTCGCCCCAGACTTTATCAAAAAGACCTGTTGAAGAGGTAGCCTGTCCGTTACTGATAGTCTTGACATCATCACCACCGTATCCGTTGTAGAGGTTGTCGCTCAATCGTTCGTCACGGAATACCCATTCCGTACTGTTCATCTGGCGATATGCCATATGCAAAAGTGAAGCTGCTTTTTCTTCTGATGTCCAATAGTTATCGTCAGTAAATTTATTTGTAGGAGATACATCCAGATCGACGCAACCGGATGAAAATATGCAAATAAACAGACACCATGAAAAATATTTAATTATTGTTGTTTTCATATATTATACTATATCTGATTATTGTATTTAAAATACGATCTCAATACCACCACCATAATACTTCAGCGTAGGGTAGTTACGTCCACTGTTTGCACCACCGGCATTCATGCTGTTGCCAAATTCGGAAGATTCCGGATCAATAAATTTATTTTTTGTGATTGTTAATAAATTCTGTCCAGTCACATATACCCGTACTTTGTTTATACCTATTTTCTGTGTTATATTTTCCGGAATAGTATAACCAATTTGTAAGTTTTTCAATCGTAGATATGCTGCATTATAAATGTTCCTGTCGGACGAATGTTGGTAATTGTTGGCATATGAGGATGTTGCATAGTCATTTATCAACCGTGGATATTTGGCATCTGTGTTGCTCGGACTCCAATAATCCAACTGGTGTTCGAACATGACAAAATAATAACTTCCATGAAACGGCTCAACCATTTCGCCACGTAATGCCATGTCTCGTTTGCCTACACCTTGCCACAACATATTGAAATCAAACCCTTTCCAGTTGAGTAAATAGTTGAATCCAAATATGTAGCGGGGGAAAGCATTACCCAGGATATAACGGTCGTTGTCATCTATCACTCCGTCGCCATTGCGATCTACATACTTCACATCTCCAGGCGACAAGTTTGCTCCGATAAACACTGCAGAATTTCGTATTTCTTCTTCATTCTGATAGAGTCCATCTGTTTTAAATCCATAATAACTATGCAGAGGCACGCCTTCGCGAACAATACGTTCTATTCCGTCTACTTGAAATATATCCTGTTTTCCGTATTTTATTACTTTATTAAAAGAATCTCCTATATTGAATCCGAAGTTATGAGTAAAATCGGAATGACTTAGCCGGTAGTTTATCGACAATTCCCATCCCCTGTTTCTCATCTCTCCAATATTCTTATAAGGTACGGCTCCTCCTAAAGTACTCGGGGTTTGTGGCACTAACAAAATATCGGTAGTGTATTTATTGAAGTAATCGAAAGATATGCTTAAGGTGTTTTTCAATAAAGTAGCGTCAAATCCGATGTTGAATGTCTTCGTCTTTTCCCATGACAACGCTTCATTGCCAAAAGTATAGCCTGTGCCTGTTACCGGAGTTTTATTAAATCCATATTGATTTTTATAAATATCGTAAGTGGTGAAATACTGGTAATCTGGCACGGATTGAGTTCCCAACAACCCATACGAACTTCTTATTTTCAGGTCGCCTATTTTTTCTTTCCAGAAAGAGAAAAAGTCTTCTTCCGAGATTCGCCATCCAAGGGTCGCTGATGGGAAAAATGCCCATCGATGCCCTTTTGCTAACAATGACGAACCATCGTAGCGGGCACTTACTTCAGCATAATATTTATCCATATATGAATACCCTAAACGACCCAGCCACGAATGAAGCGCACGCTCTACTGTTCCACCAGGTGTGTTGTAACTGCCGGGATCTATTTCGGTGTCATCTGTATCCGTATAGAGATCAGGATCGACATATTTTCTTTTTATCTCGTTGGCTTCTCTGCGGTATGACTCTGTTGTATATCCAAATACCCCCGTAACATTATGCACTTTGTTGAAAGTACGGTTATACTCTAAAAGAAACTGGGTATTCAACATGGTTATTTTTCCGTTATAATCCTCAATGCTATAATCTTTATTATCGCTTTCATTTATGACTTTATCCCTGTCGATATAATCATATACCGGGTGATAACGTCTTTTTATAAGACGATGTTCAGATCTCAGGTCGTAGCCTAATACAGCTTTCGCTTTCAACCCTTTCCAAATGTTTAGTTCCCCGGATACAACCCCTTGAAAATGGTCGTCGTCGTTAGTTGTAAGACCACCATGATATAAGGTGGCAAGGAAATTGCCTCCGGTGGTGACGTCTGTATTGTAATATTTTCCATCCGCATCGGGATATATGTCATACGTATTGTATGTTGGCACGCGCATAACATCTGATAACCATAAGCCACCTCTGTCCGAACGCCCTTCCTGCCTGTCATAAGCCAATAATGCAGTCAGTTTCAAACGGCCTATGTCAGATACAACATTACTTCTGAAATTGTATCTTTTAACTCCAAAGTCTTGCCCTTTATAGTTACTCTCCTGATCGTAATATCCGAAGGAAATATTGTAAGAGGTAGTCTTAGAGCCTCCTTGTACACCTACATTATAACTTTGTTGCAGAGCATTCTTCAATATAGCTTTATATCCCCACTCACTGTCTCCTTGAGCGAACTGGTGTATTTCTTCGGCAGTGTAAATAGGGTCTTTGCCAGCGTTTACATACGAGTCGTTACGCAACAGCGCATTTTGATAGCCTGGTAGAGGCTTCAATAAGATATCTGGGTTTTGCGTTCCAATAGAGGCGTTGAAAGAGACTTGAGGTTTCATATCCAAATGCCCTTTCTTTGTGGTAATCAGTATTACTCCATTGGACGAACGTGAACCGTAAATGGCGGCTGTACCAGCGTCTTTCAATATGGAAACGTTTTCTATGTCACTTGGGTTAAGCATATTCATTGCTTTAACATCGTTGGCAATCATGCCGTCTATAACAATCAGAGGGTCGTTGTTATTCATTGAACTGACACCTCGAATATTAATATTCATTGAGTTGTCATTCGGATTCATACTACGTTGCTGAATCGTGAGACTAGGTGACGCTCCTTGCAATGCCTGGGTAAGATTGGCTACCGGACGATCTTTAATAAGTTTATCTTTTACCTGATCGACTGCCCCTATCACATGTTTACGGGTGGTGGTACCATAACCGATAACAATAACTTCATCCAATAACTTCGAGTCTTCTCTCATTATAAGAGCTTGAAATGATGTGTTTCCTGCTTTCTTCTCAATGGTTTGAAAACCAATATATGAGATTACTAACACATCATCACCATTGCACATGATGGAAAATTTTCCATCTACATCCGTCACTGTACCATTGGTGGTGCCTTTTACAATAACACTCACGCCAATCAACGGTTCTCCCTGCTCATCTTTCACAGTGCCTTTTACAGTTTTTTCTGTTCGAGATTGCTGTGTGACACCAGTTTGAGCAAATCCTTTTGTGGTAATTCCTGCATATAGCAGTATTAAACCGGTTAACATTAATAGTTTACATATTCTACTAGTCATATTATAACTACTTTTATTGATAATAAATTGTGTTTTTTAGTATACCTTATAATCATCCTGCAACGCTGGCTGCTTTGTTGCAGGACAACTATAAAGAATCAGTTTCCCCTAATACCCATAGTACATTCTTTATTCAGATAGTGAATTACTGATTTCCTGATTGATCTTTCTAATTCGGTCTTCCTCTACTTTAATAACCTTTCTATCATAGGTTATTAAACCATTTACTTCTCCTTCTACATCTGTCGTTTGTGTGTATACGCCACCAGATATTCCTTTTTTTACCAATTCTAGTAATTGCTGTCCGTATTTCACATATTCGTCTGTTACCTCTTTTGCGCTCTTGAATTGTACATATCCCCAATTTTTGTCGGGTTGCCACAAATGGCCTGTAAGCGGCATACCTATTCCTCCGTATTCACCGACAACAGCAATTCGTTCGTTATCATACATCATCAGTTCCGGTGAAGGATATTTATGGAAATCGAGTATGTCTCCAACTTTTAGATAATGATTGCCACCACTTGCTGAATTTACTAGACGTGATGGATCATAATACTGAGTCCATTCCGTAATTTCTTGTGTTTTGAATTGTCCCCATGCCTCATTGAACGGAACCCATACGGTGATAGATGGATAAGGCATCAGGTAATCCATTATTTCTTTCCATTCTTTGCGGAAGTTTTGTTCTGATTCGATGGAACGTGTGACTTCTTTTCCGTCAAAGTAGTGGTGCATATCCCAATTAGGCCCCTGGTCTCCATTGGGCATATCCTGCCATACGAGTATGCCTAAACGGTCGCAATGAGTGTACCAACGTGCCGGCTCTACTTTTACATGTTTGCGAATCATATTATATCCGAAGTCTTTCGTTTTCACAATATCATATTTCAAAGCCTCATCTGTTGGTGCTGTATAAAGTCCGTCAGGCCACCATCCCTGGTCTAATGGTCCGAAATGGAATATATCTTTATTGTTCAATTGCATGCGTATTATACCATTTGCATCACGCTTTTTCGACACCTTGCGCATTGCGGCATAACTGCTAACTTTATCTACTGATTTTCCTCTTTCGATGATAACAACATCCAAATCGTAAAGGAATGGAGATTCGGGCGACCAAAGTTTCGCATTCGGAACGGCAATATCTAATATCTGTCCTGCAACTCCTTTTGCTGAAGCGATAACTTTATTGTTATCCTTTAGCTTAACTTCTACAATATCAGATGGCTCTGTATTCTTTGTACATACTTTTACTTTTAAATTGTTATTGTCTACATCGGCAATAGGGGTAACGCCAACAATGTGCTTGTTATTCACTGGCTCCAACCAGACTGTTTGCCAAATACCTGAAACGGGTGTGTACCATATTCCGTGAGGATTAGTCACTTGTTTTCCTCTTGGTATAGAACTATCGCTTGTAGGATCCCATACTTTAACTACCAGTTTTTGATTTCCTGAGGTTAGGAATGGGGTTACATCGAAACTAAATGGTATATATCCTCCAGTATGAGTTCCTATTTTAATATTGTTGAGATAAACTTCTGCTTTCCAGTCCACTGCTCCAAAATGTAGTATTATATTCTTGTTTTTCCAATCGGAGGGGATCATAAACGTACGTCTATACCATAGCTCTTTTCCTTTGCCCAGCTCTTTTTGGACACCGGAAAGACTTGATTCAACAGCAAAAGGAACAAGAATTTTTCCATCGAACGTTTGAGGTTCCTGCTGTCCCATAGGTAAAATTGCATAATCCCACAAACCATTCAGATTTTGCCATTTATCGCGTTCCATTATTGGGCGGGGGTACTCTGGCAAAACATTGTTAGGATCAATTTTTTCCGCCCAAGCCGTTTTTATTTTATCACCCGCAGGTTTCCACTGCGCAGATAATGACATGGAAGAAAAGAGTAAAATAATTAATAAAAAAGGTGTTTTCATTTGATGATAGATTTTTGTATGTAATTAGTATAAATATTAAGAAGCTATAGGAGGCACTAAATTTGAAGCCTGAATATCATTCCTAAAAGAAAGGAAAATTGCTGCATAACTGGTAAGCTGTGTTTTCTTGTGTGTTGGTTTTTTCATGGTATTGAACTATTTTTTCTATAATATTAAAGGGCTAACAAGCTCTCGGTTTGATTGATGGCAAAAATAGATAATTCATCTATTGCCAAGGTGATATATTTGGGTAAAAAAATGGCAATAAAAGGTTTTTATAACCATCTTGACTAAAATGTGATATAAATAAATAATAATTGATATTTTCTCACTGCCGATAAATGCGTATATTTGTCGATACTTTCACGTTATACCATTCTTTATATGAAAAATCACTATTTGTATATTTTGCTTTGCCTTTCCTTTTATAGCATTGTTTCCTTTTCTCAGGGGTACTCTAATTTTCATTTCAAGAAGTTACAAGTAGATAATGGGCTTTCCGCAAATTTTGTCTTTTGTATCATGCAAGATACGAAAGGTTTTATGTGGTTTGGGACAAAGGATGGTTTAAATAAATTCGATGGGAATAGTTGCAAGGTATTCAGATATAATCCTCAAAAAGAGAAAACGATAGGAAATAATATCATACATTGTATGATAGAGGCTGATAATAATAAACTGTATGTAGGTACAGAAGCAGGGCTTTATATAATGGATATAGCCGACGAAACTTTCGAAAAAGTGGAAAATACAACTGCTGATAATTTTAAAATCACTTATACTGTGACCACCATTTTTAAGGATAATAGAGGAAATATATGGATAGGAACTAATTCGCAAGGTATTTATACTTATAATCCCGAAAAGAATGAGCTGAAGAGGGTGCGGGTAAATGGATACGATTTCGACTCCAACATAGTATGGTCTATATACGGAGATGCCTCTGATAATATATGGGTTGGTACAAGGCTTGGATTGCTCAGGTATAATTCAAATACAGGCTTTTTTGATCCGGTAGAAGGATTGTACAGCCTCTATGATAGCTCCGAGCATGAGACACAAACAATCGTCGAAGATGTAAATGGTGATTTATGGCTTGGAACATGGGGTAAAGGTCTACGTTTATATAAAAAACAGTCCAATGTATATACCACTTTTCTGGGTTCAAATAAAGAACCTTCTGCCGTAACACGTATTATGGCTATTTGCCAATATCGGGACAATGCTCTTCTTGTAGGGTCAGACAATGGATTGTATATGTTCGATATTGAGAATAGAACATCCAAGAGAATCGACATTCCTAATTCTTATCATAGTTTGAGTGACCAGGCTATCGGTTCAATCTACAAAGATAGGGAAGGAGGGATATGGATTGGCACTTATTCGGGAGGAGTAAATTACTTAAGTCCTAGTGCATCTTGCATAGAAACATATTATTCCGACATCTTATCCGGATCTTTATCGGGGAAAACAGTCAGGCAGTTTTGCGAAGATGAAAATGAGAATCTATGGATAGCTACAGAGAATGGAGGCGTAAATTATTTTAATACGAAAGAGCAAACTATCACTCAGCCGATAAAAGGATTATACCATAACGCACATGCCTTATTACTAGACGGAGATAACCTGTGGATAGGTACCTATGCGAGAGGAATTCATGTCTACAATACTAAAACAAAGTCTCTATCTGTATTCAAACGTAGTCTTGATGGAAAGAACAGTATCAACGATGATGGTATATATGCTTTATATAAAACTAAAAAAGGAGATATTTATGTCGGAACTCATGCAGGATTGAATAAGTATGACAGAGATAAAAATATATTCATTAACATAGAGCAGGCTTCTAAGTTTATATATGATATAAAAGAAGATGATTTTGGAAATCTATGGTTGGCAACTTACGGTTCAGGAGTAATAAGATATCATATGCCAACTAATGAATGGATATGTTACGATTCAATATACACTAATTGTAAGCCATTAAAAGAGAGTAAATTGACTAATATTTATATTGATTCTAAAAAAAGATTACTATTTGCAAGCGAGGGGCAAGGTGTTTTCATTTACGACTATAAAACCGATAGTTTTAAGAATATATCTGAAACCGATGGTTTGCCTAACGGGGTAATATATGGTATATTGGACGATCCGCAAGGCAATTGGTGGATGAGCTCTAATAAAGGAATCATCCAGATGAACACATCAGACCCGCACAATATAAAACTATATACAAGGGACGATGGATTGCAGAGTAACCAGTTTAATTATAAATCAAGTTATAAGGCTTTAAATGGGAAATTTTACTTTGGAGGAATCAATGGGTTTAGTTCGTTTTATCCCCAAGATCTCAATAAAAACAAGAATACCGTCTTACCATCAATAGAAATAACCCAGATTGATATTCTTGGTAATAGAGATAGGGAACTGAATGAGGCTATACAGCAAAAATTAAACAAGCAGCAAAAGATAGTATTGCCCTATAACAAGTCTTCTTTTTCTATATCTTATACTAGCTTAAGCTATATAGCACACTCGAAAAATAAATATGCATATAAGTTGGAAAGAACAGACACTGAGTGGAATTATGTAGGAAATAAACAAAGCGTAACTTATGTAAATTTATCTCCTGGCAAATATTTATTCAGAGTGAAAGGCTCTAACAATGACGAATTGTGGAATGAAGAGGGGGCAAAAGTAGAGATAGAGATACTACCCCCGTTTTGGTTATCTATCCCTGCCAAGATTATATATGTTGTTTTGATTCTGGTTATGGCCTATTTGATTATCTCATTTTACATAAAGAAAAGTAGGGCAAAACAAGAAAAACAACTGGAAGCATTCAAAACTGAACAGGAAAACTTAGCTTTTAAATCGAAAATAGATTTCTTCACTACTATAGCACACGAAATTAGAACTCCGTTGAGCTTAATCTCTGCACCTTTGGAGGAAGTTGTTAATTCAGGAGAAGGAAGTCCAGAGACTAAAGAGAATATATTGATAATCGAAAAGAATTGTGACAGGTTGACTGATTTGATTAATCAGTTACTGGATTTTAGAAAAATGGATTCAACTCAATATATTATAAACCCGACAAGAGTAGACCTGCGCCATCTTTTAACTGAATTGTATGGACGTATCAGTAAGACAGCTCAGAAACAGCATATTGATTTTACTCTCCAGCTTCCTCAAAATGAGCTTGTAGTAAATTCTGATACAGATGCATTGATTAAAATAATAGGGAATTTGCTTACAAATGCGCTAAAATACACGAAAGATAAAATAGCTTTATCTCTCATAAAGAATGAGAACGCGACTTATTCTGTATTTGTTGAGGATAATGGCAATGGTGTCTCTGATGCCTATAAAAAACTGATATTTGATCCTTTTTATCAGGTGCAAAATGATAACGGGAAGATGGGGACTGGCTTAGGATTATCTTTAGCTAAAAAACTCGCTGAGATGCTGAATGGCAATATTACTGTAAAAGACAATGAAACTGGGGGAGCTACATTTGTATTTAATTTTTCAGATTTACCTCTTTTATATCAACATAAATCAGAGCTTGATAATATTGCTTCCGAAAAGGAAATAATAAAAAACAGAAGTACGCCAGAAAACAAAAACAGTATACTTATTGTCGAAGATAATATCGAAATGGCTTCATTTATAAAAAACTCTTTGAACAAAGACTATGTTGCTGATACTGCTTTCAATGCTGAGGAAGCCATACTATTATTAGAAGAGAACAGCTATGATATTATAATCTCGGATATTATGATGCCTGGGATAGATGGTATCTCATTTACAAAGAAATTGAAGTCGGACCTCAATTATAACCATATCCCTATCATACTACTTTCGGCTAAAACTGAAAATGCAGTAAAGATAGAAGGATTACACTCAGGTGCAGATGTTTTCATCGAAAAGCCGTTCTCAGTTTCATATCTGAAGGCGCAAATCATAAGTTTACTTGAAAATCGGAGAACTGTGCTTGAGGCTTTCAATCGTTCTCCTTTTATTTCTTACTCTGCATTAGTTACCAGTAAAAATGATGAGCTGTTTTTGAACCAGTTGAATGAAGAAATTGAAAGGCATATCTCAGACGAAAATTTCTCGGTAGAATCACTAACCGATATTTTCAATATCAGCCGCTCTCACCTGCAAAGAAAACTCAAAGCAATAGCTGGTGCTACACCAGGTGATTATTTAAGGAATTATCGTCTGAGAAAAGCCTGCCAATTATTGTTGGAGACTGATATGAGGGTAAATGAGGTTGCATATAGTGTCGGCTTTAGTACAGCTTCCTATTTTACACGTGTGTTTCAGAAAGCTTATGGTATTTTACCTAAGGAGTTTATAGCCCAACATGCGAATAAAGCAAAGAAGTAATCACGGAGGATTCCGGGGTATCACCGCAAATGTCACCGAGAATGTGTTCACGTTGGCTCAGTTGTAATTTTTGGGGGACTTGATTCAGGACAGCCATATCCCTAAAAAATGATTCATTCCCGCACATTTTTGAATAGATATTAGACGCATCAGAATTTTATTTACTCTAGTACCAAAGAAAAAACGCTTTGTAATAGAGTTCTATCTGACACCCGGGTCTCAGACAAGTTGTTTATACAGTGGAGAAAAGTCTAAACTATATTATTTAATTTCTTTCTGTGCGGATTAGTTCATTTCTGAAATAGTTCATTTATGCACCGGAATGAATCTATTTTTAAGGATGTGATTGCCCTGAATCAAATCCCCCAAGTTTTCAGACTGAGCTTTCACGTTTTTGGATGATCTGTGGAAAGGATATAAAAAAAGCCTCTAAATGTCTGTTTAGAGGCTTTTTTGTCTGTTTATATATAGAAAGTGTGCGGATGATAGCCGTAAAACATTTTTGCTATTTCGCACTTATTATCAGTTATTTACAGAGCCTTCACTTTAGTCAATGCCACCGAATTAGCCACCGACTAAGTCACGAACTCCTTTTTTTATCTAAATCAATGAACTCTTATTTGTAATACAAAGGTATCGTTTTTAATCGGATAAACCTAATTAAAGTGACAAATAATGATAAATATCGCATTTAATTTATTAACTTCACAGCGTAAAAAATATAAATTATGCAAAATAACAGGTATCAGAATTCTTATATTAAAGGCTTAAAAAGAAATGTTATCAATAATACCATAGCAGGAATCGTTATAGCAGGAATAATATTCATTATACAACTGATAGGAGGCTGCGAACAACCGGAAATAACTCATCAAAAAACTCTCATTGACAGTCTGCAAATAAACACGAATGATGAAATTAATGACTGGGACACAGACACCACCATCTACCATACAACCACTAAACCAACTAAATAAAACATTTTTCTTGCTAAATAATCAACCTATAAGTTTATTATCTCGTTACTTTTGCGTATCTTTGTCTTACTATAAAACAAGGAGATATGACATTTGACGACATTACTGGAGACAGAAAATTATGGGCTGTACACTTTGAAGGCGAGGATGATAACGAATTTTATAAGGTGTTCAACAACTGGGCCGACGTGGTTTGGCTACGCACTTTCTTCAAGGAGAATATAGATGACTTGAACGCCTACTTTAAAATAACAGATATAAAAGAAGCTATCAGCGATACTATTGAAGATAGTGAACGCCTTCGATACATCATAATGGACATCTCCCCGGAAACCGATTTAAGCAAGATATTCCGCCCGCTGGACAACAACCAGGCTTCGGATATGATGCTGCAAAAAGAAAAGGCTCGGTTAAAACGTAAATACGGTCACTCGTCATGGCTCCGGCTATACGCTATCAAATTGATTCAAGGCAACTACATCATCACCGGAGGCGCCATCAAGCTGACGGCTACGATGCAGGAAAGAGAGCACACCAGGCAGGAACTTGTGAAAATAGACAAAGTCCGGCGCTACCTGCTGGAAGAAGGAATTATTGATGACGAAGGGTTTATAGAGTATATTAGTGAATTATAATTTGGGAGGAATGATATGGAAAATCGTATGAAATCTATCGCACAAAGGCTTGAAGAACATGCTTCTCCAACGCCTTCGAAATGGCGTGAGCTGTTTGACTTCCTTGAAACAAACAAGTCTTGGCTCCGACATTCGCAAAATATTGCCATGCTGATGCTGGACAGGATGGAAGAATTAGGAATGAGCCAAAAGCAATTGGCTGAAAAAATGAATTGCAGCCCGCAATACATCTCAAAGGTGTTGAGAGGACGGGAGAACCTTTCACTCGAAACTTTGACCAAGATTGAAAACGCACTGGAAATCTCGATTATCAAAGAGGAACCGATGGCTGTATAGCTCACCCCGGCTGCAGTAGGAAAGATTTGCTATCAGATTTTTCCGGATCAGCTACTGCAGCTCGGGAATAGTGCTAGCAAATGTTTCGTCCTGGAAGAAGCCGGCTGCCGGATTCTGCTAGCAGTTGGCAGGGGATAACAGGTTGATGAAGCCGGGATCCTGCCAGGTATGTGCTAGCAAACTGGAAAAAAGTCATGCTTGAAACTTTTCGTCTGATTGCTCACCGTGCCGCCGTGTGGTTCGTGGCAATGCGTGCAGCGGGAATACCGCCGCCCACACAGCCCCGCTCCCCACAGCAGCACTCCGTCAGTGTTTAATCGGAACATTCCTTCACCGGCAGCGTTTCTCGGACGTTCAGTGTTTCTGTGCACCGTGCCGCTTTCCTTGCTTTCCCGTAGCCGTCGGACTGGCGCAAAGAAAGCCGCCCTCTGACAGTGTTTCTATGGAACATTCTTGGGGGAAGTCTCCCCAAAAGTTACTCCGGTGTATAACAGTCGAGGCTTGCCAAGTGGGTGATTACGGAAGTTGCTACCGCCTGATGCATTCGGCTCCGGCTCCCGCTTACACCCCGGCAAAGCCGGACTACAAGTGACAGCCTATGCGGTGGACACCCTTGCGGACGATAGCAGAAGTTACTCCCGTCTTATATCCGGCTCCGGTTGCCGCTCCCTCACTTGCCGAATACAGCAAAGGAAGCAGCACCCTATGCGATGGGCACCCTTTCGGATGATATCCTTAGCGGAATGTAAGCCCTTGCGGCACGGGTGACAGTTTCGATGCCCGGTGCGGTTTCGCTCCGCCCGGCACTAACGCCGGGACTAAGGCGAGAATCCGCTACCTCTTTTCGTCTGACTATAGGAACGGGCTGTTAGTCAGGAGTGCAGCCGTTCGGTGCGGGGTTCCCGTGTTTTATGATTGAGCGGTTCAGGCTGTTTGGATAGAAGGCGGCGCAAGCTTCCGCCGCCGTGCAGACGTGATGCTGCTTGCGCCGTGTTCTTCCGGTTTTTCTGATGGAGTGCAGCTTTTGCGCAGGAAATCCGGAAGAGCAATTATGTTTAATTAGTCACAAAACCGTTCCGGATTTTGTGCTTTAATTCAACATAACAGCATCTTCCAAATATTCCTGCTGTTTGCGGGCTTTTCCGTTGTTTCAGGAACGGGCATAAAGTTACTCCGTTTCATGTTCACCCTTGCGGACTGCGCCCTGCGGAATGTAAACGCCACCACTGTGGCGGCAAGCCGCCACCCCGACCACCGCCCCTTAGTTACTCCTGCCTTTCCCGGTTCCCTGCAGGATTTTCGACATCTTGCGGGTTTCCTGTTCCTGCGGACTTCGCCTTGCGGCGTGCCCGGCTGACTGTTTGCACCATGCGGACAGTCTTTGCAGAATATCGGAGATTCCCGGCGGTCGGCTTCGCCGTCCGCTTCACGAAGCGGGGCAGACGCCCCGCCGAAAAGTTACGGACAAAAGAAATTCGTGACAATTGCCCGAATATCACAAATTTCCTCTGCCAACAAACATATATAACTATATCTACCAAGTATACAGGTAACAACCAGCCACTAAAAAGCCTATCTTTACATCTGTAAACCAACACTATAATTATGTATACCAACATGCACCAACAAAACAACTGCCAAAGTTTGACCAACCGTAGCTACGGTTTCAAAGAACTGGCCGTTCTCTATTTCCCGAATATTGCACCTGCGTCCGCTTCTATCCGCCTCAAACAGTGGATAAAGGACGACACCGAACTACTCGAAGCATTGCAGGAAACAAACTACCAGTTAAGTAACCGCATCCTCACCCCCAAACAAAAGGAACTGATAACCATCTCTTTCGGCTCACCCTTTTAAACCCTAGCGCAGCAGCTCCTACGGCTACAGCCCGAACCCTCTTTGCTAGGGGAACGCCCTGCGGCAAGGGGGAAGAGCACTTCCCCCGACAAGCGTCTCCCCCAAAGGGGGAAGGAAGGGGGGTAGAACAAGAATACACAACTAAAAATCATCCACATAATCACCCACAAAAAACAATGATTAAACAAAGAAACATCACCCTGATTGTGGTGCACTGCACCGCATCCCGTTGCACAAGCAACCTCACCCCGGAAGCCCTCGACTCCATGCACAAACGCCAAGGCTTTGCCGAATGTGGCTATCACTATTACATCACCAAAGACGGAACGATACATCACATGCGCGACATCACCCATGTCGGCGCCCACGCCAAAGGCTACAACACCCCGTCGATAGGAGTTGCCTACGAAGGAGGCCTGGACGCTTCCGGACGTGCCGCCGACACCCGCACCGACGCACAAAAACAAAGCCTTGAAACCCTTCTCCGCTTCCTGCTGCTCACCTATCCGGGAGCAAAGATTTGCGGTCACCGCGACCTCTCGCCCGACCTCAACCACAACGGTACCATAGAATCCTGCGAGTACATCAAACAATGTCCCTGCTTCTGTGTCTCCGTCGAATACGGGTATTTAATGAAGGATGAAGAATGAAGGATGAAGAATGAAGGATGAAGAATGAAGGATGATGAATGAAGAATGATGAATGAAGAATTACTATGCAGATGTAAATGTATGAAAGCGCAGCCAATTCTTCATTCATCATTCTTCATTCTTCATTTCCCCTACCTTTGCGGGAAACAATTAAAAAGGAGGTCATTATGAAACCATTTTGGAGAACGACGTTGAAGGTATTGAAAGTTATCGGTAAAATTTTTGTTTGGCTCACCGGGGCAGACAGTCCCGTGAAAGATGATGAAAGGAGAAACTATTAAGGAGTAAACTTTACGATCGGAGTGAAAACCCCTGTTTTGAGGGCTGCGGAATACAAACCGCAGCCCTTTTTTCATGTACATAATCGTATGATGAAACACGTATCATCACAGATAATAACATACGTCTGCACGCCCACGCACGTATATGTAGATTTGCAACATTATTAATCATTAAAACACTAATTAACATGGCAATTACAATCAAACCCGCTTTGCGCAAGAATCCGCAGAACAAAGACGCCGCCGCAAAATACTATGCACAAGTAGTACTCGCCCCGGAGATGGCACTGAAACAAATCGTTGAACAAATCGCAGACCGTTGTACGCTGACAGGTTCTGACATCAAAGCTGTTCTTGACGCATTGATGACCGTCATCAAGCGCAACTTAGCCAACGGTTCACCCGTCCGCCTGGGAGACCTTGGGTCTTTCCGTCCTTCCGTTTCCGGTAAAGGTCTCGAGGATGCCAGCAAGTGCGGCGCAAACAGCGTCAAGAAAGCACGTGTCATCTACGTTCCTTCTACGGAAATCAAAGAAGCCGTTGCAATGTATTCTTTCTCAAAAGCAGGAGCAAGCGCAGCGAACGAAGATGGCGAAGGAGGAGATGAGAAACCAAATCCGAAACCTGACGAAGGCGGCGGAGAAGCTCCAGACCCGGCAGCTTAAACAATGACCGGTAACGAAGAAAACGCCTGCTAGCGCATTATCCTCGTTTCGTACATCGCAAACAAACCAAGGAAAAAGCCCGATGAATGAGAAATCATTTCACCGGGCTTTTCATTTGCGGATATTTGGTGAACGGAATATGCTTCTGAAAGTCTCATAGAAAACATCAGGAGTTTTTCAAAAAACGTCTGACGAAATAAAAAAACGTCTGATGAATTTTTGAAAACATCTCGAAGGGTTTCAAGTACGTTTTTACTTCCGTTCCGACTGTTTTTGGGCGTTTTTACGTTTTATTCCCGTATGATTCCATCTGTAAATAAACGTAGTGACACAGACAGAAACGCAATTATCTATAAAGTGACGGGAAGGGATAGATGATAAGTTTGCTGTTTTACAGCGTATTTTTCCTCTTTTCTTCTACAAAGATAGGCACGGCCGCCCGTCAGTCAAGAACCGCTACGCTATTTCAGATAAAAATATCCTGCGCTCCTACGTCGTGCGGTATTTTTATCTGAAATTTCTTGTCTGCCGTTCATCCATGCCCTTGGAGAGGTAGATGAAAAAAGGAAAAAAATGTGTTCCTGTGCAGTGTGGGGCGGATAAAAGCGTGTATTAGTCTTAGGCCCAATATCCGCCGAAGTGATTGTGCCTGGTTACTTTGTCTAACTTCAATTGCTTGCGGCGAAACTTGTTGATTGCCCGTTTGAGCGATTTACGTCCCGATGTGCTGCAGTTCTTTTTTCTCATTCGGCATTGGTAGCAACGGCAGATACCAATACCTGTATGTGATTCTTTCATTTCTATTCTGTTTAATATAAGTTTTAAGAACTTACGTTTTTTACTATTTTATTTTGTGACATTTGCCCGATTGTCACGGATTTGTTATTTGCACTCTTCGGCGGGGCGTCTCGCCCCGCTTCATGGAGCGGACGGCGAAGCCGACCGCCGGGAATTTCCAATGTTCCGAAAGGCGTAAACAGTCAGCCGGGCACGCCGCTAGGCGCAACCCGCAGGAAGCACAAACACCCGCAACAGGTCAGAAAACCGCACGGTTCGGGACTGGCAGAAGTAACTAAGGGGCGGTGGTCGGGGTGGCGGCTTGCCGCCATAGTGGTGGTGTTTCCACTCCGCATGGCTTTTTTTTCGCCCGGGGGCGGAAAAATAAAACAATCCATATTAAACATAACCACGCATTATGCACCCGACTTGCCTGAATGGCAAGGCGTGCAGGCATAATGACCCGTTATGTTGAATATCGCTACCCCTTTGTTTTTCTGCCGGTCTCTTTTTGGGTGTCCCCCAAAAAGGAAGGCGGAAGGAAAACAATTGCTGTCACGGCGCACGCAGCATCACGTCTGCACGCGCCCGAAGGACGGCGAAGGGCGCTTACTTCCATAACACAAACCCGCTCAACCGTAAACCCGGGAACCCCGCACCGCAGGGCTGCACTCCTGGCTAACACTTCCGTTCCTATAGTCAGCCGAAAAGAGGTAGCGGATTCTCGCCTTAGTCCCGGCAGCAAGTGCCGGGCGGAGCGAAACCGCACCGGGCATCACAGCTGTCACCCGTTCCGCAGGGGATACCCTTCCGCAAGGGTTTCCACCGCATAGGCTGTCGCTTGTAGTCCGGCTGTGCCGGGGTGTGAGCGGGAGCCGGAGCCGTATGCGTCAGGCGGTAGTAACTTCCGTAATCACCCACTTGGCAAGCCTCGACTGTTACACACAGGAGTAACTCTTGGGAAGACTTCCCCCAAGAACGTTCCATAGAAACACTGTCAGAGGGCGGCTTTCTTTGCGCCAGTCCGACGGCTACGGGAAAGCAAGGAAAGCGGCACGGTGCACAGAAACACTGAACGTCCGAGAAACGCTGCCGGTGAAGGAATGTTCCGATTAAACACTGACGGAGTGCTGCTGTGGGGAGCGGGGCTGTGTGGGCGGCGGTATTCCCGCTGCACGCATTGCCACGAACCACACGGCGGCACGGTGAGCTGTCAGACGATAAGCCGCTCGCGAAAGTAATCCGCTTGGTTCGGCACTTGCCTATTACCTTCACTTACTATCACATACCTGTCGGGATCCCGGCTCCATCAACCTGATATCCCCGTTAATTGCTAGCAAATTAGTTGCTCCGGAACGAACCGGGAACAAGAATCCGCTAGCAGAATCCGGCAGCCGGATTCTTTCAGGATGAAACAGTTGCTAGCATTATTCCCGATCTGTAGCACACGATCCGGAAGAATCCGCTAGCACTTTTACGCAGCTCGAGCACACGATCCGGAAACATCTGCTAGCAAATATTTCATTGGCCAAGATCTTCCGGAGCGGATTTTGCTAGCAATCATTTCCCCTACTCTTTCTCCCTGCCCGCTTTCTCCAACCTGTCGAGTGCCGACAGAAAACCCCGCACGGCTTCGTCTTGCTCCTGGTACCTTCGTTTCAGTTCTCCGTGTTCCTTCGCTTCCTGCTTGTAGTGGGTACAGAAACGGGGGTACTCCCGCACAACGTGTTTGATTGCTTCGCTGGCCGTTCGCTTTCCTGTAAGATTCTTCAAAATTTCAAGCTGCGTGACTTCTTCTGCAGTCAACCGTAGCGTGATGGTGCTTACTTTTTCGCTCATGATCGTTCACCCCCTTTCTCGCCATCGGAGGCGGACGCTTCCAGTGAACCGGTGGTTTCTCCGACCTGTGTCCCGGCGTGCCCCGCTTCCGCTTCCACCTGTTGTTTCCGGTTCATCACTTCCGCCCGCCGGTATGCTTCCGCATACGTCTGGCAGTGTATTCCGTATCTCTCGATAGTAACGCCTGCGGCTGTCACTTCGTGCGCCACGCACCACCCTGTACGCATTTTGCGGGGGTAGTAGAGCGGCGTGCCGGTTACTTTTCTGTTTTCGCTCATCGTTGTTGCTTTTTGTGAGGCTATGAAGCCGATTTGTTTTTTATTTCGTCATCTCCGTGACTGCTGCCCGCTATCAACCCCACGGCATCCCGTAGCCGCTTCAACAGGAACAACCGGGGCATCCGCAGGCGTTTGTTTCCATGCATTTCGCCTAGAATTTGCCATACGGGATTTCCTATTTCGCCGTGTCTGGACAGTTTGAGCACCTCCTCAAGTTCCCGGGGGGAAAGATTGTAAGGGCTTAGGGCCTCTATCAGCCCTTTGGGATTGCGTGGCTTTTGTTCGCGCGCCGCCGCCTCCACTTGTGGCGGGCGTTTCCCGGTAGTTGTGGAAGCAGTATTGCCACCTGTTGCAATGGTCGTTTCAGGCTTGTTTCTCCCCAACGGAGTGGAAGAAAGCAAAGCTCTCGCTTCCTCCTCCGTGAGTTCTCCGATAGTCGGTAGGGGGATAGAGGAGGACTTTTCTTTGTTTTCTTTTTCTTTGCTTTTCTTTTCTTTGTCGATTTTTTCCGGAAGGTTTCCGGAAGTTTCCGGAAAGTTCTGGAAATCTTCCGGAAGTTTCTCGAAAGTAGGTTCTACCGTTGTCGGTGACACCGACACGTCCGGTATGTTTTGCCCGGTCGGTTCCGCGGCTGTCGCAGCTTCAAACAGAGGCATAGTGACGGGTTCCTTTATGGGCTGCTCCGGTTCTACGAGAAGAATATCCAGCGGGATATACATTTTCTTCTTCGCCAGCTTGCAGATGTCTATATATCGGCTCTGAATGGCCCGGGAGGTGAGAATACATTTCATCTTCCACACGACGGGGTCGAACAGGCAGATTTCGGCGCAATAGTCTACGATCTCTTTCACCCGTTCCTCGTTCATGCCCCAATAGTCGGCACAGTCGAAAAGCTGATCTTCCGTCCAGCGGATATACGAACCGTCGACACGGTAGATTTCGTTCAATGCATATTGGTATACGGCATAGCCGTCGCACCCGTATTTCTTCTTCAGGCGTTTTATTTTGATGTCCTGAAAGCGGTCTGTTTCCGCTTTGTAATAGGAAAATCCGTTCTTGCTCATATTCTTCTGCTGTAATTAGATGCCAGGTAATTCATGATTTCTTCTTTGCTGTATAGGAAAGTCCCGCCCAGTTTATAGAATGGGATAGCTCGCTCCGCGCGCAGGTTTCTCAATGTCGAGTTGCTGATGTTGAGCAGCTTGCATACATCGGCTGATCGGATGAATACAGCATCTTCGGGCACGGTGTCAAGCATAACGGGCGTAACGGGCTTGTATTTCGATTTTTCAGGGTCTTTTTCCTGTTGGGAAGTTCCGGCTGTATCTGTCTTTTCAGGTTTCACGATTCTCATGCTGTTGGTTTCTGTTTTCATAATTCTGCTTTTTATATGGTTAATATTCATTTAAATGATTAATATTCATTCAGGTATTCAAAAGTAACCCGGTCGAGGTCCTTCAGTTGGTTACTGTCGAGAGCATAGATCGTCTTTATAATCCACCCTTTCAGGACAATTTTCCGGTGTCCTTCCCTGCTGCCATAATGCCGCAACGCATCACTAACCGCCTTCTTCATTTCTGAATAGGTGATGAAGCTTTTCTCATACGCTATCATGCTGTCGATAGCTTTCAGTTCCAGTTCTTCCTGATTGATAATTACGGTTGCTTTCATTCGTTTGCGGCTTTATTATTGGGTGATTTATCTTCTTTATGTGAATACATATCTTTGAGTGTTGCCATATCGCGCATTACCTTCGTATCGACTACTCGTGCATATACCTGTGTCGTTGTGATTTTGGTATGTCCCAGCATTTTTGATACGGTTTCGAGTGGGATTTCATGTTGCAGGGTGATTGTCGTTGCGAACGTGTGGCGGCAGAAATGAAAAGTGATAGGCTATGCAAAGAAACACAGAGAGGTAAAGATTAAACGTAAGTCGTTTGAAATGAACGGTATTTCAGCATTCTGCCAAGTAGAGAAAATGCAAACGGCAACGGAATATTGAGGTTGTTCAGTTACCAAACCGTTAGCCGGGCAGTTACCGAAACGGGAATAGGTAACGGCAGGCAATGAAAAGAAACCCTCACCGTTTTATTTGCGCTCATACACAGTGTTTTGCATATCAAGGAACGCTTATACGGCAAGTAATTTTGCACTAAAAAATATAAGCGTATGAAAGTAGAAAAATTCAAGGTGCTGCTCTACCTCAAAAAGAGCGGACTGGACAAGTCGGGCAAGGCTCCCATCATGGGACGCATAACCGTGAACCGCACGATGGCGCAGTTCGGATCTAAGCTGTCCTGCACTCCCGAACTGTGGAATCCACGTGAAAGCCGTCTGAACGGCAAGAGCAAGGAAGCGGTGGAAACCAATGCCAGGATTGAAAAACTGCTGTTGGCGGTGAACAACGCTTTCAACAGCCTTGTGAGTCGTAAAGTGGATTTTGAAGCCACCGATGTGAAGAATCATTTTCAAGGCAGCATGGAAACACAGATGACTCTCATGAAAATGACGGATGTTGTCTGTGACGACCTCAAAGCCCGTATCGGCATAGACCGCGCGAAAGGAACTTATCCCGGCTATCACTATATGCGTCTGACCCTCGGAGAGTTCATCGAGCATCAGTACAAGGTCAAGGACCTGTCATTCGGGCAACTGACGGAACAGTTCATCCACGACTATCAAGCATTCGCTATGGAAAACAAGGGATATGCGATAGATACCGTCCGCCATCATCTTGCCATCCTGAAGAAGATATGCCGTCTGGCTTATAAGAAGGGGTATGCCGACAGGAGCCATTTCCAGCATTTTACCTTGCCGAAGAAGACTGAAACGACACCACGGGCATTAAGCCGTGAATCGTTTGAGAAAATCCGGGATGTGGAAATACCTGCTTACCGCAAATCCCACATGCTGGCAAGGGATATGTTTCTCTTCGGATGCTATACCGGAGTCTCTTATGCAGATGTCGTTTCAATTACACATACCAATTTATATACGGATAAGGACGGGGCTTTGTGGCTGAAATACCGCAGAAAGAAGAACGAACTCCGTGCCAGCGTAAAACTATTGCCCGAAGCTATTGCGCTTATCAATAAGTACCATAGTGAGGACAGGGAAACCTTGTTTCCTTTACTTCGCTGGTCAAATCTCAGAAGGCACATGAAAGCGTTGGCGGCATTGTCAGGAATCAAGGATGACTTGTGCTACCATCAGGCCCGCCATAGCTTTGCCTCGTTGATAACGCTTGAAGCAGGCGTTCCGATAGAGACCATCAGCAGGATGTTGGGACACTCCGATATCTCCACCACTCAGGTATATGCCCGTGTAAGCCCGAAAAAACTATTTGAGGACATGGACAAGTTCATTAAAGCGACCGAAGATTTCAAACTCACTCTTTAACACTTAAAGAATAATATGCGAAGTACATTTTCATTATTACCCTACATCAACCGCAGCAAGGTAAAGGCTGACGGTACGACCGCCGTATTGTGTCGTATAACCATTGACGGCAAACAGACCGTCATCAGTCCCGGAATTTATTGCAGACCGGAAGACTGGAACGGCAGGAAGAACGAGATAAAGTCCGCAAGGGAGAACAACCGTTTACGGGAATACCTGCGCCTGATGGAAGAAGCCTATAATGAGATATTGAAATCGCAAGGTGTGGTCAGTGCGGAGATGCTGAAGAACCATATCACCTTGAACAACATCCATCCGACGACCCTCCTGCAAATGGGGGAATGGGAAAGGGAGCGTTTGAAGAAACATTCCGAGGAAATAGACTCAACTTCTTCCTATCGGAGTTCAATGTATTACCAGAAGTACCTGACAAATTATCTCATGTCTTTGGGCAAGAAAGACATAGGCCTTGAAGAAGTCACGGAAGACTTCGGCAAAGCCTACAAAGCGTTTTTGAAGAGATGCAAGAATTTCGGGGCTTCCCAAACCAACCATTGCCTGCGTTGGTTGAACCGCCTGCTGTATCTGGCAGTCGATAAGGAGATTATCCGCGTGAACCCTTGTGAGGAAATGGAATATGAAACCAAGCCGGAGGCAAGGCACAGGTATATCAGCCGTGAGGAGTTCAAGAAGATACTTTCCACCCCGATGTATGACAAGCGGATGGAACTGGCAAGACGGGCTTTCATCTTTTCGACCCTGACCGGACTGGCGTATGTGGATATAATGCTCCTGCATCCACATCATATCGGGACGAATGCGGATGGTAGGCGGTACATCCGCATCAACCGCAAGAAGACAAAGATAGAGGCGTTCATTCCACTGCATCCCATAGCGGAGCGGATATTGTCGCTGTATAACACGACTGACGATGAACATCCCGTGTTCCCGCTTCCCAATCGGGATGCCCTGTGGTTTGAGATTCATGAGCTGGGTGTAATCATAGGGAAAGAAGACAACTTGTCCTATCATCAAAGTCGGCATAGCTTCGGTACGTTCCTGATTTCATCGGATATACCTATCGAGAGCATCGCTAAAATGATGGGACATTCCAATATCCGGACGACACAGGGGTATGCACGGATAACCGATGATAAAATCTCCAGAGATATGGACAAGCTGATGGAACGCAGGAAAATACAATCTATCGGCGAAAAGACAGACAACAATAAGTAAACAGTATCAATTCAGTACATTATGGACAGAGGAATAATAACAATCAGTGAAACGGGTGTAGTCATTATGCCGACAGCACCTATATGGATGACACAATTCGAGATAGCCGACCTGTTCGGGATGTTCTCATGCGATGTCCGCAAGGCGATTCATACCATTTACAAGAACAAGGAACTGAACAAATTTGACACGATGAAGTATGTCAAGCAATCGGATGGCATCAGTTACGATGTCTATAACATTGAAGTGATTATAGCCGTTGCATTCAGGATATACAGTAAAGAGAGTGTCTTGTTCAGACGGTTTATAATAAATGAAATTAGCACCATTAAGAAAGCTACACCGATTACACTGTTTGTTGCCAACGTCAGAGGTAATAACCGATGGTATAGTTGAGGTTCATTCCGTCAGTCACTCGTTCCCGATGCACGGATGCAAAGGTAGCGTATGGCTTAATGGCAGCGGCAAGGTCGGGCGGCAAGCCGTTTCGGGCAGAATCTTCCTCAAACGAGTTTGAGCGTATTCAACCCGAAAACCTTGTCACTGCCTGCCATACGCTTGAAGAGCATCCGGCAACGGAAACAAGCGACTGGCGGGAAATCAGAAGACAGGAAAGAGGAACGGCTTACAGACGAAGCGGGATTTTGATGCTCCGTCCGTAAGCCGTTCCTCTCTTCTTTTTGCCGAAAGTCCATTGCTGACGCAATCACAGGGCAGACGGTAAACTGCACTCCTTCAAGAAAATCAGGTTGCCGTCAGTCGGTAGGCTGAGCGGTAGCCGTCAGCAAGCATCCTTTCGATGTCGGATTCACGGTAGAGGATTTTACCGCCCAACTGGATATAGGCTATGCGCCCTTCGTTCCGGTAGTCCTGAAGTGTCCGGCGGCTTACTTTCAGCCGTGCCGACACCTCCTTGTCGGTGAAGAAACGCTCTCCGTTCAGTGCCGGGCGGTAATTGGCGGTCAGATGCTCGAAGCTGTCCAAAAGACGGTCGAGACTGCCCATGAAGTGGATTATCCACTCGTTGTCCTTGTTAATCAGTTCATTCATGTTACTTTGGATTTAGTGGGTATTGTTATTTTACTTCGTTCATTTCATCAAGTTTATATAGTTCTTCCTTTGAACTTTGCCTCTTTCCGCCTGTCCTCCACAACGGAAACAATACGCTGCACGTCATCGGGACGGTAGTAGGTCTTGTGGTTTATCTGCGAATAGGCAAGCGTACCGTTATCCCGCAGGGTCTGCAACGTGCGGGGACTGATGTTGAGCATCCGGCAAACGTCCTGATTGTCCATCCACTCGCCCATCTTCTTCTCTCCGTGCCGCCGACAGATGGCATCCATGCGACTGACGAAACGGTCGAACTTGGCGACCATCGCCTCAAAGGTCTTTCTTTCAATAGATACGATTTCCATATACATACTTTTTTATTGTTACTGTTTCTTTTGCCACAAAGGAATACATAATCTACTGCCTTGCAATGGATTCCCAGAAAGTGGCAGCGTGTTGCGCTGATACGGTAATCATTGTCCGGTATGCCGTCAGTCGATTATCTGCGACTGAAATTTCCATACTCTCTTTCTTTTTGTTACGTATTCCTTTTGCCGCAAAGGAATACATAATCTGTTATCCGGCAATGGATTTCCCGGAAGTGGAAGCATGTGGCACAGGTTGGTAGAGGTTGGCACAGATTGGGGCTATATTCTTAATTCTTGAAATCAGGAATGTGGCAAGAGAGAAAACAAGGGCTTAATTCAAACCTGACTGTAATCGCACCTTTGTTCTTCCGGCTATTCAGATCCGGCAAATCTGTGAAGTCCTCACCGATATCTCTATCACCATAAAGCAAAGTCTCACAATATTGCCTAATCGAATCCAAGTTGTTGACTGACTGTACTAAAACGTCTTACTTTGCTTGCAACAATCGGTCGAGGTGCTGACCAAGACCACAGTAATAACTTAATCAACCTGTTTTATGACAATGAAAAGAGAACCAAGTATCAGTGAGCAGCAGGCTCGTGAAATCGTGGAAAGAATGGGACGCAGGGAATCCCGTAGTGAGAAGTCTATGGACGACTTCTACAGGAACATCGGTCTGGATTCGGGACAGCTGGCACAACCCGGCAAGACCGTCACGAAAAAAGCGGAAACAGCTACGGTGGATGAACCGTCAGGCGGAACGCCCGAAGAAGTGGCAGTGCCGCAGAAGCGTGTCAGCAGCAAACAACGCAGGCTGTCGCTGGACGAGTACCGTACCGCTTACCTGCAAGTTCCTAAGATAACCGACCGCAAACCCGTGTTCGTCAGCGGTGAAGTGCGTGACCGGCTGGATGGGATTGTCCGCCGTCTCGGCGGGCGTGGCATGAGTGCGTCGGGACTCGTTGAGAATCTCGCCTGCCTGCATCTTGAAACCTACCGGGAGGATATCGAGCAGTGGCGCAAACTCTGAGCGGATTACGGTAGAACCGGTCAAGCCGGTGGATACACTCCATCGGCTTGACCGATATTCCAAATGAGTTATTATACTCACAAACCAATCCGACAGGCGGAGGATTCTTGTGTCCTCAAAGACACAGCAAGATATGTTTTCAGTTACCCGAATAATTCTAAGTAACTGAAAACACCTTCACCGCCGTGGGCAGAATTATCCTCCGCAGTCGGATAATTTCGGGGTTCCTTAATCAAAGATTAGACAATGGACAAGCCATAAAATTAAAAGAATAAGAAGAATGAAAAAGAAGAGCAAGTACGGGAGAAATCCCAAATTGAATCCGAAGACACACTGCGTGATGGTGCGCTTCGATGATGTGGAATGGAACAGGTTCCTGACGATGTACGAGGAATCACAGGTGTATGCGAAAGCCGTCTTTCTGAAGGCGCATTTCTTCGGACAGAAGTTCAGGGTACATAAAGTGGACAAAGCAATGTTGGAATACTGTACCAAGCTGTCCGACTTTCATGCCCAGTTCCGCGGCATAGGCACCAATTACAACCACGTCGTGAAGGAATTGCGCATCCATTTTTCGGAGAAGAAGGCGATGGCGTTGCTCTACAAGCTGGAGAAACATACCATCGACCTTGTGAAGTTGAGCCGGGAGATTGTGGAACTTTCAAGGGAGATGTATGTCAAGTGGGAACAACAGAAGGAATAATTCCATACCACACTAAGCGCCCGCAGATACGCAGCCCGGTGAATGAACGATATCCGTATGGCAACTTCATTGCCGACCATATCATTGTCGAACGACCTGTGGGTCTGTTTAAGAATGAAAACCGTCCGAAAGGGATAAAAATATAACTTTTATTGTGGGCAGTAACGTTATTGTTTTCGTTACTGCCCACAATAATAATCCTTATCGCTTTTGGATATTGTGCTGATAGAAGTTGGTACAGACAAATTTAACAAAATAGAACAAAAAAAGTAACTACTCAGCTATGCAAAGTCGTTGAGTATCAACTCTATTGCACGAGGTCAATCTTGCGTAATGCCCGATTTTCATCGAAATATAGCAAATCAACAAGTTTGCTACTGTTGATAATCAAGCATTTGGGCACATTTAGATACCTGAGTAGTTACACAAAAAAGCAATGCAATTTTTTTATACGTTGCACACTGATTTCTTATTTTGCAGAATTACAGCGAACAAGTTTCTCTTTCGTTTTGCAAATCTACTTGCAGTGTAATCTGTTTGCTTCTTAATATTATAGATGAAATTATAGCAACAATCAAAGCAAACACGGCAATACCTATAAATGACACATGCAAACCGTAGCGTTTTCCTATGAATCCGATTATAACCGGACCAAGAAGTATGCCGGAATATCCAAGAGCATTAATAAAACTAATGATGTTGTGTACAGCCATCCCTTTTATTTGGACCGCAAAAGATACTAATTGAGGAACTACATTGGCCGCACCACAACCGACCATAGCAAAACCAGCTACAGAAGCGATCGCACTATCAATTGATACCACAATCAGGAAACCAGCGGAAATAAGTAATGCCCCTCCGCTAATCACAGTCCTTCGTCCAAATCGATCGACGATCTTGTCGCCGCAAAGTCTCATAATAGTCATTGCTATGGCAAAAGCGGTATAGAAAAATCCGGCCACGGACATGTCAATGCCACGCTCTTGACTAACAAAAATTGCTGACCACCCCATTACAGCACCTTCCGACGCATACATGATAAAACATAACAAACCGACCACTATCACCATAGGTGGAATATAAAATTTCTTATTCACATCCTGTTTCGGATGGTCGTTGCTTTTAAGTACCTTTGAGGATAGAAGGTCACGGCATCCGGCCATCATCGCAGCCAATACCAATATCATAAATATTACGACCGACCACATAGGGATTATTCCGAATGCGAAAAGAGAACTCATCACACCGGCACCGATGAGCGTACCAAGTGAATAACCCCCATGAAATCCTGACATCAGATGTTTTCCTGTCTGACCTTCAACTGCAACACCATTCACATTAGCAGCAACATCGATGGTGATAGTACAACCGCCGAATACCAATAACATTATAGCCGTCAGGGTGAAGTTAGCCAATAGGCTTATCGTCAATAGAGAAAAAGCCATTAAAAATCCGGAGAAATAAACTACTCGTTTTGCGCCAAATCTCACACATAGCCAACTTGATAAAGGAAGTGCTATTATTGAACCCAACCCGGTACAAAGCATCAGAAGTCCTAAGGAAGCTTCGTCCAAACTAAATGCACGTTTAACATACGGTACAAGAGGTGCCCATGCAGCCTCAAGACAACCTATGACGAGAAAAGCGGTGCGATTTGCGATAATTGGATGTTTACTCATCGTTTAAAGGTATAAGAAAAGCGCACATTTTGAATATGTGTGCGCCTTTGAAAATGATTAGATTGTTTTATTATTCTGCTATATTACCCTTTCTAAAGTCAGCGACAGGTTTATCTGTCAGAGATACTTCGGTGAATAGGCAGGTGTGTTCATTATCCTTAGGACTCTGTGAACTGATGCCTATAAGCAATTTTTCAGGAAAGTCATTCTTATAGAGTCGGGCCATACGCCATATTTTACCATCTTCTGAGAAATAGCTACCAAGGGTTGTGCCATCGGAGGATAATCTCATATAAACGTATGGAGCCGTGATTGCCTGATGGTTATTGTCATCAGAGGTGCCTAATGTGCGAACTGACACCACTCGGTGATCGCCATACTCATCCTGCTCGAAACATAGTTTTTGACAATGTGTGTCGTTTTCATAAGCATATATCACCCCTGCCGAATAAGTTCCGGTTTCAGTGAATTCAGGCTGCACTTTAGCCGTGAAAGTGAAAGGTTTGGTGTTGTCAACCTCTGTGAAGATGACCGCAGAGTTATTGACTACGCTTCCATCCGGGGAACGGAAATAATCAGTTTGAGGACCGGCCACAAATTTGAGCGTGTCGCCAAGAAGTGTGATGCCATTCTCTCCGCCGTTTTTCGACTTTGTAAAACGAATTCCTCCTACATTGATGTCGCATGTGGCGAGTTCAACGTTTTCTGTTGTAGCTTTCTTGTCAGAATTTCCCGCTTTTTTCTCTGGTTCTTTCTGGGTGCATCCAGCCATTACAAGACTTGCAATGATTGCGATAAATACTAATTTTTTCATTATGATATTGATTTGATTATTATTAAATTGCAATTTCCTTGTGATTTATTTGCGGTTGCAAAGTTAGATAGAACAAAAGATGTGCACAATACTGATTTCTAACCAATTTTCGCATCAATAGCAATAGGAATTAGCTATTATTTGTTGAATATCAATCCTCTACGGCCTACTACCAACGAATTATCAGGAACATCTTGGGTTATGGTACATCCATGTGACATGACACAACCATTACCAACACTAAAGCTACCCGCGACAATTATAGTTCCTGTACCAAAAACACAACGATTGCCTATTCTTGCTCCCGGAAACAAAATAAGTTCTCCTCCTATGATATTATTATCTCCGATATAGATGTCATCACCTACTCCTGTGCAATAAATAGAAGCTCCGTGTGTAAGAGAAACGCCTTTACCAAAATGAATTGGCACAGAACTAAAAATACGTTCACATTCATTTTGCAGAACTGTTATGCCTGCTTCCAATTCTAATTTACCAGCAAATTGATTCATCTTTTTAGCTTTTATATGCCCGCAAAATTACGAACCAATAATAACTGGTACAACACTGATTTTTAACCAATCATAAAGCAAGAGGGCTCATTAAATAAGATTCATTCTTAATGCGATTTCTACAGCAGCCGCAGTATTAGCGACTTTTAATGAAGCTAAAATATCCTGACGATGGCGATTAACGGTATAAACGGAAATATTTAGGTTGTCTGCAATCTGTTTACTGGGCACCCCTTTCGCTATTAGTGATAGTATTTCAAGTTGTCGCCGACTAAGGATTTTTCGGTCGCATGCTTCGTACACGTTTCGTCTAACGGTTTCTCCTGTCACGAGATTTACAATAATACCGTCTTGTTTGTTATGAGAACCAAAGTATGGAGAATAAGTGCATAGACCGAGAATGACACTTCCACCGTTGCTACAACTAAAATATCTCGTTGTATGTAATATTTTTATTGTCTCATTACTCCCTGTCCGATAGAAACTGATTATACACGAAGCCGAGAAATTTGTCTTTTCATTTATGGGAAGTTCTTTTATAAAGTTGAAGAAACGAAGTTCGAGTATATGACGTTGAATAAGCTCTTCTTCATTCGCGTGGCTGAAAACAGTATTTTCAAAGGCGGATGTATGGTCAACCATATATTCCGGGAAGTCCATTATAGTTTGACCGAATCTGCCAGAATATATATGACATTCGTTGTTTTGAAAATCTGACACAACTGCTATACCTTCTGTTGCAAGAGCATAACCATTTGCGCACGCTCTTGCTTGAGCAAGCATAAATTCTTTATTTTCAGTATCTTCAAACTGCTGCTCAGTCAGAAGTGATTTTAGTTGATGTTCCTGTTCCATAGTGAATTGGTTAATTTTCACCATTGCGGGATTGCGCCAATAGTCCTAATTTTGCCACAAAATTACGAATAATAAATGATTCAAAGATGAAAAGAACCGTTTTATATGGAGCATTTCTTGTTGGAAGCCTCTCTTTAGCTGCATGTCAGCAACACAATGAGACCAAAGTAAGTGAACCGGATTTGACTGGTAAAGAGGTTGAAACAAGTCAAATCACAGACTGTAAGATAAAAGTGGGAGATGTCACTTTTACCAAATCCATCAATGGCGCAGATACATGTGTAACTATACTTACAGACGGAGGATTGAAATTCAGCTGCCCCGAAGGACTTGATTTCTTCTGTGATCCTAATGAAGGTAAGCTGTCCAACAATACACTGCCCGTATTGCTGATTCCAACGGACAATACCAAACCGTTCACGTTGACAGCCAAAGTAACTCCTGAATTCACCATTGAGGGACTTTACAATGCCGCCGACCTCTTTGTGTATGTCAACGATACACTTTGGCAGAAACTTGCCTTTGAGCAGGATGAATATGGCAACCACCGCATCGTGACGGTACGAACACAAGGTACATCCGATGACAACAACCATGATAAGATAGACACAAAATCGGTCTATATGAAAATATCTTCCGATACTCGGACTATCGCCAGCTACTATTCATTAGATAAAAAAGAGTGGCATATGGTGCGTCTGTACCGTAATGAATATCCCGATCAAATATATCTCGGCATCAGTAGCCAGTGTCCGCAACATGGAGGATGCACAAGCCTCATCGAAGATATAACTATCAGCCATGACAACGTGGGTGATTTCCGTATGGGTGAATAAATAAAAGTAAATAATATGAACAAGCGAATATTGATTTTAACCGGCAGCCCACGACGGGGAGGTAACAGCGACCTTATGGCGGACGCTTTTGCGAAAGGAGCATCCGAAGCGGGCAACATTGTTATGCGGTTCGATACTGCGCATAAACATATTCAAGGATGTAGAGCTTGCGATAATTGTTTCAGCAAGGAGAATAAAGCCTGTATTTTTAATGATGATTTCAATGAATTGGCATCTTTGATGGCAGAAAGTGATGTCATCGTATTCTGCACACCTCTTTATTGGTACTCGTTTCCTGCCCAGATAAAAGCAGCCATAGACAAGTTTTATTCTTTCATCATAGGTAAAAAAGATGTGCCTATTAAGGAATGTATGCTTCTTTCGTGTGGAGAATTGGAAGACCCTCATGTTTTCGATGGCATAGTGCGTTCCTTTGAACTCATTGCACAAGATAGGGGATGGAAAAACAGAGGCCATTATCTTGTAAATAGTGTCAATGAGAAAGGTGCAATTTTGAATACCGAACATCTACAAAAGATATATAATCTGGGGAAAGATTATGATTCCCCAATTGAGTTTTCTTGAGAACAATCGGAGCAAATTCGATTGCGACCGGGATAATCGGTATATAATTCAATACGCAAATTTATTTCATAATGAATTGGAAAGGTATTCTTATAACTTTGGTTTTCAGTATGGTGTCGTGGGGTACGCATGCTGAAAACCTCTTTGTCTCTTTACTGGGGAAGAACGAGGAGGAGGTTAATGAACGGCTCCAGCAAGTATGGAAGCATTTCTTTACACCGTCAGATTTGAACCGTTATGAAGCCGATGATGAAAAATCTGTTTATTACGAGGTCTCGAATAGTACAGCCTTTATTTTGGATACTGGCAACAACGATGTGCGCTCCGAAGGGATGTCGTACGGCATGATGATTAGTGTACAACTGGATCACCGTGAACAGTTCGATAAACTTTGGGAATGGTCGAAACGAAATATGGCATTTGCTCCCGATTCCAAATGGGACGGCTACTTCTGCTGGCAGTGCAAGCCCGACGGTACTAAGATTGGTGGAAGCAACGCTTCGGATGGAGAATTGTATTATGTTACTGCTTTGTTTCTTGCTTCAGAACGCTGGAACGAGCCTCGATACCGTGATGAAGCAAATAAAATATTGACCAAAGTCATGATCAAAGACGGTAGAGAGAGTGGAGTTTATAATCTTTTTGACCTTGACAATGGGCTTATAACTTTCGTTCCCGATCATGCGGGGCATAGTTTTACTGACCCTTCTTATATGCTTCCAGCTTTTTTAGACAAATGGGCACGTACAGCATCTGCCAATCGCTCATTTTGGGAAAAGGCTGCTACGGCAAGCCGCCAGCATCTAATCGCATCAGCCCACCCGGTTACCGGTCTCTATCCCGACTACAGTCGGTTTGACGGCAGAGCTTATGCTTGGCGTCATGCCGCTTATGATACCTCCATTTATATGTTCGATGCCATCCGTTGTCCCATAAACGTAGGTATGGATTATTATCTGTGCGGAAAGGATTGCCACAGACAGAAAGCAGTGATGTACCGTCTTCTTACATTCTTTAAGAACGATGGCTTCAAGCATGGTCATTTCACGCTTGATGGATCCAAGGCTTTCGGACAATACACTTGTGGCATGGCTGGTGCCAATGCCGTAGGAGCCATAACCCTTGCCCAGTCAAATATTCCCGAATATCGCGAACTTGCTCGTGAGTATGTTCAACGCCTATGGGATGTAAAACCGCCGACAGGCAAGTTCCGATATTATGAAGGTTTGGTCTATTTTCTTTCTATGCTACACGTATCAGGACGTTTCTCATTGGACTTCTGACATCAAAATAGATTATAAAAACTCACTATCAAGTGATATTGTTATCTGCCTACGCAATGACAAATATTCATTTGTAGCAAACTTATCAATTTATACAGGGATAAATCTTATTCTATATAATAGGGAATTAGGTATATTTCAAAATCTGAACGAACGGGAGTTCACATATACCGCTGTCCCAGAACGCTTGCTTCTGTATGAAGCAATATACGGAAGTAGGTTACTGTATATTCCTTACATAAATTGATGACAATCTGACGAGTGAAGAATGTCTCATAGAATATACTTTCCTGCAAATAGAAAAGAGTTATAATCTGAGAAAAAGAATTTGAACTGTCAAAGGGAATAACATCAAAAAAATAATTTGAAATAGTATAGCAAAAAAGCTTCGAAGACCATACAGCCCGTAAGCCTATAAAGACCTACGGGCTGTATTATCAATAATCAATGGCAATAACGCATGAATCGACATAACGCTGAAACAAGACACTTCCGTATGCTGACTTCCATAGGCTATCTACTGATAGCTTTGCTGGTAGGCGGCATCATGTACACATGGCTTGGCGAATGGCGAGACATGGAGGGACTGGAAACCAAAAACCGAGAGATCGATGAATTTCGAAAAGAGGTAAACAATATTCATATTCATTTGATAGAGTTTTCTTTATTAGGTGAAACGATATTGGAATGGGATGATGAAGATTTAGGACTTTACCATGCTCGGCGTATGACAATGGACAGTATGCTTTGTCGGTTCAAAGCTATCTATCCGGTAGAACGCATAGACAGTGTACGCCATTTTCTCGAAGACAAGGAACGGCAGATGTGCCAAATCGTTCAGATACTTGAACAGCAACAAGCCATCAACGATAAGATAACCAGTCAAGTACCTATAATTGTGCAGAAGAGTGTGCAGGAACAGCCCAAGAAATCCAAGCGCAAGGGTTTCTTAGGCATCTTTGGCAAAAAGGAAGAAGCGAAACCAACTGCGACTACTACGATGCTCCGTTCCCTTAATCGGAATATGATAGCTGAACAACAGGCACAAAGCCGCCGTTTGTCGGAACACGCCGATAGTCTTGCTACACGAAATGCGGAACTCAACAGACAACTGCAAGGACTGGTAGTTCAAATGGATGAGAAGGTGCAAGCAGACATACAGAAACGGGAAGCTGAGATAACAGCCATGCGGGAACAATCGTTTATTCAGATAGGTGGCTTGACAGGATTCGTTGTGTTGTTATTGGTAATCTCTTACATAATCATCCACCGAAATATCACCCGTATCAAACGGTACAAACGAGAAACTGCGGATTTAATAGAACAGCAGATACAGTCTATCAAACAAAACGAGGCACTGATTGCCTCTCGTAAAAAAGCCGTTCATACCATCACCCATGAATTACGCTCTCCACTGACGGCAATAACGGGTTATGCCGGACTGATGCGGAAAGACTGCAATACGGATAAAACCGGGACGTATATCCGAAACATTCAGGAATCTTCTGACCGCATGCGTGAAATGCTGAACACCCTGCTGAATTTTTTCCGGCTGGACAACGGCAAGGAGCAGCCGAATTTCTCTCCTTGCCGGATTTCGGCAATCACGCACATTCTTGAAACGGAGTTTACACCCATCGCCATGAACAAGGGGCTGGCTCTTACCATAACCAATCAAACGGATACGGTTGTCCTGACCGATAAGGAACGTATCCTGCAAATCGGCAACAACCTGCTGTCAAATGCCATCAAGTTCACGGAGAACGGTGGCGTTTCTCTGACAACAGACTACGATAACGGTGTCCTGAAACTTATCGTCAAAGATACGGGCACAGGAATGACCGAAGAGGAACAGCAACGGGTATTCGATGCGTTTGAGCGTCTGTCAAACGCCGCCACAAAAGACGGCTTCGGACTGGGACTTTCCATCGTTCAGCGTATCGTGTCAATGCTCGGCGGCACGATACGGCTGGAGAGCGAGAAAGGCAAAGGCAGCCGTTTCACGGTGGAAATACCCATGCAGACAGCCGGGGAACTGCCGGAACGGATAAATCAGACAAGGATTCATCATGACCGTACATTCCATGATGTGATTGCCATTGACAATGACGAGGTATTGCTCCTTATGCTGAAAGAAATGTATGCCCAAGAAGGGATACATTGCGATACCTGCACCAATGCAGCGGAGCTGATGGAAATGATACGCCGGAAAGAATACAACCTGCTTCTGACGGATCTGAACATGCCGGAAATCAACGGCTTTGAGCTGTTGGAGCTGCTACGTACCTCCAACGTTGGCAATTCAAAGACTATCCCGGTAGTCGTGACAACCGCTTCGGGCAGTTGCAGCAAGGAGGAACTTATGGAACGTGGATTCGCCGGATGCCTGCTCAAACCGTTCTCCATATCGGAACTTATGGAGGTTTCAGACAAATGCGCCATGAAAGGCAACCGGAATGAAAAGCCGGATTTCACCTCCCTGCTGTCCTACGGCAATGAAGCCGTCATGCTGGAGAAACTGATAACGGAAACCGAAAAGGAAATGCAGGCAATCAGGGAATCGGGTCTAAAGAAATACCTTCAAGAACTGGACGCACTTACACATCACCTGCGCAGTTCGTGGGAGATACTCCGTGCCGACCAACCGTTAAAGGAACTATACAAATTGCTTCATTGCGATGGCACGCCTGACGATAAAACAATTGGCAATGCTGTAAAATCCGTACTGGATAAGGGTTCGGAAATCATCCGGCTGGCAAAAGAAGAAAGGAGAAAATACGAAAATGGATAATACAAAAATCATCGTGGTGGAGGACAACATCGTGTATTGCGAGTTTGTCTGCAACCTGCTGGCACGCGAGGGATTCCGCACCGTGCAGGCTTTCCACCTCTCGACCGCGAAGAAATATCTGCAACAAGCCGCAGACGGGGACATCGTGGTTTCCGACCTGCGCCTGCCCGACGGCAACGGTATCGACCTTTTGCGCTGGATGCGCAAGGAGGGCAGGATGCAGCCCTTTGTCATCATGACCGACTATGCCGAAGTGCATACGGCGGTTGAAAGCATGAAACTCGGCTCGCTGGACTACATACCCAAGCAGCTTGTGGAAGACAAACTCGTCCCTTTGCTACGGAACATATTGAAGGAACGGCACACCGGAAGAAGCCGTATGCCCCTGTTCTCGCGTGACGGCTCGGCGTTCCAAACCATTATGAAGCGGATAAGGCTGGTAGCCCCCACCGACATGAGCGTGCTGATATTCGGGGAAAACGGCACGGGCAAGGAGCATATCGCCCACCTGCTGCACGACAAGGGCAAGCGGGCAGGAAAGCCGTTTGTGGCTGTGGACTGCGGTTCGCTCACCAAAGAGCTTGCGCCGTCGGCTTTCTTCGGACACGTCAGAGGCGCGTTCACGGGTGCGGACAGTGCCAAGAAAGGTTATTTCCATGAAGCCGAAGGCGGCACGCTGTTCTTGGACGAGGTGGGCAACCTCGCAATAGAAACTCAACAGATGCTTTTACGTGCCATACAGGAACGGAGATACCGCCCGATAGGTGACAGAACGGACAAAAATTTCAATGTCCGCATCATCGCCGCCACCAACGAGGATCTGGAGAAGGCGGTCAATGAAAAGCGTTTCCGGCAGGATCTATTATACCGCCTGCATGACTTCGAGATAACCGTTCCGCCTTTGCGCGACTGCCAGGAGGATGTCATGCCGCTGGCTGAGTTCTTCCGTGAAATTGCGAACCGGGAACTGGAATGCGATGTCATCGGCTTTGACGGAGAAGCCCGCAAAACATTGCTGACCCATGCGTGGCCGGGCAATGTCCGCGAGCTTCGTCAGAAAATCATGGGTGCGGTGTTGCAGGCACAGACGGGTCTTGTCACGAAAGAGCATCTGGAACTTGCCGTGACGAGGGCGACCTCACCCGTCAGCTTCGCCCTGCGCAGCGATGCGGAAGACAGGGAGCGTGTCTTACGCGCATTGAAGCAGGCGAACGGAAACCGCAAGGTTGCCGCAGAACTGCTCGGAATAGGACGCACGACGCTGTACAACAAACTGGAAGAATATGGATTGAAGTATAAATTTCAGCAACCATAGCCCATAATTCGCTGAATTTAGTTATCCACAATAGTATGTTTTTTCAAAAAATAGTATTATATTTGCATTTAGAAAAAGTGTTCTTTTGATTTAATGCAAAACGAGGTAAAATACAGAGCTTCGCTTGTTTCTAAATCGTTACCCATCAAGAAACGAATCTTTGCAAACTATTCAATTTCAGCGATAAAGACAATTCGTAATGTCTTGCAACGTGATACGTAACTCTGTCTTCTACTCCGGCGAGTTTGGCTACTTTTTTGAGATAACGGTTCATGATCTGATTGCTGACATAAGGGAATAGCGGCTGGTTCTTTTTGCCGCCTTTGTGGTAGGTGTCATATCTATTGATAATTTCCAATGCAGGTTCTAGTAATGGCAATGATACACGGACACCTGTTTTGACCCGTTTGTAATGCAGCCACAGGCTTTTGTCTATGCCGATAACGATGTTCTTTTGCGTTAATCGTGTCATATCTTCGTATGAGACTCCGGTATACACGGCAAAAATGAACAAGTCTCTGACAATGCCCAGATTAGGAGGTAGTATTACAGTGGAAAGTCGTTTTACGGCTTCTTCGTCCAGTTCGTTGATGTCGGTTTTTTCTTTATGTGCTTTGAGTGCTTTTACCGGATTTCGATTTATCCATTCGTTATTGAACGCCATTTCCATGACTTTTTTGAAGCGTTCCATGTGTTTCAATGCTCCGTTAATATCGCATCGTTTCATGTTGTCCTGTCGCAAATAACCTTGCAGATAGGCGAAAAACTCATTGACAAAAGCTGCGTCGATGATACTTATATCGTAGTCGGCCACTTTGTGTTTGATTCGCACGTAGCTTAGTAGATATTTCAAGGTAACTCCGTATTGGTAGCATGTTGACTGGGAGAGTTTTTTCCCTTCCATAATCATGTGATATTCGAACAGCGTTTTAATGGTAGAATATTCGTTATCCTCTGATTGGAACATGAGTTTAAAGTTCTCGATGTTGAGGGGATAGTTCTTTTGCCGGAGCTTGTTACAGGTTTCTTCAATTTGCAATTTTAAATCTTCGATATACCTGTTTGTTTCCTTGTCTACAGCTGTTTTTCCGAGTGACTTTTGGGCGACTGCCGACCATGAAGCGGGGGAGATATGACAATTCGTCGGAATTTCGTATCTTTGCCCCATGATTGTAACTCTGCAGAACAGAGGTGACAGACTTTCATTTGTTCGACTTTTCCGTAGCCAAAACAGAACGTTGAAAGTTTTTTTTCTTTCCATACTTGATTTTTTTTGGTGAATCCTACTTTGAATCCAAAAAATCAAGATAAAAAAAGGAATCCTGTCACCGAGAATGGCACCGAATTGGGCTCACCCGCAATTTCTTGGGGGTAACTATTTGTAGCTTTCTTTAAAG
>ERZ791917.298-NODE-298-length-58976-cov-15.510209_pt1 | contig 58976 bp, 45 predicted proteins | sample MGYA00510138_ERZ791917 | MGnify/ENA primary metagenome ERZ791917 (study PRJEB30046, sample SAMN00792102) | human gut metagenome | study: EMG produced TPA metagenomics assembly of the A metagenome-wide association study of gut microbiota in type 2...
TGGAAACGGTCCGGGAGGATAGGAAGCTGCCGGTTAGGCAAGACCCGAGTGATGATTCACTCGGGTCTTTTCTTATGTGAAAAACAATAACCCAGACCTTCCCGGGGAGAGCCCGGGGATGGGGCTGGGTTGTCGATTATCTGGGGGCGGCGGTTAAACGTACTGCCCGTGATTAACTGGAGGTGCGGGCCAGTGGGATGCTGCGGGTGTGAAATAATGAACTTCTATCGTCGCCTTGCGGCGCCACTTCCTACACGTTTGCAGGAAGCGTTCTATGCCGCTGCTGGTCAAGTTCTAGATGGGGTTGGATGTGGAAATTTATTGACCTACCATTATCCTTTTCTCAGAACCCCGTTTAGCACATGACCAGTATAGGCCTCAGACCGGCCCCTGCAAGCGTGCAGGGGCTGTCAGCCCATAGGCTGGCTGAGGAAGTTTTGTAACTCTATCAGTTTTTTCGGCCACCGGTCGCTGCCTTCTCCGCCCACTTGTCTTCTCCGTTTCAGCTGTGGAACAGCTGAAACGGGGAAGATGCGCCTAGCATATGGATTCCAAAGGCGCAGATGGGGCTATTATCTCACAAGTTTTACTGCATTTCAACTTCTTAGAATCGGACTCATAAAACCCACTTTTTCTAACCGACTTCCTTTTCTTTACTGGTTCATCTTAGCAGTGGGAAGAAATCCAATTTTTTTTTTTGAAAATTCCCCTTTTTTCCGGCCTGAAGGGAAAAATATATACTTTCGTATAATTGGAAAACGTTTATTTTCTTGCTATGATTAGTACACCAAGGGAACCTAATAGTGTTAGTATATTTTTCTTAGTTTTCTCCACATCTTTGCTGTGCTGCCCAGGGATTGCCTGGACAGCAGGGTTCCTTTTGTACGCTGATGGTTTTCTCTTTTAGGGAGTTAACCTATAGATTCTCCCACTTCTTGGAAGGCAGGTACGGTTCCTCATCCCGTTTGGAACTGCACCTGCTTTCCTACTTCTTGGGCTGTTGTATGTGATTTTCTACCATTTGCGGTCCGGAAGCCGGTAAATTCGTATAATCGCCTGCTTTACAAGCAAGGAAAGAGGATATGACCCATGACTACACCCATTACCTATCGTTTGAAGCATATTGGCATTAACTGTGCCAACGAAGCGGAAGCCCGTAAGTTGGTACCGCTCTTGTGCTGCCTATTCAATCTGCATAAGGGCTCTGAAAATGCTTCCCGTATCTTTGTGGGCAGCGTTTTTGAAGTGTTCAAGGAGCCGGGACGGGGCGCTCATGGCCACATTGCCCTTCAGACAGAGGACGTGGAGGCTGCTATGGCGGATTTGGCGGACAAAGGGGTGACCTTTGACCAGGACAGCATTCGGCGGCGGGCAGATGGAAAGATCAGTGTGGTGTACCTGGAAGGGGAAATCGGCGGTTTTTCTTTCCATTTGACGGAATAACTTTTGTGCAGGACGGCTGTTTGGGAAAATCATTTTTTGCTTCCGATGTATTCTATGGTATCCCTGGCCTCCATAGGGTATAATACAAACATACTTTCTAAAGCGGTTTATATACGAGGAGGAGTTTCTATGAGTAAAACGATTTCCTATCGCCTGAAACACGTGGGCATCAACTGTGAGAATGCGGAAGAAGCCAATCAGTTGGTGAAGGTGCTGTGCGCGCTGTTCAATATGGAAAAGGGTGCGGATAATGACCTGCGGGTATTTGTAGGCAATGCTTTCGAAGTGATGAAATATCCCAAATGGGGGACCAAGGGTCATATTGGTCTCTCTACTGATGATGTGGAAGCTGCTATGGCGGATTTGTCTGCCAAGGGCATTGAATTCTACGAAGAAGGCATGCGCCGGGATGAGAACGGGAAAATCAACTTTGTTTATTTGAAACAAGATTTTGCCGGTTTTGCCATCCATATTTGCAATTAAGTCAATTTGCAACGGTTTCTCTCCGGGGAAACCGTTTTTGCCGTCTATAAGGAGTGGGAATGGTATGGATTTGATTATGGAACGCAGAAGTGTGAGAAGTTACAGTGCTAAACCTGTTTCTGCAGAAGCGGTAACGGCTTTGCTCCGGGCTGCTATGGCCGCGCCGTCTGCCTGCAATCAGCAGCCCTGGCGCTTTACGGTGGTGCGCAGGCAGGACCTGAAAGAGCGCTTGGCCGCAGCCAGCCCTTTTGCCGGGTTTGCGGCCCAGGCTCCGGTTATTCTGGTGCCGGCTTTTCGCAAGGATTGCCAGCTGCCGGAGTATGCTCCCGTTGATACCAGCGCTGCCGTGGAGAATCTGCTGCTGGCCGCGGTGCAGCAGGGGCTAGGCGCTGTTTGGCTGGGGGTGTACCCCCGCCCGGAGCGGATGGCAGCAGTGGCTAAAATCCTCCAGCTGCCGCCGGAAGAAGCTCCTTTTGCCATGGTGGCCGTGGGCTATCCCAAGGAGCAGCCCCAGCCGGTGCATCCGTTCCATGCGGATTGGATCAGAGAATTGAAATAGTCCTATAGAAGGCGCTTTCCCCTGGCGGGAAGGCGTCTTTGCTGCGTTTTCCGGGGGTTATTGCAGGCCCGGGGCGTCAGGACTGGAAAAAGACCATTGCAAAAATTGTGTGAATTTTTCTTTGTTTCTATTTCTGCCGAATTATTGTATACTATTACACGCAATGAGAATGGCCGATTCTCATCAACGTACAAAAAAGGAGCGTGTTTTACGTGACTGGATTACCTCTTATTTTCGCATTTGTTATTGCTATTATCGTTATGATCGCAGCCATTGCAAAATTCAAGATCCATCCGTTCCTGGCAATCCTGGGCATTTCCGTTATCTTCGGCCTGGTAGGCGGAATTCCCTTGGTAAAGACAGGTAAGGTTCTGGGTATCGCTGATGTGGTCAGCGCCGGGTTCGCCGGTACGTTCACCAGCATCGGTATTGTTATCATCATGGGTGCATTGGTAGGTTCCCTGCTGGAAAAGACCGGCGCAGCCCTGAAGATGGCCGATTGCGTGGTCAAGCTGGTGGGTAAGAACAATACCTCCCTGGCCGTGCTGATTATGGGCTGGATTGTTTCCATCCCCGTATTCTGCGACAGCGGGTTCGTTATCCTGAACCCCATCCGCCGGGCTCTGGTACGCCGTACCCATGCTTCCGGCGTAGGTACCGCCGTGGCCATGTCCATGGGCCTGTACATTTCCCACTGCTTCATTCCTCCTACTCCGGGCCCCATTGCCGCAGCCAACACCATTTATGACGGCATGAACATGGAACCCAACCTGATGCTGATCATCATCATGGGCGTCTGCGCTTCCATTCTGCCGATGATTGCTGCCTATTGCTACTCCAACTATATTGGCAAGCGGGTAAAAACCAAGGAAGAACGGGAAATGACCGAAGAAGGCGGCGCCGATGCGGAACAAAGCTACGAAGAACTGATTAAGAGCTATGGCCAGCTGCCCAGCGCTTTCATGAGCTTCGCCCCCATTGTAGTGCCCATTCTCCTGATGGGTATTTCTTCCGCCATGGCTATGGCAGGCAGCAAACCTGCTATCGTTACCTTCCTGGGTACGCCCATCATCGCCATCAGCGTAGGCGTTATCCTGGGCATTATCCTGCTGTTCCAAAGTACTGTAGAAAACAAGAAACAGGCTTTCTATGACATTACCAACGAAACCTTGCAGGTGGTTGGTCCCATCCTGTTCATCACCGCTGCCGGCGGCGTACTGGGTAAGGTCATTGCTTCCACCGACATGGTGAACTTTATTAAACAGAATTCCACCACCCTGGCCAGCCTGGGCATTTTCTTCCCCTTCATTCTGTCCGCCATCCTGAAGACGGCACAGGGCTCCTCCACGGTAGCTCTGACCACTACCGCCGGCATTATGGCTCCGCTGATGGGAACCCTGGGCCTGGCAACTCCCACCCTGGCTGCCATTACGGTAATTGCCATCGGCGCTGGTGCCATGACCGTATCCCACGCCAACGACTCCTACTTCTGGGTTGTTACCAACTTTGGCGACATGGAAGTGGAAGACGGCTACCGGGCACAAACCATGGGCACCCTGGTGACCGGTATTGCTGCCATGATCAACGTATACATCATTTACCTGATTATGCGCTGAGGCAGCACCCAAATCGTTTCAGGCAAGGCTGTGACTATTCACGGCCTTGTTTTTTTGTGCCGGAAAGCAGGAGAAAAACGAAGATTTCTTTTCTTAGGCAAAAGTGCTATAAAATTTACAAAAAAAATTCCCCCAACTGGAGTAGGATATCTTGTAAGTGAAGGACAAATCGATTATAATAGGAAATGCAATGAGGTGAATATTTTTCGGTTACAGTAGAAAGTCACCTCCAAAGCCGATTGGTTCGTTTGCCTTCCGTACCAGCCAAAGGTTAGGGGCTGGCCGTCTAGGCGGGCAGAACGTTTTATAGGAAAGTGGTATAAATTCAGAAACACAGAGCATTGAAGGGCCTGTGGGTAGGAGAGATTAAAATGAGTGAACTATTGCGCGTGGAAGGATTGAAGGTGGCTGTTGAAGGAAAAGAAATCCTGAAAGGCCTGGATTTGGTCATCAATACCGGCGAAACCCATGTCATTATGGGCTCCAACGGCGCCGGCAAATCAACGTTATTCAATACTGTCATGGGCAACCCCAAATATGTGGTTACCGATGGTCATATCTATTTTGAAGGCAAGGAAATTACCCATGAACCGGTAAACGAAAGAGCCAAGGCTGGCATTTTCATGGCTTTCCAGGCTCCTATCTCCGTACAGGGGATTTCCGTAGAAAACTTTATCCGTAATGCCAAAAGCACCATCAGCGGTGAAAAGCAGCGGATCATGCCCTTTAGAAAGAAGCTGCACAAGGAAATGGACGAACTGGCCATGGACCGTTCCTACGCGGAACGCTATGTGAACGATGGCTTCTCCGGCGGCGAACGGAAAAAGAACGAAATTCTGCAAATGTGCATGCTGGAACCCAAACTGACCATGCTGGACGAAATCGACTCCGGCCTGGACGTGGACGCTGTCCGGATTGTATCCAAGGCAGTGAACCAGTACCACAATGAAACCAACTCCCTGCTGATCATCACCCACCATAGCGAAATCCTGCAAAAACTCCACCCGGATGTGGTGCACGTGCTGATCAACGGCCGCATCGTCAAGACCGGTGACGCTTCCCTGATTCAGGAAATCGAAGCCAACGGCTATGACGCTTATAAGAAATAATGGGCGGTGAAAACTATGACTGAAGAAAAGAAGGCCGAGGAAGCCAAGTTGGATCAGGAAAAAGTGATCAACTCCTTGGACGACCTGGGCAATATGTATAACTTTAGAAATGATTTTGATTACTCCTACCGCACCGATGCTGGCCTGACCCCCGACATCGTCCGGGAGATTTCTGAGAAGAAACAGGAACCCAAGTGGATGCTGGACTTCCGGCTGAAATCCCTGGAAATCTACAACCAGATTCCGTACCCCATCTGGGGACCGGATATCAGCGGCCTGGACATGAGCAACATCATTACCTACGTACGGCCCAATACCCAGATGAAAGCCAGCTGGAACGATGTGCCGGACGAAATCAAAGATACCTTTGACCGGCTGGGTATTCCCGAAGCAGAAAAGACCTCTCTGGCAGGGGTTGGCGCCCAGTACGACTCCGAAGTGGTGTACCACAGCATCCAGGATGAACTGGTAAAGCAAGGCGTGGTCTACACCGACTTTGATACGGCACTGAAACAGTACGAAGATATTGTACGGGCCCATTTCATGAAGCTGATTCCTCCTACGGACCACAAGTTTGCAGCTCTGCACGGGGCTGTTTGGTCCGGCGGTTCCTTTGTGTACGTACCGGCCGGGGTGGACGTGTCCATCCCCCTGCAGAGCTACTTCCGTCTGAACGCTCCTGGGGCCGGCCAGTTCGAACATACCATGATTATTGTGGAAAAGGGCGCCAAGGTGCACTTCATCGAAGGCTGCTCCGCTCCTAAGTACAACGTGGCCAACCTCCACGCCGGTGCAGTGGAACTGTTCGTAGGCGACGACGCCACCCTGACCTATTCCACCATTGAGAACTGGTCCAAGAATATGTACAACATGAACACCAAGCGCTGCATCGTGGGCAAGAACGGCACCATCAACTGGGTCACCGGTTCCTTTGGTTCCCATACCTCCTGCCTGTACCCCATGAGCATCCTCAACGGGGAAGGGGCCCACTGCGAATTTACCGGTGTAACCTTTGCCGGCAAGGGGCAGTACCTGGATACCGGGTCCAAGGTGGTCCACAATGCACCCCATACCACCAGCAACATCAACTCCAAGTCCATTTCCAAGGACGGCGGGGTTTGTATCTACCGGGGCTCTGTGGTCATCAACGAGAAGGCCGAAGGCTCCAAGTCCAACGTCAGCTGTGAATCCCTGATGTTGGATGAAATTTCCCAATCCGATACCATTCCGGCCATCGTCATCAAAAACGATAACGTGGATCTGGGCCATGAAGCCAAGATCGGCCGTATTTCCGATGAAGCCATCTTCTACCTGATGAGCCGCGGCCTCAGCGAAGATGAAGCCAGAGCCATGCTGGTACGGGGCTTCGTAGAACCTGTATCCAAGGCCCTGCCGCTGGAATACGCTGTGGAAATGAACAACTTGATCAATCTGGAACTCAAGGGTTCCATGTAAGGGAGGGGAGACCATGCAAAAAGAATATTTCAACGAACTCCCTCGTCCCACATTCCGCTGGATGAAGGTGAACCACCTGGAACTGGACGCTGAACCGGCTGCAGCCTTAAAGCCGGTGGAACTGTCCACCCGCCAGGAAGGTAAGGCAGAAGTAAAAGCGTACGCCGGAAACCAATTGCCGGACCTGGGAGATTACCAAGGTTCCAGCAAGGAGTCCCTGGCTGAAGCACTGGCAGGGGGCAATGTGAACTGCTCCATTACCGTTCCTGCTGGTGAAAAAGTTTCCGTTTGGCTCCATTATGAAGTGACGGAAGAAAATCCCCGGCTGGTAGGCCAGCTGAAAATCGACGCCCAAAAGGGCAGCGAACTGCACGTCTTCGAATTGTTTGACGGCGATGCTGAAGGCGGCTACGTGAACCTGCTGCAATACATTGAGGCAGAAGAAGATGCCAAGGTGACCATCAGCAAGGTGCAGATCCATGGGGAAGGGGTGCGGCATATTGACCAGCGCCTGAGCCAGGAAAGCACCCGGGCCAAAGTGAAATTCGTCAGCTCCGAAGTGGGCGGCAAGCAGAACCTGATCTACGTGCGCAGCAACCTGGACTATGATGAAGCCGATTTTACCAGTGCTTCCATGTACCTGGGCAGCGACGACCAGCTGTTTGACTACTCCTACTGGGTACCCACCAAGGGCTGCAAGACCAATACGGACATTCTGACCACCGGTGCCCTGATGGGGACTTCCAAGAAGTACTTCCGGGGAACCATCGACTTCCTCCGGGGCGGCAAAAAGGCTGTGGGCAACGAATCCGATGTCTGCCTGCTGCTGAACAAGGGCGTGCACTCCATTTCCGTGCCGCTGCTGCTGTGCAAGGAAGACGATGTGGTTGGCAACCATGCTTCCAGCTCCGGCCAATTGGATAAGGACATGCTGTTCTATCTCATGAGCCGCGGCTTTAACGAAGCCGGTGCCCAATTGATTATCGTAGAATCCAACATCCGGCCGGTTATCGACCAGCTGGGCGATGAAGATCTGGAAAACAAGGCGCTCCAGGCTGTACGGACCAAAATGCAGTTCTGCCACCAGAAAGGAAATTGCAATGATAAATGTACGCAAAGATTTCCCAATCTTGACTAAAATGCATAATGGCCATCAGCTTGTCTATCTGGACAATGCTGCTACCACCCAAAAACCCTATCAGGTGATCCACGCCATGGTGGACCTGCTGGAGCATCACAACGGCAATCCCCACCGGGGCGCCCACGTGCTGAGCATTGAAGCCTCCGAGCTGTACGATAACGCCCGGGAAGCGGTGCGCCGCTTTATCAATGCCAAATCCAGCCGGGAAGTGATCTTCGTTCGGAACTCTACCGAGGCCCTGAACCTGGTGGCTCGGAGCTACGGGGAAACCCACCTGAAGGCAGGGGACAAGATTGTACTCCCCATTTCCGAACACCATTCCAACCTGGTGCCCTGGCAGAGAGTCTGCCGGGTAACCGGCGCCAAGCTGGAATATATGTACCTGGACGACGAGGGCCATTTCACTGACGAAGATCTGGCCAAGATTGACGACAAGACCAAAATCGTGGCCTTTGCCGCCGTCAGCAACGTTCTCGGCATGAAGCGCCCCATTGAAAAGGTCATTCAAAAGGCCCACAGCGTAGGTGCTGTGGTAGTTCTGGACGGTGCCCAGGCTGCACCCCATATGAAATCCGACGTGCAGAAATGGGACTGCGACTTCTACGTCTTCTCCGGCCACAAGATGCTGGGCTCTGCCGGCACCGGCGTGCTGTACGGGAAAGAAGCGCTGCTGAACGATATGGAACCCTTCCTCAGCGGCGGCGACATGATTGAATACGTGCAGGAACAGACCACCACCTTCAACGAACTGCCCTTCAAATTTGAAGCCGGCACGGAAAATGTGGAAGGGGCTGTTGCCCTCCATGCAGCCATTGACTACCTGGAAGACATCGGCTTTGACGCCATTGAACAGCACGAATACGAACTGACCAAGCACTGCCTGGAAGGCATGAAAAAGCTGCCCTTCATCCATCTGATCGGCAGCAGCAATCCGGAAGAAAAGGTAGGGGTCATTGCCTTTACCATCGATGGCGTCCATCCCCACGATGCAGCCACCATTCTGGACAGCTACGGCATTGCCATTCGCAGCGGCCACCACTGTGCACAGCCCCTGGGGGCACATCTGCACTGTGAAGCGTCCAACCGGGTCAGCTTCTACATTTACAATACCATTGAAGAAGTAGATTACTTCCTGTCCAAACTGCCGCTGGTGCGCAAGCAGATGGGCTTCAAGGACTGAGTAGGTGAAACTATGGATAACGAATTGGATATGAATCAGTTGTATTCCGATATTATCTTGGAACACAACCAAAACCAAAGCAATAAGCATGAACTGAATCCCCATACCCTGCAAGAACATGGGCATAACCCCAGCTGCGGCGATGACATTACCCTCCAGGCCGACATTGAAAACGGCATTGTGAAGAACGCCGCCTACACGGGCCATGGCTGTGCCATCAGCCAGGCTTCTGCCGACATGATGATCGACCTGATCAAAGGCAAAAGCGTCAAGGAAGCCCTGCGCCTGATTGACCTGTTCCTGGCCATGATCAAGCGGGAAGAAACCGATGACGACAAGCTGGAGGATTTGGAAGATGCCATTTCTTTGAAGAACATCTCCAATATGCCTGCCAGGGTAAAATGCGCTGTTCTGGCCTGGCATACCCTGAAAGATGCCCTGGAAGAAGGCAAATAAGCGTTTCCAAGCAGTATTGCAGCGCCGCTGCTCCATCTGTACGAGATGGGGCAGGGGTGCTTTTTTTGTAACTGATGAAAAAAATTCACCAGTTTGCCATAAAAGGGTTGCAATTACACACGAGTTCATATATACTAATGAATTGCCAAAAGTAGTTAGTATAGGCTAATCTAAAAAAGCGCAGAAAAGTCCCGCAGAGGAAACAAGGAAACTCTTGCCCAAGGACCTTTTGCTGCGTCCTAAGGAGGAAGCAAGTATGAACAAACAACTGGTAATGGCTCTGGCCATGGCTCTGGGAGTCAGCGCAACGGCTTTTGCCGCCAATCCTTTTTCTGATCTTCCCGCAGGCCATTGGGCTTACGGAGCTGTAGCCAAACTGGCGGCAGCCGGTATTGTGGATGGCTATCCCGACGGCAGCTTCAAGGGCGACCGCACCATGACCCGGTATGAAATGGCCCAGATTGTGGCCAAGGCTCTGGCCAAAGGCGCTATTGGCGCTGACGACAGACTGGTCAGCGAGTTTGCTGATGAACTGGATAATTTGGGAGTTAGAGTCGCTAAACTGGAAAAGAATGCTGATATGGTTCAGATTACTGGGGAAGCCCAAATCAGCTATGCCAACAACAGCGGCGCTGTTTTCAAAGGCGATGACAGCGGTAACTCCGAATCCGACCTGCGTACCCGTATCTGGCTTACCGGCGAAGTCAACGACAACTGGCATTATGTTTCCATGTTGGAAAATCATCAATACTTCGGTGGCAAAAACGAATCCGGGGATGATGACACCGATTTCCAAAGAGCTTTCCTGGAAGGCCGTTTGGGCGGTTTGCAGGTAAAAGCCGGCCGCTACGATGAATTCCTGGCTGACGGCAATATCTACGATTCCCAAGTGGATGGCGTAAGAGCCACCTACAACTTCGGCAAAGCCTACGTAACCGGCGCTTACGGCAAAATGGCCAGCGCCAGCGATTATAGCTGGACCAAGCTGAACGGAGATGAAAACCTGGAAGAAGGCGCCGGCAAATTTGCCTTTGGCGAACTGGGTGGCGATTGGGGCAACCTGCACCTGGTCGGCAGCTATCTGAAAGCCAAGGACGTGCACTCCATGGGCATGGACGGCACCGACGACGAAATCTGGACCGTCGGCGCTGATTACACCGCTGGCAAGGTCAACTTCGGCGGTATGTACCTGAAGGGCAATAACGACGATATTGACAAGGCAAACGCTGATGATGACGGCTTTGTAGCCCACATCACCTACGGCGGGGCAGAAAGCGATACCCCGGGCAGCTGGGGCCTGCTGGCAACCTACTACGACCAGGCAGCTCCTACGGTTATCGCCCATACCATGGACGGCGCTTGGGACGCTTTCCCCACCTACGGATTCAAAGGCTGGAAAGTGGGCGGTAATGTGACCCTGGCCAAGAACCTTGTAGCCGAAGTGGACTACTACGACCTGAAAGGCAAAGGCGGGGACGAAAACGGCAAACACGCCCGCACCCTGTGGTCCCAAATGGTGGTTACCTTCTAATTTTAGGCAGCTTGAACAGCCTGCCGCAACGCGAGACAATTTCTTCGGGAATTGTCTCGTTTTTTATATTTTCTCCTGGGTTTTTCCAACAATTAAAAAGGTTGTAACATATTTCTTGTTTGTTACAAAAGAACTTGCTAAAATAGAAATATAGTAAAGCAATCATTATTCAGTTGGAAAGGGGTGGATTTGTATGGGACTTACAACAAAGATTTTGGCGGGCCTGATTTTGGGCGTGGCGGCTGGCCTGGGACTGGGGCAGAGTGGACTGCCCTTTGCCACCACCTGGATTGCGCCTTTGGGCGCCATCTTTATGAACATGATCAAGATGATCATTGTGCCCCTGGTATTCTCCTCTCTGGTGCTGGGCGTGGCCGGGCTGGGGGACATCAAGAAAATTGGCCGGATTGGGGCCAAGACGGTGATCATGTACCTGGGTACCACGGCCTTTGCCATCTGCCTGGGCATTATGCTGGGGATTATTTTCCAGCCTGGGGCCGGGCTCAGCCTGCCGGGAGAAGGGGTGAAAGCGGCTGCCAAACAGGCACCGCCCCTGATGAAGGTCATCATCGATATTTTTCCCACCAACCCCATTGATGCCATGCTGAAGGCCAATATGCTGCAAATTATCGTCCTGTCGGTATTTACCGGCATCGGCATCGTTTCCGTAGGGGAGCGGGCGGACACCCTTTTAAAGACCCTGGACGGCATTACGGAAGTCTGCTACAAGATTGTCCACTACATCATGCAGCTGGCTCCTATTGGTGTTTTCGGGCTGATCTGCCCGGTGGTGGCGGCCAACGGACCGGACGTGCTGCTGCCTTTGGCCAAGGTGATTGTGGCGGTGTACCTGGGCTGCGCCCTGCACGCAGCAGTGGTGTACGGGGGCCTGATCAAGCTCCTGACCAAACTGCCCCTGGGTACCTTCTTTAGAACCATTCTGCCGGCCCAGCTGGTGGCCTTTACGGGCTGCTCCTCCAACGGGACCCTGCCTGTCAGTATGCAGTGCGCCGAGAATCTGGGAGTAAATCCGGAAATCTCCAGTTTCGTACTGCCGCTGGGGGCTACCATCAACATGGACGGCACGGCCATCTACCAGGGGGTCTGCGCCCTGTTTGTGGCCCAGATCTACGGGGTGGAGCTGACCACCGCCCAGTACGTGACCATTATCATCACCGGGACCTTGGCGTCCATTGGGACGGCAGGGGTGCCCGGGGCCGGCTACATTATGCTGACCATGATCCTGACGGCCATTGGGCTGCCCCTGGAAGGCAGTGCCCTGATTGCCGGTATCGACCGGATTCTGGATATGCCCCGGACTACGGTGAACATTACCGGCGACATTATGGTTTCCTGCTGCGTAGATGCCAGCGAACGGAAACGGGAGCTGGGAGATTTCTAAGGAAAGCCTGGCTTTTGGAAATAGAGCAGAACGAATGCGGGACGGCGCAGGCTGCCCCGCATTTTTTGCGCCGCTTTGCTTTCTGTTTATTTGCCAGGAGGGCGGGGGAGTGGGTATAATAAAAAGGATTGTAAAAGGAGGTTTTATTCATGCATTTTTCCCAACTGCTTTCCCGGGCGGCTGTTTTCACCGGCGCCCTTTGTATTTCTGCCCAGGTGGCCCTGGCGGCTTCCATGCCCGGCACCCCGGCAGCCCTGTGTACCCCTGCGGCCTGGACCACCCAAAGCGGCAATACGGTGCTAGCTTCCCCGGCCCGGATCAAGGCCCTGAACCAGCAAATGGAGAAAACCATTTTTGGTGATACCATTACCGGCCTGGGGGATACCATCTCCGGCAGCCAGCTGACCCAATACGTGAACGCCCTGGGCATGGAAGACGACCTGTACGTCCAGGGAGCTCCTCTTGGCAGCGCTGCGGCCAGCAAGCTGAAAAGCGATGCCAAAGCCAATATCCGCCCCAGCAACAAGGTGCGGTATGGGGTGCTGGTGGACCGGGTGGACCTGAAAACGTTCCCCACCCTGAGTCGGGCTTTTTCCGACCCTTCCGACCGGCATTTTGACAGCTGGCAGGAAACGGCGGTGGACCCTGCTACGCCGGTGCGCATCTACCACACCAATCCCCAGGGCAACTTTATTTTTGTCCGGACCCCCCACTACCGGGGCTGGGTGCCCACCAACAAGGTGGCAGTTACGGACGCCAAAACCTGGCAGACCTACGCCCAGCCGGCGGCTCCTGCCGTGGTAACGGGACGGCTGCTGAGCCTGACGGCGGGGAGCAAGCCCCAGCTGTACCAAATGGGGGCTGTGATTCCCACCCAGGGCGGCAAATTGCTGCTGCCCACCCGGGACGCCAAAGGCTATCTCCAGATTGACCCGGTAAAGGCGTCCTACGGCCCCAATCTCCATCAGGGGTATCTGCCCTATACGGCCAACAATATTGTGACCATGGCCTTTAAACATCTGGGGGCTCCCTACGGCTGGGGCGGCATGGAAAACAGCGTGGACTGCTCCTCCCTGGCCCAGGACGTGTACCGGACCGTGGGCATTGAACTGCCCCGGAATGGGGACGAACAGGCCAGAGCCCTGGGCGGCAGAAATCTCCGGGGGCTGAGCCACGACCAGAAAATGGCCGTCATCGGCAGCGCAGCGCCGGGTTCCATTTTGTTTACCCCCTACCACGTAATGCTGGTGCTGGGGAATTATCAGGGAACGCCCTACATGATCCATTCCCTGGCTTCCTACGGCCAGCCCACCGCCAGCGGGGTGGTGAAAAACCGGGTGATGCAGGTGGTGGTCAGCCAGGTGGACCTGTTGGGCGGCAGCGGCAATCCGCTGGTGAACCAGATGACGGAAATGGCTACCGTCCGGTAAAAGCAATAGAAAAAACGAGGGCAGTTCCTGGGGGAGCTGCCCTTTTTTCCTGTCCAAAACAATGTCACCAATACGCCACTGGAAATTTCACCCAGGAATATCGTATAATATAAGAATACATTGCAAGTTTTTGAAAGGAAAGCTTATGGGGAAATACATCATTCAAAAGCCGGTCACCAGCGAACTGGTGGTGGAAAAATCCCGGTTTTTCTGCCATTTGCAGCGGGTGGAAACCGAGGAGGAAGCCCAGGCCTTTGTGAAACAAATGAAAAAGCAATACTGGGACGCTTCCCATAACTGTTCTGCCTATATTGTAGGCCAGGACGGCCGGGTGGAACGGTCCAGCGATGATGGAGAGCCCAGCGGTACCGCCGGTTCGCCCATGCTGGAGGTGCTGCGGCGCCGGGAGCTGTACGATGTGGCGGCGGTGGTGACCCGGTATTTCGGGGGCATCAAGCTGGGAGCCGGGGGACTGACCCGCACCTACGGGAAGGCCGTGGTCCAGGCGGTGGACGAAGCCGGACTGGCCCAAAGGATTCCCATGGGAGATTATGTGTTTGACTGGTCCATGGAAGATGCCGGGCGGGTGCTGAACCAGCTGTACCGGCAGACCCTGTTTGCGGTGGGCCAAGTGGAATATGACAGCAGCGTGCACATTCATGTGACCCTGCCGGAAGACCAAAAACTGGAAGCCGAAGCCTGGCTGACGGAAAATCTCAGCCGGGAAGTGGAACTGACCCAGGCAGGCAGCTTTTTTGCAGAGCAGCCGGTGGATCTGGACCAGAAGCCAGCCGAGTAGAAGTGTGAAATGGAAGGATAATTATGACACGGAGAAAAATAGGAAAACCAATCAGTTTCAAGAAAACCTGTGCAGTACTGCTGAGCTGTGCCGTGCTGGGCTTTACGACCCCTATTTGGGCCGCGTCCCTGCCGGTAAAAACCATTACCCGGACGGAGAAACAGGTAACGGTGGAATGCCCGGAGGTTTCCGGGGGCAGCAGTGCCGCCGATGAAAAAATCAACAGCGCCCTGAGCAGCCAGGTAGCGTCCTACGTCAGCGAGGTCTCTACCCTGGGCGGGGGCAAGGTGCATTACGATGTGCACAAATCCGACCCGGATCTGATCAGCCTGACGGTGGTCATGACCCCCAACATGGGCGTGGAAGAAACCCAGGGTATGACCTTTGACCGGAAAACCGGGGCCCAGCGGCAGCTCAGCTATTACTACAACCAGCAGCAGCTGGCCAACCGTTCCGAAAACAGCCTCCAGTACCTGTACGACGTGGACCCGGCCAAGCAGAAGACCCTGCCGGATACGTACTATGTGGACCAGGATGGGAGCATTATCGGGGTCTACCATGCCGGTTCCGTGCTGGATAAGAACGAAGGGGAAATCGAAGTGAACCTGTCGGCAGCCCTGCCGGATAATCCTGCGGGCACTCCGTCGGTGACGGCTCCGGTTACCGCAGCTGCCGCCACGGAAAAGACCGTGGAAAAGACGGCCAGCCAGGCTGCGGCTGAAACGGCGGCAACCAAGAAAGCGGCTGAAGAAAAGGCCGCAGCCGAAAAGGCAGCGGCAGAGAAAGCCGCTAAGGAAGCTGCCAAGAAGGCCGCAGCAGAAAAAGCAGCTGCGGAAAAGGCTGCCAAAGAAGCGGCGGCCAAGAAAACGGCTGCGGAAAAAGCTGCAGCAGAAAAGAAAGCGGCCGCCAAGACTACGGTGGCTGCGGCTAAGACCACTGCCAAGGAAACGGCCAAGACCGCTGCCGGTGCAGCCAGAACGGCAGTAAAGGCCGCACCGGCCCTGGATGAAGTGAAACCAGCTCCGGCTGCCCAGACCCCGGCGCCTGCGGCTAAGCCCGCAGCTCAGCCCGCAGCTCCTGCTCCGGCACCGGCTCCTGCGGCTCCGGCTGAACCTGCTTTCCAGGCACCGGTACTTACCGGCAACCAGGGCTACGTCACCGGCACCGATGTACGGTTCCGGGAGGGCGCCAGCCTGGACGCCAACGTACTGGGCTACTTCACCAAGGGTGAAGTGGTGTACATCAAGGGCAAAGCCCAGGGCAGCGGCCTAACCTGGTACCAGGTGGCCCGGGGCGACGGCACCAATGGCTACATTGCTTCTGAATACTGCCAGCCTGCGGAAGGGGCCCAGATTCCGGAGGTTTCTGCCGGAAATACGGGCTCTGCTGCCAGCTCCAGCGCTTCCACCAAGGCCGTGATTACCGGTACCGACGTGCGGATCCGGGGCGGCGCCAGCACTTCTGCAGACATCTTGGGCTACTATACCAAGGGCGAAGAAGTCACCATTATGGAAGTGGGCGACGGAGACGGTATGAAGTGGTACAAGGTGAAACGCTCTGACGGCTCTATTGGCTGGGTAGCGGCCCAGTACTGTCAACAAAACTAGCCAAAGCGGGCTGGCTGTGTTACAATCAGACTATATAGTCTAGCCATAAACCAAAGAGAGGTGACGAGACCACCATGAATAAAGTTGGAAGAATTTTGGCAGCCCTGTGCTGTGCCCTGGGTCTCACGTTCCCCATGGAACGGGTGGACGCAGCGGCTCCTGGAACCATTATTGGCACGGAAGTCCGGATGCGCAGCGGCGCAGGTACCAACACGGATATTCTGGGCTATTTTGAAGACGGCGAAGCGGTGACCGTACTGCAAAGTGATGTACGGGGCGGCCGGAAATGGTACCAGGTTACCCGGAAAAACGGCGTTACCGGCTGGGTTGCCGGGGAATACTGCCGGGTTGCGGATACCGGAACCGTACCTTCTGCCACCTTTGCTGCCGACCGGAAAGGCCGGATTACCGGCACAGAAGTGCGGATGAGAGGGGACCCCAGTGAAAACGGGGACGTCCTGGATTATTTCGAAAAGGATGAAGTGGTCATCATCCTGGATGCCCAGGAAGGCGGCGGCATCAACTGGACCAAGGTCAGACGGGACAACGGCGAAATCGGCTGGGTGGCCTCTGACTATTGCGAAGAAATCTAGCCAAGCACCTTTTGTTATGCTAAAATAAGAGAAATCACAACTAGGAGGTTCCATCACATGAAAAAATTGTGGCAAGTTTTGGCTGCCGTATGCTTCGGTTTTGTACTGTCCTTACCGGTAGGCAAAGCGGATGCGGCAACATTTACCTTTACTCCGGCTAAACCCGCTGCGGAAAATACCGCACAAACGGCGGACAAAGGCCAGGCAGCAGAAGATACCACCCCCAAGGTTCAATCCCTGAAATTGGCCGTGGTACCCTTGATGATCGGTGAAGATGTAGAAGACAACCAGGGCATGAAACCCATTGTATTCAGCAACGAATTGGCCAAACTGTTCCAGTATCCTGCCTACGACATGGTAGACAGCGATGTGGTACGGAAAGTCGCCCTGCAGCAGCAGGACAACCTGTTCACCAAAGCCGGCCTTCAGGCCGTAGCTGAAGCCAGCGGTGCCGATGTGGTTATCGTCATGGCCGTGGACAAATTTGACGTAACGGAACAGTCCTTCCGCCGGGAACCGGTAACGGACCTGGATTTCGAAGGCCGTTTTGCTACCCTGAACAACAAGACAGGCAAGTTCAAGGATGACCATTGGTCCTACACCCAGGAAATGGAATCCGGCGCCATCAGCCCGCGTTCTGATTGGCCTCACAAGGAATTCGGCAAACTGTGCCGGAGAGAACTGAAAAAGGCCTTGAAAAACAACTAAGCGCAGCAAGGGGGCGGTCAGCAATGGCCGCCCTTTTTTACTGAAAGAAAGGTGTTTTAATGGATTGGAATGAACTAAAAACTGTGGGCCATGCCTGCTACAACTGTGTTCACCTGAAAGAGCGGAAGCGCTACTGGGTTTTCCTGCTACGCTGCCTGGGGCACAGCGGAGAAATTACCGCGCTCCAGCACTTCTTCCATAGTGACCCGGTGCGGGAAAAAGTCTTTGCCGGCATGCCCTGTCTGCTGGAACAGGCAACCCGGGCCTTTTTCTATAAGGGGGCCACGTTTACGGAACGGGCGGCGCTCATCCGCCACCATATCCTGGCCCTCCAGCAAATCGGCAAACCGGAACTGTTGACCAAAATCTACACCGACCACGGGAAAATTACCCTGTGGCAGGATACCTTCCAGGAGGAACCCCTGACCCTGGACCTGCTGTTCCACCCAGGCCAGCGGAAGGAAGGCTGCCTGTCCCTGGTGCTCCATTGGGGCGGGGTGGATTTCTACCAGATTATGTTCTGGCTGGGACCGGACCCGGCTGGGGGCAAAACCTGCGCCTTTGTAGGGGCCCTTCAGGGCACCAGCCTGGGCAACGATGCGGTCAAGGCCATGACCAAGAAGTACTTTGGCTACCGGACCAAGAACCTGATTTTCTATGGGCTGCGGACCCTGGCCAAGCTGTGGCACTGCCAGGAAATCTACGCCGTGACCAACCAGGGCTACTACGCCATGAACCACGTGCGCATGGACCGGAAGCTGAAAACCAACTTTGGGGACTTCTGGGCAGAGTGCGGCGGCAGCCCCAGCGGCGATCGCCGGTTCTACCGGATTCCCCTGGAGGAAGTGCGCCGGGATCTGTCGGAGCTGAAGCCCTCCAAGCGGGCCAACCACCGGCGGCGTTATGAAATGCTGGACGCCATGGAAGTGACGATGGCGGAGCAGCTAAAGCCCTGGCTGGCGCCCCAGACTATCGAAAAGCTCTGATTTATGGTAAAATAAAGTGTATTGCAGAAGTACTATTACCCCACGGAGGTGTCTGGATTGAAAAAAGTAATCAGTCTTGTTGTAACGGCACTCCTTTGCCTGACCTGCCTGGCCCCGGCTATGGCCGCAGATCTTGAGACCGCGAACACCGTCTCGGGCAAACTGGAGCAAGTGGAAACCTTTATGGACGGAGCGGAACAAACCGGCTCTTTGGTTTCCCGTGTGGATAAATTGGAAAAGGAACTGTACGGTCAGGAAACCAGCGGTTCCGTCATGAGCCGGGTGGACCGGCTGTACAACCGGGTGGAAGGGGACCCCAACAATGGGCAGCTTTCCCTGGCCGCCGTACTGAACGTCATTGAATGGCAGTTCTCTGACCGGATGGGCACGGAAGGTGCCATCAACCGGATTGGCAATCTGGAAACCAGTATTTTTGGCACCCAGTACCCCCAGGATACGGTGCTTAGCCGGGTAGCCCGCCTGACCAAGGCCGCTTTCCCCTCTGGAAGCCTGACTTCCAGCCCTGTGGTACTGCCCAAGGATTCCCTGATTAAAGTGAAATTCATGAGCGACATCAGCAGCAAAACGGCCCAGGCCGGCGATGCTGTGGACTTTGTGGTGGACGACAACGTGTACGTGGGCGAAGCCCTGGTATTGCCCAAAGGCGCCAAAGGTGTGGGCAAAATCCAAAAAGTGGTGCAGCCCCGGATTTTTGGCCGGGATGCCCGGATTGACCTGGACTTCTCCCATGTGGTAGCCGTTAACGGGGAAGCCGTTCCCGTTACGGTCGGTGATCTGGCCAAACAGCAGGCCAAAACCGCAGCCGGTGCAGCCGGTGCTTCTATTGGAGGCATGGTCCTCTTTGGACCGGTGGGCATTGTAGGCGGCGCTTTTGTGAAGGGTTTCTCCGTGACCATTCCTGCGGGTTCCAATACCTACGTCCAGGTAGAACAGGACACCACCATTAATGGCGTGATTTTGGCCGGCAATACGGCCAGTGGCCAGCAGCTGACCACCGCTGCGGAAAATCCGGAAGCTACCAGCACCCTGGTAAAACCGGGTACGGCTGCCCAGCCGGCTGCTAAGGCAGAAGCCCAAACGGAACCGGCTGCTGAACCAGCCGCTGAACCAGCCGCAGAACCGGCTGCAGAACCCGCTGCTGAAACCCAGCCTGCTGCTACGGCCCCGGCTGCCAGCACCACTACTGCGGCAACAGCCCAGACTCCGGCTCAAACTCCGGCTCCTAGCCAGGATGCTTCCCTGGATGAACCCATGGAAGATGTTCAAATCGGTTCCGTAAATACCAGCGGCACCGGCGACAAGGCCGACGCTGAAACGGAAGCCGCTTTGGCTGCTGCCCGGAAGCAGGAAGCTGCCAGCCAAACCGGCACTGACACGGACGACGGCAGTGCCTATACCCCGGCAACCCTGTAAGGCACTTTGTACAAGGCATTTGGTAAAGGTCTTTCTCTTTCCATAAAGTAGGAAAGAGAAAGACCTTTTTGTGTTATAATATAAGGGAATATGACTTTTTTCCGGTCCGGGGAGGACTGGGAAAAGTGGGCATAAAGCAGTACAGAAATCTACAATCCGGCGGAGGTACCTAACTTATGAAGAAAAAGGCATTGGCCTTAGGCATTACAATGGCATTGGCACTGCCCGGTATGGCATCGGCAGCCATTATGGATTATGGCTACGACGGGGGCAAGCTCAGTTCCAAGGACGGCCCCGGCTACCAGCCCCAGCAGACCATCGATGACGTTCAGGCAAGCGCCGCAGTGCAGGAACGTTCCCGCCGCCTGCAGGATCAGCCGGATGCCCAGACGGAAAAAGTAACCCTGGCAGGCCAGGAAACCGTAACGGAGCAAAAGGAACGGGAAGAACGGGGCGAAAAGGTGGCCAGCGAATCCACCCTGCCCATTACCATCTACGGGGATCAGGTGACCTACAACTCCGAAAGCGGGGATTTTAAGGCCACCGGCAACGTGCGCCTGTATCAGGGCAACCAGAAACTGTATACCACGGAAGCCACCGGCAACTCCAAAACCGGGGATGTGTACCTCTTGACCGGGGGCCGCATTGTGAACTCCAGCGGGGGCAGCACCAGCGTCACCAACGGCAAATGGGGCCACTACAACTTCCTGGACAAAACCGGTACCATCAAGGATATTTCCGGCACCAACGGCAAGGATATCTACCGGGCCAACATCGGGGAAGTGTACCCGGACCGGGTGGAACTTACCGATGGCGGGGAAACCACCCGCTGCCCGGCAGTCAAGCACCCGCCCTGCGTAGATGTAAAGGCCGAAAAGGTCATCATCTACCCCAAGGACAAGATTATTGCCTATAACGTAAAGGTGTATATCAAAGGCGTCCATGTGTATTCCCGGGACCGCTGGATCAACCGCTTTGGCGATGATGACCAGGGCCAGAGCCTGATTCCCCATATCGGCTACACCAAGGACCATGGCACGGAAATCCGCTACAATTTCAACGTTCCCCTCAGCGACAAGAACGTGGCCACCGCTGAACTGAAGTACTACTCCAAGATTGGCTGGCGGCCCCTGTACTACGACGTTCAGGACGAACGGAACTTCTACGTGCGCATCCAGGACGGCCATACGGAAGACTCGGACAACAACTGGATCCGAAAGAAACGGGACGTCTTGATTGGCTACAAGAGCCATAAATTCAACGACAAATGGCCGCTGAACTATTCCGCCTACTATAGCCATGGCCTGTGGAAGGACAACTGGAAGGAAAGCTGGCATACGGAATACGGGGTGTTCCTGACCCACGATCCCATCTACCTGACCCATGAAGCTAATCCCCTGTCCCTGAACCTGGGCATGGGCCACAAGTGGGTCAAAGAAAGCATCAACGACGAAACCAAAAAGACCATGCTGTATTCTGCCACCCTAGGCAAGAGCTTTAGCGGCGGCTGGAACACCTGGCTGGGCTACTACTATCAGAAGGAACACAGCTCCGTCTTCGCCTACAACGACCCGGATATGGCCAAGGAACTCCAGTGGGGCATCATCAAGCAGTTGGGGCCCAACGACCGGCTGACCTGGCTGCTCCGCTACGATGAAGGCAAGAGCCAGATTTACGAATACATCTACCGGTGGAGCCACGATTTCTGCTGCTTCCGGCTGGAACTGGAATACCGGGATAAGAAATACAATAATGACAATGAATGGAGTGTGAAATATGACCTCTTCCGTTGGTAATGCACAAGAACTGATCAGTGCCCGCTTCCTGGAACATGAGAAACTGGTCCATAAGGTCATGGGCAGCAAGCGCCTGCTCCGGAACCTGGAAGACGCAGCCGGGATGGTTTCTATGGCCCTGGCTGCCGGCGGCAAAGTGATGTTCTGCGGCAACGGCGGTTCGGCTGCGGATGCCCAGCATTGGGCTGCGGAAATTGTGGGCCGCTTCCAAAAGGAACGGCCGGGGATGGCCGCCCTGGCGCTCACTACGGATACGTCCATTTTGACGGCGGTGGGCAACGATTACGGCTACGACAAGATTTTTTCCCGGCAGGTAGAAGGCCTGGGCCGGGAAGGGGACGTGCTGGTGGGAATTTCCACCTCCGGCAACAGCAAGAATGTGCTGGAGGCCATTGCCAAGGCCCGGGAAAAGCACATGAAGGTCATTGGCTTTACCTGCAAGGACGGGGGCAAGATGGCGGAGCTCTGCGACGTGCTCCTGAATGTGCCTGCGGAAAACACCGCCCGGGGCCAGGAAATCCATGAAATCATGGGCCATATTCTCTGTGAGCTGGTGGAAAGTTATGCGTAATACCCAAAGCACCCAATTTTTGACTGAAGATATCCAGAAACTGAAAATCGCCGTTTTGGGCGATGTGATGCTGGACCAATATATTTATGGAGAAGTGAAGCGCATTTCCCCGGAAGCGCCCGTGCCCGTGAACCGGGTGCGGAAAATGGAAGCCGTTTTGGGGGGCGCCGGCAACGTGGCCGCCAACCTGGCGGGCCTGGGGGTCCAGGTCTATATGGCCGGGGTCACCGGCGCCGACAGCCACCGGAAAGAGCTGGAGAAGAAGCTGGCTCAGGCGGGCATCGACTACGGCGGGCTTTTGCCCATGCCGGAACGGAAAACTATTACCAAACTGCGGATCATCGGAGCCCGGCAGCAGATGCTGCGGCTGGACTTTGAGGAGCCCGGAGACCTGGTGCCGGAAGAGGAGCGGCTGCTGCTGGAATGGCTGACCCAGAAGCTCCAGGAAGGCCTGAACGGGGTGATTCTCTCCGACTACGCCAAGGGCGTGTGCTCCGACCATTTCTGCCGCCAGGTCATCGATACGGCCCATGTGTTCCAGGTGCCCGTGCTGGTGGACCCCAAAGGCTCCGACTGGCATAAGTACACCGGCTGCGACTTCATTACCCCCAACGTAAAGGAAATGTGCGAAGCTGCCGGGGAAGTGGTGCCCAACGAAACAGAACCCCTGGTCCGGCTGGCCGCCAAGGCCCGGGACCAGTTCCAAATCAGCAATGTGGTGGTGACCCGCTCGGAAAAGGGCGTGTCCCTGATCAATAAAAACGAAGTGATTACCGAAGCCGCTACGGCCCGGGACGTGTTTGATGTGTCTGGGGCCGGGGATACGGTGGCGGCGGTGCTGCTGGCTGCAGCGGCGGGTAAGCTGCCTCTGGCAGAAGCCCTGAACCTGTCCAACAAGGCAGCCGGCATTGTGGTATCCAAGGTGGGCACCTATCCGGTGCACCGGGAAGAGCTGCTGAAGGAAGTCCTTGCCTGTGAAGAACGGGAAGGCCAGGATTACCGGCCGTTAAGCTGGGACGAAATCGAAAGCCTGGCCCGGACCTGGAAGACCGCCGGGGAAACCGTGGTCTTTACCAACGGGTGCTTTGATATCCTCCATGCAGGTCATGTCCAGTACCTGGAGCAGGCCGCTCAGCTGGGCCGTCACCTGATTGTAGGGGTGAACACCGACGACTCGGTGAAGCGGCTCAAGGGAGAAACCCGGCCTCTCAACAAGGAAAATGACCGGGCTCGGCTTCTGGCAGCCCTTGCCTGCGTGGATGCCGTAGTATTTTTCAGCGAAGATACGCCTACCAACTTGATTGCCCGGATTCGGCCGGACATTCTGGTCAAAGGCGGCGACTATACACCGGAACAGGTGGCCGGGCGGGAATACGCCGGCCAGGTCCGGATCCTTCCCTTTAAGGAAGGCTATTCCACCACGGGGGTAATTGCCAAGATTGCCGCCCTGGTGAAGGAGGGTAAAATATGATTATTGTGACCGGCGGTGCCGGCTTTATCGGCAGCAACATTGTAAAAGGCTTGAACGACCTGGGCCGGGACGACATCTTGGTGGTGGACAACCTGACCAACATGGTGAAGTTCAAGAACATCCAGGGCCTGAAGGTCATGGATTATCTGGACAAAATCGATTTCCTGCAAAAAATCAAAGCAGGGGAATTCAACCATACGCCCATTGACGTGATTTTCCATGAAGGGGCCTGCTCCGATACCATGGAATATAACGGCAAATACATGATGGAAAACAACTTTGAGTACACCAAGACCCTGATGCACTTTGCCCTGGACCGGAAAATCCAGTTCCTGTACGCTTCTTCCGCTTCCACCTACGGCAGCGGCAAAAACGGGTTCCGGGAGGAACCGGCCTGCGAAGAAGCCCTGAACGTGTATGCCTTCTCCAAGCTGTTCTTCGACAACTATGCCCGTCGCTACTTTGACAAGGCGGACAGCCAGATTGCCGGCTTCCGTTATTTCAACGTGTACGGACCTCAGGAAAACCACAAGGGCAAGATGGCTTCCCTGGTACGCCAAATGTTCCTGGAATGGAAGCAGGACCACAAGGTGAAGCTGTTTGGCAGCTACGACGGCTACGGCCCCGGTGAGCAGACCCGGGACTTTGTGTACGTAAAAGACGTGGTGAAGGTGCTATTCTATTTCTGGCAGCATCCGGAACTGAAGGGCGTGTACAACCTGGGTACGGGCCATGCCCATACCTTTAACGATATGGCCCATGCCGTACTGGAATTCTTCGGCAGCGGCGAGCTGGAATACATTCCGTTCCCCGAAGGCCTGAAGGGCAAATACCAGAGCTACACCCAGGCCGACGACACCCGCCTTTTGGCGGCCGGCTACGATGGCGGCTTTACGGACTTCAACACTGCCGTAAAGGAATACTGCCAGCTGCTGGAAGAATCGGATGGGTATTATAAGGCATGAGTACGGAACTGGAAAAAGCAGTGTTCTTTGACCGGGACGGAGTCCTGGACGTGGACAAGGGCTATATCTACCGGCCGGAAGAGCTGGAATGGGTGGAGGGGGCACGGGAAGCCGTGGCCTTGCTCCGCAGCCTGGGGTACGCCATCTACGTGGTGACCAACCAAAGCGGCATTGCCCGGGGCTTTTATACCAAGGAGCAGATGGACCAGTTCCATGCCCATATGAACGCGGAACTGGCCAAGGCCGGTGGGAAAATCGACGGCTTCTACCACTGTCCCCATCATCCCACCAAAGGGGTGATTCCGGAGCTGACCGTGGCCTGCGGCTGTAGGAAGCCCGAACCGGGTATGCTGCTCCAGGCCATGGAAGAGCATCCCATTGACCGGCACGCCTCCTTTTTGATCGGGGACAAGGCCTCCGATGTGGAAGCGGCCCTGGCGGCGGGAGTGCCCGGCTACCGGTTTACCGGGAAAAATCTGCTGACCTTTGTCCGGCTGGTGCTGCGCAGACAGAAGGTGCACTGTGACTGTTAAAGACTATAAAAATATTTTGATCATCAAAATGAGCTCCCTGGGGGACGTAATCCATGCCCTGCCCTTTGCGGCGGCCCTGCGGTCTGCGTACCCCGAGGCCAAGATTACCTGGCTGGTCCACCCCCAGTTCGGAGCCTTTATCCCAGAACCGCCTGTCATTGACGAGATTCTCTACTTTGACAAGGCGGCTTTTGGCCGTATGAGCTGGCACGCCAAATGGCAGTGCCTGAAGGAAACCCGGGCCATGCTCCAGGCCAGGCATTTTGACCTGGTGATTGACCTTCAGGGCCTGTTTAAAAGCGCCGTGATGGCATACCTGACCGGGGCCCCGGAAAAAATCGGCTACTGCGAAATGCGCGAAGGCAGCGGCCTGGTGTCCCGGGCCATTACCGGGCCCCATGCCCACGACCACGTGATTGAGCGGTACCTGGACGTAGCCCGGTACCTGGGAGCCAAGGTGGACCAGGTCCGCTATCCCATGCCGGAACTCAAGGAAGAATGCCTGCTGATGCGGAACCGGCTGATCCGGGCCGGTGTCCGGGCGGAAACCCAGCTGCCCTATGTGGTGCTGGTGCCTGGTGCCCGCTGGGTCACCAAACGCTGGCCGGCGGAATCCTACGGGAAGCTGGCCCAGCTGTTTATGGACCACGGCTATTGGGTGGTGCTGGCCGGCGGCCAGGGAGATGCAGCCCTGGGAGAACGGATCCAGGAAGAAACCCGCTATAACCCCAAGGTCATCAATCTGATTGGCAGTACGGGCCTTCGGGAGCTGGGAGCCCTGATCAAGGGCGCCCTGTTCTACATGAGCGGGGATACGGGGCCTCTGCACATTGCTGCCGCCTACGGAAAAAAACTGGTGGCAGTCTACGGACCTACCCGGCCGGACCGGACGGGCCCCTATGGGGACCCGGACGCCACAGTGCTGGTCAGCCCGGTTTCCTGTGCCGGCTGCCTGAAAAAGCAGTGCAATCATTGGGAATGCATGGCGGCCGTTACGCCGGAGCAGGTGTATGCCCTGTTTGAAGACAAGCTGAAGGGAGGAGACCATGGAACTCGCCAATAAAAAAATTATCGTGACCTTCCTGATGCACCTGGGAGACCTGGTGCTGACCACGCCCTTCCTCCATGCCCTGCGGCAGGCCGCTCCCGGAGCGGAAATCACCTACCTGGTGGACCAGAAGCTGCGGGAAGTGGTGGACCATAACCCCAATATCGACCAGGTCTGGACCATCGACAAAAAAGGGAAGGACGACCATTTGTCCGCCCTGTGGGCCATGAGCAGAAAAATCTCGGCCGCCCACTTCGATATCCTGATCAACCTGCACCCCAACGAGCGGTGCTCCTTTATTGATGCCATGGCGTCGGTGCCGGTGAAGGTGGGGGCCTCCCACTTTTTGTTCCGGCCCTTCTTTCACCCCTATCTGAAGCTGAACCGGACCCTCCACGCCGCAGATATGTATCTGGACGTGCTGACCCGGCTGGGGGTGAAACCCCTGGTCCATAACGGCCTGGAAGTCTTCCCCGGTCCGGAGCAGCAGGCCAGGGCGGCAGAGTTTTGGGACCAGCAGGACCTGAAGCCGAAAGAAAAGGTAGTGGGCTTTAACATCGGCAGCGCCGTGGTCACCAAACGCTGGGCACCGGAACGGTTTGCCCAGGTGGCGGATACCCTGGCCCAGGAAGGGTACCGGACGGTATTCTTCGGCGGCCCCATGGACGAAACCATGGTCCAGGAAGCCATTTCCTTTATGCACAGCCGCCCCATGGTGGCGACGGGGAAATTCTCCCTGGGAGCCCTGGCCGCAGCCATGAGCCGGTGCAGCCTGATCATCACCAACGACAGCGGCCCCATGCACGTGGCCATCAGCCAAAAGGTGCCCATTGTGGCCATGTACGGCCCCAGCCACCCGGAACTGTACGGCCCCTATACGGATAAGGCCACCATCGTCCGGGCCATCCCGCCCTGCGACGGGTGCCGGAACGGCATGAAACACCACTGCGACGATATGCGCTGTATGCGGGATTTGACCGTGCAGCAGGTGCTCCAGGCGGCCCATCACTGGCTGGACGAAAAAAAATAGGGAAAAAACCAAAAAAGTTGAAAAAAGTACTTGCAAAATCCTTTGAAATCGTGTAAGATATCAAAGTAATCGGTTGAGACAACCGGTTGCAGGACGTGGTCCGCTAGCTCAGCTGGTAGAGCACCTGACTCTTAATCAGGGTGTCCAGAGTTCGATCCTCTGGCGGATCACCATTTTTTTTGGCCGGATGGTCAAGCGGTTAAGACACCGCCCTTTCACGGCGGTATCGGGGGTTCGATTCCCCCTCCGGTCACCATCACGGGCGATTAGCTCAGCTGGGAGAGCGTCTGCCTTACAAGCAGAATGTCGGCAGTTCGATCCTGTCATCGCCCACCACAACAGAAGACGATATACGCGCAACGCTGTATCGTCTTTTTTATTTACCTAAAAAAGTATTTAATAAATTTACAAGAAATATCCTAAGGACATGGAAATTTTCCATGTCCTTTTTGACGTTCTGGTGTGCCCTTAAAAGGCGTTTGAACGGTCGCAGCTGGACCCTAAGTAATTTGTACTAACGGAGGTAAAAGAAGCCGCTAGAAGGAAATGTGGGGCTGCTGCAGCACTCCTTTCTGGCGGCTGTATAGAGACAGAAAGATTTAGGATTCTGGTGCTGAGAGGCTAATGGACAAAAAAGGGGCAGAGTCATTTTCAATCTATACCGTTTGAAGCTAAGCAAATCCCAGCAGCTGAAACATTAAGTAAAAATGCAGGAAAACTGATGGGGAAATAGTATATGCTTTATGATAAGATAATAATATTAATAAATCACTTGGCTGCTAGTGTAAATAAGCACCTGTGGATTAGATTCTGCAAAGTGAAGAAAAGATTGCTTTTATAAGGGGAATACAACACCCCATCAAACCAACAAAATGCATCTAGCTAGGACCAATGTAGAAGTACTGAGCTGATTTGTATTGCAAAACTTGGATCACCCTGACGTAATAGACAAAATTTTGGTTTTCTTTTAATGTTAAGCAGATGTAATTTAAGAGGGAGTATTTTTCTACATAGTCTATGCTACAATAGATTTAAACTTAGAACTGGAAAGAACAAAGAAAATCTACATGTAATCCTTAGGGTTTGTATCGGCTAGATGGCTATATTTCTGCCAACCTGGCACAAAAATCTACCGGTTTTTCGGAAGCCGACTTAAAGCTGCTTTGGGACGCTTTGGTCAATTTGTTTGAAAATGACCATTCTGCTGCCAGAGGCAATATGGCTGTGCAGAAATTGTATGTATTCAAGCATGATTCTGTGATGGGTAATGTACAAGCCTATAAACTGTTTAACTGTGTGCAGGTAGAAAAGAAGGATGCCCAGAAAGTTGCACGCGCGTTTGAAGATTATGCTGTAATAGTAGATACCGCAGCTTGGCCGGCAGGGGTACACTGTACGGAAATGGTTGAGCAAGAAAAAGTAAAAGCATAAATCGACACATCACCATACGTGATAAAATGGCATATAATAAAAATAGATATCTCTTATTGTCAGGAATTCGGCACTTTGCATTTTGCAGGCGACAATGGGCACTTATCCATATTGGAATTAAGGCTGGATATAATCCAGTTGGAAAATTAATCCGGTTATGCGAACCAAAAGCTCCCATAAGTTTTAATAATGATTTTGCGTGCTCCAAAGGACTTGCTTTATGAGATTCGCAAAATTGTAGGTTGAATCCCGCAGGGATTCAGTGTTTTTTTGTTTGACAGTCGCTCCCCGCAAGGGGAGCGTGGATTGAAATTTGCCCCTTTCTCAGTTCGTATCGCGCCCGAACCGTCGCTCCCCGCAAGGGGAGCGTGGATTGAAATTGCTTTGGATTGAAGATCTTGTATTCTTCCTTTGGTCGCTCCCCGCAAGGGGAGCGTGGATTGAAATCTGGAATGGCTGCTGATTCAGAAATAAGGGGGGTGTCGCTCCCCGCAAGGGGAGCGTGGATTGAAATATCCAGGATGTCGAAGTCTGTGAAGGTGAAATCGTCGCTCCCCGCAAGGGGAGCGTGGATTGAAATTGTAAAACAAACGGCATCCGCCAAGGGGGTGTAGGTCGCTCCCCGCAAGGGGAGCGTGGATTGAAATATATCCCTTATGACGCGAATGATTTTGATATTGAGTCGCTCCCCGCAAGGGGAGCGTGGATTGAAATTGTGGTTCCCTTGAGCATTGCCTTAGCACTGGCCGTCGCTCCCCGCAAGGGGAGCGTGGATTGAAATGTCTGTTGAAAACGTTTGGCCCGTGTGGACTTTGTCGCTCCCCGCAAGGGGAGCGTGGATTGAAATTTGAGTAACTTAATAATACGACTTTTTACTTAAGTCGCTCCCCGCAAGGGGAGCGTGGATTGAAATTGAATTACCAGCCGCATCCCGGAATCAATGCGTAGTCGCTCCCCGCAAGGGGAGCGTGGATTGAAATACCGGTGAAGAACCCGTGACCGGCGAAAATTCCGGTCGCTCCCCGCAAGGGGAGCGTGGATTGAAATTACTTTTACCTCGATAAAAAACATACGCCCCGGGTCGCTCCCCGCAAGGGGAGCGTGGATTGAAATATAAAAATACCCCGTGTATATTATGCACGGGGTGTCGCTCCCCGCAAGGGGAGCGTGGATTGAAATTGTGCGATTGCATTAACCAGGGCATCGCCGGTCGGTCGCTCCCCGCAAGGGGAGCGTGGATTGAAATTGTGTAGGGATACTTTCAAGATTCAGATGACAGGGTCGCTCCCCGCAAGGGGAGCGTGGATTGAAATTCCTATCGGTCGGAAGTTCCGGAGCTGCTCAAGGGTCGCTCCCCGCAAGGGGAGCGTGGATTGAAATTCATAGGCATTTCTATAACCAGTATAAGATTCAAGTCGCTCCCCGCAAGGGGAGCGTGGATTGAAATTGAAGGGCGGCACCTATGCACGGAGCCAGCCTCGTCGCTCCCCGCAAGGGGAGCGTGGATTGAAATTACCACCAGGCCGTTGTCCAGCTCAATGTGGATGGGTCGCTCCCCGCAAGGGGAGCGTGGATTGAAATCAGATCGATATGGTCAAAACAGCGGTAAAAGACCGTCGCTCCCCGCAAGGGGAGCGTGGATTGAAATAATATTGCGTCCGGAAAACGAACCGAGGAATCTAGTCGCTCCCCGCAAGGGGAGCGTGGATTGAAATAATATTGCGTCCGGAAAACGAACCGAGGAATCTAGTCGCTCCCCGCAAGGGGAGCGTGGATTGAAATCATCTGCAATTGAGAGTTCCGCCCCAGTGAGAGCGTCGCTCCCCGCAAGGGGAGCGTGGATTGAAATGGAAGGTATCCGATGATACCAACCATACCTATCAGTCGCTCCCCGCAAGGGGAGCGTGGATTGAAATACCTGCTTCCACGTTTCCTTGGGGCATAACAGCGGTCGCTCCCCGCAAGGGGAGCGTGGATTGAAATGACGGCTGTTCACTTTTTGGGCGACGTTAAAAGTCGCTCCCCGCAAGGGGAGCGTGGATTGAAATCGGAAAAATCCCCGTCATCGATTATGCAAACCAGGTCGCTCCCCGCAAGGGGAGCGTGGATTGAAATATGTCAACATCAGAAACTCTTAAGATACGTGCAACGTCGCTCCCCGCAAGGGGAGCGTGGATTGAAATACATACCCACGTAAGTTGGATAAAACAGCCTATGTCGCTCCCCGCAAGGGGAGCGTGGATTGAAATATCTTTCGAACCATATAAGGCATCTTTGTTTAGTCGCTCCCCGCAAGGGGAGCGTGGATTGAAATCTATAGTTTAGGGCATAAACCTGACAATGTACGTCGCTCCCCGCAAGGGGAGCGTGGATTGAAATATCATCGGCGATCCAATCACCGCACCGCAATGCCAGTCGCTCCCCGCAAGGGGAGCGTGGATTGAAATAGCAATTCATGAAGGCTTCCAATGCGGCTACGGGTCGCTCCCCGCAAGGGGAGCGTGGATTGAAATTATGTCTATGATAAGGGTAAGAAGGTACTCTATCGTCGCTCCCCGCAAGGGGAGCGTGGATTGAAATTCTGCCACAAGGTTGATATAAGCCTGTTTACCATGTCGCTCCCCGCAAGGGGAGCGTGGATTGAAATGATGAGGGCGGTACAGAAGAGAGGAAACGCCGAAGTCGCTCCCCGCAAGGGGAGCGTGGATTGAAATTGGACGAAATCATGGTGAAGCATGGATACAAGGTCGCTCCCCGCAAGGGGAGCGTGGATTGAAATTACATACCATTTTAAGGTGTCTACATAAGGTTTCGTCGCTCCCCGCAAGGGGAGCGTGGATTGAAATAAAGTTGATATGAGCGTAGCCGTACTGCTCCAGAGTCGCTCCCCGCAAGGGGAGCGTGGATTGAAATACTTTTTGCGAGAGGTGTACAAAAGGTTCGTGGAGTCGCTCCCCGCAAGGGGAGCGTGGATTGAAATTATACGGTTCGTTTAAATAATGAAGATGTATGTGTCGCTCCCCGCAAGGGGAGCGTGGATTGAAATTGGTTGTCGCTGTCCTGAACATAATGCAGAAGTAGTCGCTCCCCGCAAGGGGAGCGTGGATTGAAATAAATGGACCAACCCTGGAACAGGAGAACAGATCACGTCGCTCCCCGCAAGGGGAGCGTGGATTGAAATCGAAGTGGCCGCTGCTGAAAGTGCTAAACAGGCCGTCGCTCCCCGCAAGGGGAGCGTGGATTGAAATATTGTGAATCGCTCTAAGGTTGTTAGTATGTCCACGTCGCTCCCCGCAAGGGGAGCGTGGATTGAAATAAAAGATACCGTCCTTACAAGATACCGGTTACAGGTCGCTCCCCGCAAGGGGAGCGTGGATTGAAATAAGGTATTCAGGGATTCAGGGGCAGAGTCAACCGTCGCTCCCCGCAAGGGGAGCGTGGATTGAAATGTGGTTATGATGCCAGATGGGACTTTAGATAAGAGTCGCTCCCCGCAAGGGGAGCGTGGATTGAAATTTACTTAATTATTGTAGGGGCAACCAATAGAAATGTCGCTCCCCGCAAGGGGAGCGTGGATTGAAATCGTGGCCAGGGTGGAGAACCATGACGAAGCTGGGTCGCTCCCCGCAAGGGGAGCGTGGATTGAAATTAATAAATAACTTGACACGTTACTCGTGAAATGTTAGTCGCTCCCCGCAAGGGGAGCGTGGATTGAAATGAGGAAGTTAAACCGGGGTGCCAATATTGCCACGAGTCGCTCCCCGCAAGGGGAGCGTGGATTGAAATATCCAATGCCCGAAGTGCGGACAATGGCAAAAAGTCGCTCCCCGCAAGGGGAGCGTGGATTGAAATCCTATAAGCGTTCAAGAAGTAAGGGATATCTTCGTCGCTCCCCGCAAGGGGAGCGTGGATTGAAATCCGATGGGGTAGAAATGACCCGTGACGGAAAGCCGTCGCTCCCCGCAAGGGGAGCGTGGATTGAAATAGTATGACATTGCACACACTCTACAGCACTCTCGTCGCTCCCCGCAAGGGGAGCGTGGATTGAAATCTAGTGCCTTAGCGAGTTCATTAAGAGTGTTCAGTCGCTCCCCGCAAGGGGAGCGTGGATTGAAATCCTTTGGTCTTGACATAAAATGAACAGCTCTTTGTCGCTCCCCGCAAGGGGAGCGTGGATTGAAATTAAAGGACTCATACAGGGTTCTGTTAGGGACTATGTCGCTCCCCGCAAGGGGAGCGTGGATTGAAATGCCAGTGTCTTTTTGGCCCCGCTGGAGGTGGCCAGTCGCTCCCCGCAAGGGGAGCGTGGATTGAAATAGACATACTCTTAGCCAGTAAATCAGCAAAGGTGTCGCTCCCCGCAAGGGGAGCGTGGATTGAAATTCTTTGATTGCTTTAATGCTTGCACGGTTTTCCTAGTCGCTCCCCGCAAGGGGAGCGTGGATTGAAATCCACAACGGGGCGTATGTTTTTCGTGGAGGTAAAGTCGCTCCCCGCAAGGGGAGCGTGGATTGAAATAGAGGAACAAACAGCGGATTTACGCGATGGACGGTCGCTCCCCGCAAGGGGAGCGTGGATTGAAATGTCCAGAAAACGTTGCAAATCCGCTTTTTCTAGGTCGCTCCCCGCAAGGGGAGCGTGGATTGAAATCACAAAAATACCCCGTGTATATCATGCACGGGGTGTCGCTCCCCGCAAGGGGAGCGTGGATTGAAATAGAAAAGGTCAGCCCAAGATTGAACACGATGACGTCGCTCCCCGCAAGGGGAGCGTGGATTGAAATTCCATTGCCGTCAATAGACCGTACAAGAACCAAGGTCGCTCCCCGCAAGGGGAGCGTGGATTGAAATTGCAAAAAGCAGGAGTGATTGCTGATGACCGCTAGTCGCTCCCCGCAAGGGGAGCGTGGATTGAAATATGTATACCAACAAACGTACTGAATTGATTGACACGTCGCTCCCCGCAAGGGGAGCGTGGATTGAAATTGGTCGATTCCGAGGAACCCTCCGAACCTCTGAGAGTCGCTCCCCGCAAGGGGAGCGTGGATTGAAATTTGGATATATTTCCCCTTATAGCGGGGTAAGCACGTCGCTCCCCGCAAGGGGAGCGTGGATTGAAATTGATTGGTTGACGTTTAAGGCACTGAAATATCTGGTCGCTCCCCGCAAGGGGAGCGTGGATTGAAATCCTGTGGTTACTGCGGCCTATCTGGTAGATAAGGGTCGCTCCCCGCAAGGGGAGCGTGGATTGAAATAAGAAGTCTGGCAGAAGAGACAGGAGTGGGAATGGTCGCTCCCCGCAAGGGGAGCGTGGATTGAAATACTAGCCACGAGAGTACATTTAATGGCATCCCTTGTCGCTCCCCGCAAGGGGAGCGTGGATTGAAATTTCCAGCGTCAAGCCCAGTTCTTTTCGCCGTATGTCGCTCCCCGCAAGGGGAGCGTGGATTGAAATCGTACGTTCCCTCCTGGATGATGTTGTCGTTGGCGGTCGCTCCCCGCAAGGGGAGCGTGGATTGAAATCAGTTTTGCTTTTGTTTAATTCGTCACAGTCATTGTCGCTCCCCGCAAGGGGAGCGTGGATTGAAATGTAGAAGCTCTTGCTTATCCGGGAACATCAACCTGTCGCTCCCCGCAAGGGGAGCGTGGATTGAAATTTAAGGTTTGTCCAGAAGAGTTTGTATGCCTTGGTCGCTCCCCGCAAGGGGAGCGTGGATTGAAATCCTTCAACCGAGGATGATCTGGAAGTCCACCCGAGTCGCTCCCCGCAAGGGGAGCGTGGATTGAAATACAAATTCTAAGCCCCTTGATTCTGCCTTGTTTCAAGTCGCTCCCCGCAAGGGGAGCGTGGATTGAAATAAGTTCACTTTTTGCGAGAGGTATACCGTAGATTCGTCGCTCCCCGCAAGGGGAGCGTGGATTGAAATCGAAGTCCTTAAAAGAATCTTTGGCGTGACACAGGTCGCTCCCCGCAAGGGGAGCGTGGATTGAAATTCTGCGTCGGTTATGTGGTGCTGACAAGCAGGGGTCGCTCCCCGCAAGGGGAGCGTGGATTGAAATTTAAAAGGTCTGCTTGACGGATATGGCTTTAATCGTCGCTCCCCGCAAGGGGAGCGTGGATTGAAATCCGTGGTTGTTGGGACTGTTGTTGGCATCCCGAAGTCGCTCCCCGCAAGGGGAGCGTGGATTGAAATCAAGAGGACTTTTTACAAACATCTGACAGAGCTGTCGCTCCCCGCAAGGGGAGCGTGGATTGAAATATAGCTCACTGAGTGCAGGGAATTATAAGACCCAGGTCGCTCCCCGCAAGGGGAGCGTGGATTGAAATTCCGGGACGTTTAACGACGGCTATCCAATCGATGTCGCTCCCCGCAAGGGGAGCGTGGATTGAAATAAGCTCTATACCGCAAAGCGGAATAAGAAGCTGCAGTCGCTCCCCGCAAGGGGAGCGTGGATTGAAATGATTCGTCGATGATGATTTTAATGGTCGTTCTGGAGTCGCTCCCCGCAAGGGGAGCGTGGATTGAAATTAGTTTTTGGCTGGCATATTGGATATTTGCCCCGCGTCGCTCCCCGCAAGGGGAGCGTGGATTGAAATGAAAATGTGGTCCAGAACAGCGGCCAGATCCGGGGTCGCTCCCCGCAAGGGGAGCGTGGATTGAAATGTCGATGATCAGAACCTCCGGCAGTACCGAGAGGTCGCTCCCCGCAAGGGGAGCGTGGATTGAAATAGAGACAGGGCCGTTTTGCTGGCGTTTGCGGCCTAGTCGCTCCCCGCAAGGGGAGCGTGGATTGAAATGGGCAGGTTGGCCGTGTAGCTTTTGGCCGTCTGGTCGCTCCCCGCAAGGGGAGCGTGGATTGAAATAGACTCAGGACGGCACAGAATTCACGGCCACGGAGTCGCTCCCCGCAAGGGGAGCGTGGATTGAAATCGTCCGGTCCTTGTATAGACCATGCCTTCCCAAGTCGCTCCCCGCAAGGGGAGCGTGGATTGAAATATCGGTGGTGAGCTGGTGCTTTCGCTCGCCGTAGTCGCTCCCCGCAAGGGGAGCGTGGATTGAAATTGTGAGTATCCCCAGGATACGGTGATGGATGGGGGTCGCTCCCCGCAAGGGGAGCGTGGATTGAAATTACGAAGGATTCCGTCCGAAGGTGCCGTGGAAGATGTCGCTCCCCGCAAGGGGAGCGTGGATTGAAATCGGAAATCATGCTGGCCACAAAAGACGCCGCCGGTCGCTCCCCGCAAGGGGAGCGTGGATTGAAATGACAAGGAACGGGAGAGTAAAACAGGCTTCTCTTGTCGCTCCCCGCAAGGGGAGCGTGGATTGAAATTCCGTTATGGATACGGATGTGCCTGATCCGCAGGGTCGCTCCCCGCAAGGGGAGCGTGGATTGAAATAACCCAAACAAGCAACTATTAATGACATAAATGGTCGCTCCCCGCAAGGGGAGCGTGGATTGAAATCAGGGTGATGATGGTAAATATCAATGATGATGGCGTCGCTCCCCGCAAGGGGAGCGTGGATTGAAATTCTACGGACGGGAAAGGGTACAGCTATGGATTAGTCGCTCCCCGCAAGGGGAGCGTGGATTGAAATGTGTATCCTTCATGTCGGAAGAACCGTGCATGAACGTCGCTCCCCGCAAGGGGAGCGTGGATTGAAATAGCTTTTCCCGCAAGTCTTGCATAGCCCTGGCCGTCGCTCCCCGCAAGGGGAGCGTGGATTGAAATTCCAATGGTGAAAGTTTCACCATTGACCTCAAAGTCGCTCCCCGCAAGGGGAGCGTGGATTGAAATTCCTTGACGTAGCTGACGATCTCATCCCAGTGGGGTCGCTCCCCGCAAGGGGAGCGTGGATTGAAATTAGAAGGCCGATTTTTTGCGGCTAATACAAGTAGTCGCTCCCCGCAAGGGGAGCGTGGATTGAAATTGGAAGAGCACTCTGTCTTGCTGGGTGTCCAGGTGTCGCTCCCCGCAAGGGGAGCGTGGATTGAAATACAGCCTTATCCTTTACGGTCCGCATGGATTTGAGTCGCTCCCCGCAAGGGGAGCGTGGATTGAAATACCTCAATATGCAGGGCTTCCACGCCCCCGTTCCGTCGCTCCCCGCAAGGGGAGCGTGGATTGAAATAAAAAAGTGTTGACACCCAAAAATGCCTGTGCTAGTCGCTCCCCGCAAGGGGAGCGTGGATTGAAATATCTCACCACATCCATTTTAAAACTGGAGGAATTGGTCGCTCCCCGCAAGGGGAGCGTGGATTGAAATAGCGTCAAGGACTACACCCCTCTTACACTGACAGGTCGCTCCCCGCAAGGGGAGCGTGGATTGAAATATCGCCCCGTATATCGATTGGAGCCGGGGCGACGGTCGCTCCCCGCAAGGGGAGCGTGGATTGAAATATCATGCATCCCCGGGGCGTTGCCTGGACCAATAGTCGCTCCCCGCAAGGGGAGCGTGGATTGAAATTTAGACGCCACCAAGAAAGCCTATGGGGATTACAGTCGCTCCCCGCAAGGGGAGCGTGGATTGAAATCCCAAACGTAAACCGGCGCGACGTTGCTTCCAGGTCGCTCCCCGCAAGGGGAGCGTGGATTGAAATTGCAAAAAGCAGGAGTGATTGCTGATGACCGCTAGTCGCTCCCCGCAAGGGGAGCGTGGATTGAAATATCCAGATAATCAAAGCCGCTCTGGTTGGTGAGGTCGCTCCCCGCAAGGGGAGCGTGGATTGAAATTACGTTGCCCATGAGGACGACGCGGAACACCGGGTCGCTCCCCGCAAGGGGAGCGTGGATTGAAATCGTTGCTGAAATCCCGGTTTATTTTTTTACCGTCGGTCGCTCCCCGCAAGGGGAGCGTGGATTGAAATAAGGTGGACAGTGGAAACTTAGTCAACCCGGAAACGTCGCTCCCCGCAAGGGGAGCGTGGATTGAAATCATGGAACAAAACATGATGGGCTACCTGATTGAGTCGCTCCCCGCAAGGGGAGCGTGGATTGAAATCGGGATTTTGCCGGCATGCCTCTGAGAAATATCGCGTCGCTCCCCGCAAGGGGAGCGTGGATTGAAATGTCCTGCATTCGCAATAAAAATATTTGCTCCCGTGTCGCTCCCCGCAAGGGGAGCGTGGATTGAAATCTACGGCAACAGCACCACCAGCTGGAACGGTGACGTCGCTCCCCGCAAGGGGAGCGTGGATTGAAATTGGTAGCACGTGCCCAATTCAGCAGCTACGACTGTCGCTCCCCGCAAGGGGAGCGTGGATTGAAATACGGGCTGGAAAGGCGCGTCTACTGGCCTAGCATGGTCGCTCCCCGCAAGGGGAGCGTGGATTGAAATAGGAAGTCCATTGACATAGTGGGTCACCCAGTAGTGTCGCTCCCCGCAAGGGGAGCGTGGATTGAAATAGGATGTTGTCCAGGTCCGGTTTCTTGCAGGGCGTCGCTCCCCGCAAGGGGAGCGTGGATTGAAATTGCCTGGGCAGGACGTATGCCTCCCAGGTGGTAGGTCGCTCCCCGCAAGGGGAGCGTGGATTGAAATACCTTGAACAGGTTCATCTCCCGGGCCCGCTGGGGTCGCTCCCCGCAAGGGGAGCGTGGATTGAAATTGGACCCGCTGAACGTTAAGGTGGCAATAGGCAGGTCGCTCCCCGCAAGGGGAGCGTGGATTGAAATAATCAGTTCCACCCGGTCCGCAATCACTTCAGTAGTCGCTCCCCGCAAGGGGAGCGTGGATTGAAATTGGTGGAAACGGCAACATTGGTAACAATCTGCCGTCGCTCCCCGCAAGGGGAGCGTGGATTGAAATGAGGTAAGCTGGAGCCATATGCCTGAGAGCGAGGTCGCTCCCCGCAAGGGGAGCGTGGATTGAAATCGGGGTACCTACCACGGCGCAATTTAAGGACCCTGTCGCTCCCCACAAGGGGAGCGTGGATTGAAATCTGTAGCACTTTTCCTGCTGCATGCTTCCTGCTGGTCGCTCCCCACAAGGGGAGCGTGGATTGAAATCTCCCCGTGGTCAGAAAAGTAGACCAGACCCTGAGTCGCTCCCCGTAAGGGGAGCGTGGATTGAAATATGTAATAGACAAAGTCTTGAATCAGCAGGAGGGGTCGCTCCCCGTAAAGGGAGCGTGGATTACAATGGGCCCAGGAATTCGGACCAGGCCTGAAAATTTTAAATGTATATGCTATAGTATAGGTAACAAGAACGGAGGCCGCTGCCATGGAAAGCCATAACTATTCTGCTGAATTTAAGGCCAAAATCGTCTTATCAATCCTTCAGGGTGACAAGGATTTTGCTGTTATTTGTTCCGAAAATCATCTGGATTCGGAGCTGGTTCGGAAATGGAAGCAGGCTTTTCTGCAAAATGCGCATCGTGCTTTTGAGGCAGATTCTGGGCGTAAGGACGTTCAAAGAAAGAAGAAGGAGCTGAAGCAAAAGAGTGACCAGCTGACGCTTGAGCGGGACTTCCTTCAGGACTGTTTTCGCAAGGCGGGAGAAGTCGTTCCCAAAATTCCCCAAAAGGATGCCAAGGACTGACGGTCTGGCTATCTGGCGGCCAAGCGAACTGTCTAGGGTAAAGTGTGCTGGCCTTCCTGTAGCGGCTGGCATGCGGGGGTCCATTGTACCTTGTACGAATTTTGGGGCATAAAAAATACTGGATGTTCTTTAGCATCCAGTATTTTTTATGCCCCAAGCTGCAAACGGTCACTTCTCCTCCAGCAACTGGTTCTTCCGTTCCAACAGTTGGAGCTGCTCCCGGAGTTCTGCTATTTGGCGGTTCCGGCGGTGCAGTTCCTGGTGGAACCGTTCTTCCCGGGAAGCTTGCTCCTCCTGCTCTTCATGCACTCTTTGCAGGGTCTTCTCCAGTTTTTCCCGGTCCTGCAGCAGCTGCTGGCGCATTTGCCCAAGCTGCTTTTCTTCCAGGGTTTCCTCTGCAGCTGCGGTTTGTGCAGTGGTTTCTTCCGGCTTCGGTTCAGCTGCTGGCTTTTCCGGCTCAGCAGCTTCTACCGCCAGTACGGCGCCCCGGTCTAGTATCAGCTCCACCGTGGCTTCCGTCTTGTCCCCAATCTTGTCGTACAGCCGGCCGCCGCTCCAGCAATTTCCCAGAATGGTGCCCACGCTGTTGGCCACATAGCCGATTTTGCCCAGGGGCTCCAGCTCGCACCGGATGGCTTCTTTGTCGTACTTGTTGTCCGGCTCCTTGATCAGCTGGACCTTCATGTGCCGCTTGAGAAACTCGTTTCCAAAGTAGTGGTTAAAGCCCGTCAGGGTACAATATAACTTGGTCATAGGTCCTTCCTCCTTTAGCCTTCTCTTCTATACTTCTCTTCCTTTCTACTTTCAGTATAGCAGGAAGGGTGGGGGGAAAAACTCCCAGAAGAGCGGTTTTGGAAAAAAAGTGGGTGCGGTCAGCGGCCCTGAAGTGAAGTGGTGCCGGGAATCCCCGCTCAGTCAGCCACTAACGTGTCTGCCAGCTCCCCCCTAAAGGTAGGAGCCTTTAAAAGGTCGTGCGGTCTGCAAACCTGAAGTGAAGTGGTGCGGGGTATCCCCGAGCGGTTCGCCGTATTCCAAGCAGCTGCCGTATGGGCCTTATGGACCAAACCTTCATGGGAAAACTTGTGGGATGTTTGGATGCGGCTATAATGAACAAAAAAATGGCATGCGAACCCAAACAAGTTCGCACGCCATTTTTTCACAGCCCTGCTTGCAGAAGCCTCTAGCTTTCTGCTTCCACTGCATGATCAAAGAAAATCTGTTCTTCGGGAATGACCCCTTGAAGCAGGACGTTGGCCCGTCCCACATAGGCAAAGCCCATTTTGGTGTACAGGGCAGCCGCCGGCTTGTTGCCCGCCCAGGTATCCAGACGGACCGCCTTGCAGCCCTGTTGGGCCGCAAGGGCGAGGGCAAACTGGACGAACTGCTTTCCATACCCGTGCCCTGCCCGGCTGGGCGGAATGCATAGGGTGTGGATCACCAGCACTTCCTCCGGAGCCGCAGGAATATGCCAAGGCGCAGGTCCATATTCTGCCGGCTGGAGCTGGTTTAGAATCACGCTGCCGCAGATCTCCCCGTCCTCCTCCAGAACGTACAGCGTACCAGCCTGCCAGGCCTTCTCTGCCGTTTCCCGGGTGGGGTACAGGTCCAGCACCCAGTTGGAATTGGTACCATTTTCTTTTTCATAGGTCAGCAGCTCCCGGTAGTTCGCAGCTGCCGCCGGAACATCCTTTTCCAGGGCTTTACGAATCATAGCTTTGCCCTCCTTTTGCATCATTTTTTCCAGTATAGCGGAGGAAGGAAAGCCCCGCAAGCTTTTTTACAGGACTGCTGGAATGGCGATTCGAGCAATCTTGATAAATTCTTCCATGGCCTTGGTCATAATGGCTTCTTTGGGAAAGTAGACACTGATGTATTGCTCAGTATGGGGAACTTCCAGGGGAAAGAAGCAGCAGTGCTGGGGCGGCTCCATGGTGCGGACCATCAGATTGCTGACGATGGCGGCCCCTAGGCCTGAAGCGGCCAGCCGGTAGGCAGTGGAAGCCTGGTCCAGTTCCAGTACCACAGAGGGTTGAAAACCTGCTTCCAGAAAAAGGGTATCTGCCCGCTGCCGGCTGTTGTTGCCGGGCCGCAGTAGCACAAAGGGAGTTTGCTGGAAGTTAGTTAAGAAGACTGGCGGCAGCAGGTGATTTTCCAGTTGCTGCACGGGATAACGGGAAAGTTCTTCCCGGGTACGGGCCTGTTGACGGATTTCCGGACAGGTACAGTATTTTTCAGGCACGACCAGTACCGTAAACTCATGACAGATGACAAACTTGCGATATTGTTTTTCTGGCAGATGCTTATTGGAAAACAATAGATCAATCTCTCCCCGGTCCAACTTTTTTAGCAGTTCTTGGGTGGTACTTTCATGCATATCTACCAGTACCTTGGGGTACGCTTCCCGGAAGGGCGAAAGGGCCAGGGGCAGCAGGTAGGTGGAATGAAAATTGCCGGCGCCTACTGACAAGTGTCCCTGTTTTAGATGATTGATTTCGTAGATATCATTTTCCAGGCGATTTTGGATGCGCCTCATTTCTTCCACCGCAGCAATATACTTTTTGCCAAATTCGGTGAGTCCAATGGGCGAGACGGAACGGTTAAAAATCGGCGCACCGATTCTCTCCTCGGCTTTTTTGATGGTCAGGCTGAGGGAGGATTGGGAAATAAAAAGCTTTTCTGCAGCCCGGCTGAAATTCCGTTCCTGGTAGACGGTGTAGATATAATTAGCGTTGCGAAACATGGCAGCCCCTCCTTGTGTATTTCATTTATGCAGTTGTCTTTATTATACTATTGATTCTAATCAATGGAATCGATATTTTAATTTATATTGGAATTAACTGCTCCTCGTTCTTATAATGAAAGCAGAGAATATGATACAAATTGATTTAGTTAAGGGAGGCTTTTGTTATGTTATCACCACAGGAAATGAGGAAATTGATTCCTTTTATGGACACGGTCCATTATTTGGACAATGCATCTGTCGTACCTTCTTCCACCCGGGTTTGGGCGGCAATGGAAGAATATGGGCAAAAATACCCTTTGAATTACGGAGTTGGAGAATTTCCTGCCTCTGTGGAAGCAGCGGCTAAGGTGAACGAAGCCAGAGCCAAATTGGCCAAATTCATTAATGCCAAGGCCCCCGAAGAAATCTGCTTTACCAAAAACACCACGGAAGCCATCAATATGGTAGCCTATGGCGGACCCTGGGAAGCAGGGGACGAAATTATCTTGACTACAGTGGAGCATCAATCCAACATCATGCCCTGGCTGCGCCTGGTTCAGGATCGGGGCGTTGTAGTCAAATTCGCCCAGGCGACTAAAGAAGGCTTCGTAAAGCCAGACGCCATCCGGGCCCTGGTAACGCCAAAAACCAAGTTGATTAACGTAACTTATGTGTCAAATATTTTTGGCACTATTACCCCTGTAGAAGAAATTGGTGCGATTGCTCGGGAAGCGGGCGCTTTTTACATGGTGGATTCAGCCCAGGCTGGCGGCCGGCTGACCATGGATGTACAGAAATCCGGCTGTGATTTCATGTCCATCTGCGGCAGAAAGAGTATGATGGGGCCGCAGGGCACCGGAGCTCTTTATATCAAAAAGGAATTGACCCCTATGCTGAAGCCGTTGGATATTGGCAGCCGGGCCGGACGCTTGGTAGATGAAAAGACCATGGTACTCAATGAAGCTCCCTATAAATTTGAGGCCGGGGTACTGAATACGGCTGGGATGATTGGCCTGGGCGTGGCAGTGGATACCCTTGCAGAAATTGGCACGGACAATATCCAAAAACGCATTGCTGAATTGACCCAGTACATGATTGATGGGCTGTTGGCGATTCCCGAAGTGGAGCTGTACGGAACCCATGATGCCCAAAAGCTGGCAGGGGTAATTTCTTGGAATGTACGGGGCCACAGCTGCTCGGAAATTGCGTCCCGGCTGGGTAAAGAAGCCAATGTGTGTGTAGCCTCCGGCGCACAGGGAGCGCTTTTGGCCATTCGGCCTTTGGGTGTTAATGGCGTTGTGAGAAGTTCTGTTCATTATTTTACCAGCAAGGAAGATATTGATGCTTTGCTGGCCGGCTTAAAAAAGATTCTTGCTTAGGAGGGAATTGCCATGCTGAATCAAGCGCTGATTGCTAAAGAATACGGCTTTTTGGGAGATGTAGCCTATTTGGATATTTCCCTGACGTCCATGCCGCCGATGCGGGTACGGGAAGCCTGGAAAAAATTCATTGAAGGCTACGTGATTCCTTACGGAACCAATGCAGGGACCTATTTCCCCGATATTTTGGTACGGGCCCGGAAAGAAATGGCTCAGCTGATGCAGGTGGAGCCTTCTGAGATTGCTTTTACCCATGGGACCGGCGATGGAATGACCAAACTGGCCAATTCCTTCCCCTTTGCCAAAGAAGATAATGTGGTCATTACGGAAGAAGAACACGCTTCCAATGCTATCCCTTGGTTGGGTATTGAACAAAAGGGTGTAGAAATCCGTTTTGCCAAAAGTGAAAATGGGGTAGTTCCCATTGCCAATATTGTGGCTATGATGGATGAACATACCAAAATTGTTTCCACTGCTTCTACCTATTTTTGCAGCGGGTATGCCATTGACCTGAAAACTTTGGGAGAGGAATGCCACAAGCGGGGAATTATTCTGGCCATAGACGCGATCCAGTCCATGGGCCGGCTTACCATGCGGCCTCGGCAGTGGCATATCAGCTACGTGGCCGGCGGCGCCCATAAAGGTTGCTTAGGCACCAAAGGAGGGGGCTATGTCTACTGCGCCAAGGAATTAAGCCAAATCCTGAAGCCGTATACGGGATCGCTGCAGAGCTTGACCAACGGCGGCCGTCCGTTCCCCCTGCGGCATTATGACCAAATCCAGTGGCAGCCCGATGCCAGCCGGCTGGAAGGCGGTATGTATTCCTTTGGTATTATTGAAAGTCTGGCCAATGGGGTCAGCCTGATCAATGAGCTGGGAATCGAAAATGTAGATGCCCATATTCATGCGATGGAAAATTATCTGCGGGGAAAGCTTGCAGATTTGCCGCTGAAGGTTCTGGATATTCCAGAGAAGAATCGGTCTGGGCTGCTGTTCATCTGGTATCCTGAAGGCGCAGATCCTAAGGCCGTTGAACAAGTGCTGCTGGACCATAAAGTGCGTGCTACCGTACGTCAGGGCTACATTCGCATGGGACTGCATTTCTATAATACCCAGGAGCAGATGGATCGGGTTTCCCAGGCACTGCATGAAATTGCCAAGTTATCCTAAGGAGCCAAAATGAACAAAAATATGGCAGAGGAATTCTTTTGTGCCTATTGCGGAGTCAGAAATTGTGCGAAAAAATTAGGCCAGGAAGGGGACTATCCTTCTTCCTGCCCCAGCCTGCGGCCGGAGCTGGAAGGGTATTTAGAAGAATATAAGGATCCGGAAACTTTAAAACTGGCCCAGGCAGCAGCCATTTCCAGTATGGACCATACGGAGAGCCGGGTGCAGCAAACGGTACGCTTTGCCCGGAATTGCGGTTTTACCAAACTGGGAATTGCCTTTTGCATTTCGCTGGCAGATACTGCCGGTATTTTGGCCCGGTATCTGCGGGAACAAGGCTTTACGGTAGAAAGTGTAATCTGCAAGGTGGGACATTATGACCGAAAGTGCATAGGAGTGGAAGATACCCGGGAAAAACCCATGTGCAATCCCATAGCCCAGGCAGAATACCTGAATGGGGTTGGCACAGAGCTGAATCTCATAGTGGGGCTCTGCGTAGGACATGATGCCCTGTTCAGCCATTATTCCCACAGTCCGGTAGTAACCCTGATTGCCAAAGACCATGCTTTTCATAACGCCCCTGAGCTGTTTTTGCAGCAGTGGGCCCAAAAGGAAAAGGCTGCGCACAGGAAGAAATCCTGAAAATTTTGCTGATGCTGAGTGTGGGGCAAGCAATAGACAGCTAAACTTTATAAACAAAAAAGGGGCTGTGAAATAATGAAACTTCTATCGTCGCCTGCGGCGCCACTTCCTACACGCTTTACGGTCGCATCCAAATGTCAATCAGTTTCCCGAGGACATTTGGAATATGCGACCTATGTGATAGCCGTCCGTGAGCCGAACCCGGAGGGTGAGGGAGAACGGAGCACGGCGAACCACTCAGGAAGCATTCTAGGGCGCTACTTGTCAAGTGACAGAGAAAGTTAGTAATAGTATTTGCATACTATGATTTCATCTCAAAACCCATTTTGCATATGACTGGTATAGGACTAAGACTGGCCCATCCAAGCGTGGAGGGGCTGTCAGTCCGTAGGACTGACTGAGGAAGTTTATTAGATACAGTTATAAAGAACAAAAAACGGCTTGCGAACTTTTTTGAGCTCACAAGCCATTTTTTCCTTTCGGGGATATTATTTCACACCCTCTTTTTGTTCTTACAAGCCTTTATCCCGTTGGTATTGTTCTTGGGCCAGGGTCAGGAATTGCTCCATGGCAGGGGTTACGTAGGCACCGCTTCGGTAGTAGACCATGCCCTTGCGGCTGGAGAGGGTACTTTTTAATTTGTACAGGCACAGCTCTTTTTGAAAATTCTGATGCTCCAGCAGCAGGTCGCTGCAGATGGTTGCTCCCACCCCCAATTGGGCAAAATTCAGGCAGATGGAGGAGGATTCCGTTTCCATGGTAATGATTGGGTTCACCCGGACTTCCTGAAACAGCTGGTTAGCACAGGTGCGGATGTAGTTGTTCTTGTTGGCCAGGATAAACGGTACCTGGGAGAATTTTTCCAGGGAAAGGGCTTTCACTGCGGGTAAAGCAATCTGGCGCAGGGAATCGGGGGTCAGCTGGTATTCCTGGTATTTGGCATTAATGGGGTCCTGGGCCGGTACGGCCAGAATCAGGTGCTCTTCATAGGCTGGCACCCCCACGTAAGCTTGGGCATCCATGGGCTTGGTGGAAACCATCAGGTCGCTTTCGTAGGCATCTACCATTTGCTTCCCATATAAGGTATTGCTGTTTAGAAGGCGGACTTGAATCCGGGGAAATTTTGCCTTAAACGCCGCTATCAATAGGGAAACCCGGTACTGGATGCTGAGGCTGAATGCACAGATGGTCAGTTCCCCGTACTGGAGGGTGTTGAGCCCATAGGCCAAATTGCGCAGACGGTTTTCCAGGTCCGTGACTACCCGGGCGCTTTTCAGATATTCTGCTCCAAACGGAGTCAAGGTAAGGAGTGTGGTTTTTCGGTTAAAAAGGGGCGCCCCCAATTCCTTTTCCAACCGCTTGATCATGGCACTGAGTGCAGGCTGAGAAACATGGAGCTTTTCTGCGGCCTTGCCAAAGCTGCGTTCTTTGTAGATACACTCCACATAATCTTTGTGACGAAACATTTTTTCTGCCTCCTAAGTGGCGAAAACCCTTGATTTGCGTACATTATAACATAAATGTTATCGGTTATGCATTACATATGTATTGGATTATATTACCAAAAAGATATTAAATTGAATTAACAGAAAACAAAGCTTGAAGGAGGCAGCGGATATGGAAGAATGGGAACCTAGACGGGTTAATTGGCTGGAAATCGACTTAGATGCTTTGGAACAAAATTTCAAGAATTATAAGGCCATGGTGGGACCGGATATCAAAATCATGCCGGCCATTAAGGTAAACGCCTATGGGCACGGCATCATTGCCTGTGCCAAGGTGCTGGAAGAAGCCGGGGCTGATTATCTGGGCGTGGGTACGGTGGAAGAAGGTATTTTGCTCCGGGAGCAGGGGGTGAAAATGCCCATTTTGATTTTCGCCAGCAACCTGCTGGAGGAAACCGCCCCTTTATATGTGGAGCATCGGCTGATTCCTACAGTACTGTCCTTGGAAGGAGCCAAGGCCGTAGCCCAGGCCGCAGGCCAAAAGAAGCAGGATATCTTCATCGGCATGGATACCGGCCGGGGCCGGCTGGGCGTCAATGCGGAAAAATTCCCAGAACTGTTTCGCAGCATCCAGCAGCTGCCCCAGCTGCACGTAGAAGGGGTCTACAGTCATATGGCCAAGGTAGGCTGGCCTGACGCAGATAACCAGTATGCCCTGTGGCAGCGGGATCGCTTCCAAAAGGCTATGGATGCCATCGGTAAGGCTGCTGAGGCCATTCCCTTCCGGCAGCTGGCCAATACCCCGGCAGGCATTGCCCTGCCAGAACTGCGGTTTACAGGGGTTTGTCCTGGGCGGGCCATGTGGGGCTATTCGCCTTTGGAAAAACGGCCGGGACATCCGGAGTTTACCGCTCCCTTGAAGGCTTGGAAAAGCCGGCTGATTCATGTAAACGAGGTGTGGGGCGGCAAGTTCGGACCCAATTTCAGTGCCGTGCAGTTGACAGCTCCCAAGCGCATTGGGATTATGGCAGGGGGCATTGGAGATGGCTTCCAGGCGCCTCTTTCCCAGGGCTATGTGCTGTTAAATGGGAGAAAATGCCCGGTGGCCAGCAGCCTGTCCCTGGAACATACCATTTTGGATTTGACAGACTTTCCTGAGGCCAAACCGGGGGACGAAATTGTTATCCTGGGCCGGCAGGGAGAAGAAGAAATTACCCTGGAACAGCACATGAAAGACTGGAACCTCAATATTCCTAAGGTCTGGGTCACCATTTCCCGCCATATTGACCGGCAGTACTACCGGCATGGGAAGCTGTGGGCGGTAGGCCGGGAAAATAAGCTCATTTACGTACAAGGAGACCCTAAATGACAGCGTTAAACCAAGAACAGCGCAAAATTCCCTGCGTTTATATGCGGGGTGGCACGTCCAAGGCGGTATTTTTCCGCAGGGAGGACCTGCCCCAGGACGAAAGCACCTGGGATGAAATCTTCCTGAAAGTTATGGGCACGCCAGATGTGAAACAGATCGACGGCATGGGCGGTACGGTATCTTCCACTTCCAAAATTGCCGTAATCAGCCCTTCCAAGCGGCCCGCGGCTGACGTGGATTTTACCTTTTTCCAGGTGGATATCGACCAGCCCAAGGTGGCCCACAATGTAAGCTGCGGCAACATTGGCTCAGCGGTGGGGCCCTATGCAGTAGACGAGGGCCTGGTGCCTGCCGTGGAACCCATTACCATCGTCCGCATCTACAATACCAATACCCAAAAGTATCTGGAAGAACGGGTGCGGGTCAAGAATGGCCATGCCTGTATGTATGGAGACACGGAAATTCAGGGCGTGCCGGGAACGGGCTCCCGGGTGGACGAAATTTTCCTGGACCCAGCAGGGGCCTGTACGGGAAAACTGTTTCCCACCGGTCAGACCAAAGATGTAATTGCAGTGCCCGGCTGCGGCCAAGTTCCGGTCAGCATCGTGGATAGCGGCACTTTGGTGGTTTTTGTTCGGGCCAGGGATTTGGGACTTACCGGCAGTGAACAGCAGGAACTCAACAGCAATACAGGCGTTATGAACCAATTGGAGCGCATCCGGGGAGAAGCGGCAGTCCGCTTAGGTCTGGTCAGCCGTTGGGAGGACGCTCGTAAGGAAACCCCGGCGGCACCGGATATCGGCATTTTAAGCGAGGCGCAGGCTTATATTTCCTTGGACGGCAAAGCGGTGGCCAAAGACGAGATGGACCTGTGCGTGCGGGCCATTTCCCTGGGCAAGATTCATAAGGCCTATCCCATTACCGTCACAGTGGCCACGGCAACGGCGCTGATGCTGCCCGGGACCCTGGCCAGCGAACTGGTAGCCGTGCCCAAACCGGAAAAAATCCGGCTGGGTCACGCTTCTGGGGTGATGGAAGTCAGCGCCCAAAGTGATGGCAAGACAATCCAGCGGGTCGGGGTAATTCGCACAGCCCGCCGGATTATGGACGGCAATATCTATATTCGGGAAGAGTAGAGGAGAGCATCATGGAAAAGAAAAAGAAAATGAATGACATTACCAAAATTGTCATCGCAATGCTGCTGGGCTCCGTTGTGGGGATTATTGTAGGCAAGCCCGCAGCTGCCATCGGTTTTGTCGGGGATATTTGGCTAAATCTGATGAAAATGTTCCTGGTTCCCATTGTGGTCTGTATGCTGGTTAAGGGCATCAGCAGCATGGACAGCCCGGAAATGCTGGGGCGCTTGGGACTGCGGTTTCTGGTATTTTACTTATTTACAACGGTTTGCGCTTCCGTAATTGGTATCGGCGTAACCAAATTCCTGAATCTGGGCAACGGCGTTCATTATGAAGCCATGGCTGCTTCGGTGAAAATCAACGAACTGCCCGGGTTGGACAAATTCTTTACGGATATGTTCTCCACCAATATTTTCAAGTCCTTCACTAGCGGGGATATGATGCAGGTCCTGATTATTTCCTGCTTCATTGGGGTGGCCATTGTGCTGCTGCCGCCGGAAAAACGGGACCCCATCCGCAGCTGGTTCTGCTCCATGGCGGATTTGATGACGTCCCTGATTACCATCGCCTTGAAACTGGCTCCCATTGGGGTGTTCTGCCTGATGGCTGCTGCCCTGGGCAAATATGGTTCCGGTCTTTTGGTCACCATTTCCCAGATTTTGGGAGCCTTCTATGCGGCCTGCTTTATCCATCTGATTTTGATCTACTGCCTGCTGCTGTTTGCCTTTACGGGTATTTCTCCCATTACTTTTTTGCGCAAAGCCTTTCCTACCTTTGCTACCGCTGCCAGCACCTGCTCCAGCAATGCGGTAATTCCCGTCAGCCTGGACGTGTGCACAAAGAATTTCAATGTAGCAGAGCCGGTGGCTTCCCTGGGGATTCCTTTGGGGGCAACGGTGAACAAGGATGGGGTAGGTATCCTGTGCGGCGTAGTGCTGCTGTTTAGTGCCAATGCCATGGGGATTCCCCTGTCCACCAGCCAGATTGTGAACCTGGTATTTGTGACCGCTTTGGTTACCAGTGCTGGTTCCGGTGTTCCTGGCGGCGGCCTGATGAACCTGATGATTGTAGCCACGGCCATTGGTATGCCCCTGGATCTGGTTGTCATGGTAGGCGGTTTCTACCGGTTCTTTGATATGGGAACCACCTCCATGAACTGCCTGGGCGACGTTTCTGCTACGGTACTTATTGACCGGGTGGAAAAGAGACACGAAAAGGCCATGGCAGCCAAAATGGCTAGAGAAGAAGCTTAACTAACAACCCTTAACAATAAACCAACAACCCTGAAAAAGGCTTAGCTGACGGAATGACGGGCTAAGCCTTTTCCGGGCAGTATCCCAAGGAGGAGAAATCATGAAAATTGTAAAAGCCCCGCATCCTTCCAGCGGCCATTATTCCGCCGCCATCATTTCCAACGGCATGATCTATGTTTCCGGCCAAAGCTCGGTGGACCCCTTTACCCATCAGGTGCCGGAAGGCGGCATGGGTCCGGAAATGAAAATGAGCCTGGAGCGTATCGAACATATTTTGCAGGAAGCAGGAGCCGACCGCAGCCACATTGTCATGTGCCGGGTTTTCATTACCGACATGAGCAAATGGGACGAAGCCAATGCAGCCTATGCCGAATTTTTTGGTGAACACAAGCCCGCCCGGGCCATCTACGAAGTGCGGCGTACCCATCATATGGCCCAGATTGAAGTGGAAGCCATTGCAGAGGTCTGAGGATGACTGAAAACGAGAAAAGGCAAGCGCCCCTGGCGCAGTTGGCTGCCTTTACCGCAGCGCTGACCTGGGAGCAGCTGCCTCAAAACGTGCAGCAGGCCGTGGTGTACCGGGTTTTGGACCTGGTCAGCGTCAGTGTGGGGGCCAGCGGGGACCCTTTGGTGGAACACCTGAAAGAGGCTGTGGAAATGCTTTCTGGGGGCCCCCCTGCCCAGGGGGTGCATCTATGGGGTGAACCGGAAGGACGTACCTGGTCAGTAGAGTCTGCGTCATTGCTGAATGCCATGCTGGCCCACACCCTTGAACTGGACGACGTACACCCGGCGTCCAAATGCCATGGTTCCGCCTGTTTGATTCCGGCTGCCTGGAGCTTGGGCGAACGGCTGCAAAGCTCGGGAAAGGAGCTTTTGACTGCGGTGGTGGCAGGTTATGAGACTGCTTTTCGGATTGGCCGGGCCTTTGGCGTCACGGAACACCGGAAAAGGGGCTGGCACGCCACTTCGACCTGCGGGGTATTTGGCGCAGCCGCGGCTTGTGCCCACCTGCTTCAGTTGAACCCGGAGCAGACCGCAAATGCTCTGGGACTTGCTGGTTCCCAGGCTACCGGAGTATGGGCTTTTTTGGGTGATGGAACCAATTCCAAAGTGCTGAACCCGGGACAGGCGGCCGCAGCTGGCCTGCGCAGCGCCCTTTTTGCCCGGGCTGGGATGACAGGTCCTGTCCATATCTTGGAGGCCCAGGATGGAGGGCTGCTCAAGGCCATGAGCGATGGAGGTTGCTTGGAACAGGTGGCGGCAAACCTGGGGGAAACCTGGGAAATTCTGCACATGGATATGAAACCCTATCCCTGCTGCCGGTCGGCCCACAGCAGTATTGATGCGGCTAAGCTCCTGCGCCGGGAAATCCTACAGGCCCTAAACCTGCCGGAAACGGTGTCTCCCAAGGTGCTGAGCCAAAAGCTCCGGGATCTGCAAGTAGGGATTTACCAAATCGGGTATGCTCAATGCGCTTACAGCGAGGGCTGCCTTCGGCCGCAAACTCCGCTGGAAGCCCGGTTTTCCCTGCCGTATACGGTGGCCTGTGCCTTATTGTATGGAAGGGTGGACCAAAGCCTGTTTACGCAAAGAGAAATCAGAATGCCTTTGGTGCAGCAGCTTATGACCAAAATCCAGGTAAAAGAGGATCCGGAGCTGACAGCGGCTTATCCTGCCCATTGGAGCGCTTGGGTGCAGGTAACCCTGGAAGCTGGTAGGACCTTTCGCCAGTTGGTCCAGGACCCGGCAGGCTCCTTCCAGCATCCGCTTTCCCAAGAAGACGCCCTGGCCAAAGCTTCCGGCCTGTTGGCAGTCCGGTATGGGGCGCAGGCGCAGGTGTTGGCGGAGAAACTTCTTGCCCTGCCCAAGCTGGAGCGGCTGCCTTTGTTGTAGATATACAGCCAAACAAAATATAGACGCAAAAGACCGTGCCCTCGCCAAAGCAGGGACACGGTCTTTAAAAATATAAGGACGCAGGCTTAATGCCTGCGTCCTTTGGCTGTCAGCGGGGGAGGAGGCCCCGTCTGACGGGAGGGTGAATGAATTTATTCTTTGCCGTTGATGGAGTTTACCAGGGCACTTACCAGGTCGTCCATGGAACGGTTTTGGCCAGCGGTCATGCTGGAGTTGATGGTTACGCCATCTTGCAGCACGGTCATGGCTTTCATCTGGTTTTCCAGGAAGTCCTGCATCAAGCCGCCTACAGTACAAGCCCAGGAACCGTTTTCGATGATGCCCACGATCCGTTTTTGTACGTTCAGGGCCTTCATGTCTTCCAGGAAGTTCAGCATCTTGGGATAAATACCCAGGTTGTAGGTTACGGAAGCCAGTACAATGTGGCTGTATTTGAAGGCGTCGGAAATCAGGTAGGAAACATTGGTCTTGGACACATCGTACATGGCAATGTTTGTCATGCCCTTTTCAGCCAGTTTGGCGGCCAAAATGGAAGCGGTGCTTTCAGTGTTGCCGTACATGGAAGCATAGACCAGCAGAACGCCTTTTTCTTCGGGTTCATAGGAAGCCCAATGTACGTATTTGTCCAGGATGTAGCCCAGGTTGCTTCTCCACACCGGACCATGCAGCGGGGCAATCATCTTGATGTCCAGCTTCAGGGCCTTGGCTTTGCCCAAGAGGTCCAGTACATGAGGGCCGTACTTGCCAACAATGTTGGTGTAGTAGCGGCGGGCATCGTCCAGCCAGTCACGGTCGAAGTTCACTTCGTCGTTGAAAATCCGGCCGCCCAGGGCCCCGAAGGAACCGAAGGCATCGGCGGAGAACAGGACGCCGTCTTTGGTATCGAAGGATACCATAACTTCCGGCCAGTGGACCATAGGAGCTTCTACGAAGGCAATGGTATGTTTGCCGAAGGTACGGGTATCGCCTTCCTTGACGATATCTTGTTTTTCAACCTTGTAGCCAAATTGGTGCAGCAGGGTAAAGGCTTGCTCGGTGCTGACGACTACGGTTTCCGGGTGACGCAGCAGCACTTCCTGGAGGGAAGCGGCATGGTCGGGTTCCACGTGGTTGACAACCATGAAGTCCAAAGGACGGCCCTTTAGCACGCCTTCAATGTTGTCCAGGAACTGACGGCATACGGACCAGTCAGCCGTATCGAACAGGACGGTTTTTTCGTCCAGCAGCAGATAAGAGTTGTAGGAGACGCCCCGGGGAATGGGATGGATGTTTTCAAACAATTCCAGCCGGCGATCATCTGCACCTACCCAATATAAGTCATTCGTTAATTTTCTAACACATTCCATATTGATTCTCCTTCACAGGTGTGGGGAGGAGAGGCCCCTCCTCCTCAGACACGTCTAGTTGATCGTTAAGGGCTGACACGCCTTATTTTACCGGCACGAACTTGTCTTTTTCGGAGTTGCACAGCGGGCATACCCAATCTTCCGGCAGATCTGCAAACTTGGTGCCCGGTTTGATATCGGCATCAGGATCGCCCAGATCCGGATCATATTCGTAGCCGCAGCCGTTGCAGACATAATGCCCTTCCGGAACTTCTTTGATAATCAGAGGTCTCTTCATCTTAACCATAGGAGGAGCGGGTTTCTTGGGTTGACCATTGTCCAGAGCCTTGGCCAGCAGCGGCAGGATCACATTCACGTCGCCTACAATACCATAGTCGCAGTTCTTGAAGATAGGAGCACCGGCGTTGGTGTTGATGGCTACGATGGTGGTGGCATTCTTGATGCCTTTCAGATGCTGTACGGCACCGGAAATACCGCAGGCAATGTACAGGTTGCCGTTGAACTTCTGGCCGGACATGCCCACATACCGTTCAATAGGAACATATTGCAGGGTTTCTGCTACAGGCCGGGAGGACCCTACGGCAGCACCGGCAGCTTTGGCCAGGTCATAAATCAGTTTCATGTTTTCTTTGGAGCCAATGCCTTTACCAGCGCTGACTACCCGTTCTGCATCCACAATGGGGGTGTCCATGGGAATGCCCACGGTGAAGTCGTAGCCGTCGCCCTTCAGGGCTTCTACCAAAGCATTGACCTGTTCTTCAGGAGTACCATCCTTGAAGATTTGTTTCTTGCGGGCACCGGTAATGGTGTTGTTGGCCTTGGTGGTGCCGGCGTGTTTGGTGTTGGACATACGGTCCGTAATGTAGGAGGCAATAACCACTCTTTGAATTTCGTTGGTGCCTTCGTAAATTTGGGTAATCTTGGAATCTCTGTAGAAGCGTTCCACGTCCATGCCCTTCAGGTAGCCAGTGCCGCCGAAGATTTGCAGGGCTTCCGTGGTCACTTGTTCAGCCACATCAGAAGCGTACATCTTGGCCATGGCAGCTTCCATGCCGTAGGATTCGTGGTTGGTCTTCAGTTCAGCAGCGCTGTAAACCAGGAAACGGGCAGCCCGGATCTTGGTGGCCATGTCAGCCAGCTTGAAGGATACGCCTTCCTGTTGGCAAATAGGAGCGCCGAATTGGATTCTTTCTTTGGAGTAGTTCAAAGCAGCTTCGTAAGCGCCCTGGGCAATACCCAAAGCCTGGGCAGCAATGCCGATACGGCCGCCGTCCAGGGTAGCCATGGCAATGTTGAAGCCTTTGCCCTGACGGCCCAGCAGGTTTTCTTTCGGCAGTTTCACATTGTTGAAGATCAGTTCTGCCGTAGCGGAGGAACGAATCCCCAGTTTGTCATAGTGATCGCCGAAGGTGAAACCGGGCATGCCTTTTTCTACGATGAAGGCGCTGATGCCCTTGGTGCCTTTGCCAGGTTCCGTTACGGCAAATACTACATAGGTATCTGCTTTGCCGGCGTTGGTGATGAAAATCTTGTTGCCGTTCAAAATCCAGTTCTGGCCATCGAATACGGCAGTGGTTTCGGTTTCACCAGCATCGGACCCGGCATTGGGTTCGGTCAGGCCGAAAGCAGCCAGTTTCTTGCCGGATGCCAGCGGGGTCAAATATTTTTTCTTTTGTTCTTCCGTGCCATAGGCGAAGATGGGGTAGGAACCCAGGGAAACGTGAGCGGACAGGATTACGCCGGCACCGCCGTCGACTCTGGCCAATTCTTCAACAGCAATGGCGTAGTCAATGTAATCCAGGCCCATGCCGCCGTATTCTTTCGGATAAGGAATACCCAGCCAGCCCAGTTTGCCCATTTCGGCAACTTCTTCGTCAGGGAATTTGTTTTCCTTGTCCAGCATGAAGGCAATGGGTTTAATCTTTGCCTCAGCAAAACCACGTACTTGGGCACGAAATTCTTCATGGTCGTTCGTTGTGGTGAATAACATCTCTGTAACCTCCTCTGTAGTGGAAACATCCTCCGTCCCTGCCAACCTTGCGGTTTGGTATGAACTCAACCTAGTAATCGAAAATTAAAACTTATTAATAATTATTCTACGCTTTAATAGTACACTTGCTGAATACATTTGTCAACGGCTATAATCAGAAAATTGTCCACAAATCAGGCGGCAATTTTGCTGTTGGTAAAGTATCCCCCAAGGGACTCCTAAAACGCAGGAAACAATGGAGTGAACCTCTGCAGCAGCCTGCTACCACACGGTTTTTTCGTTAACCTCCGCAAACAGTGGCTCAAAACGGTGCTGGTCTTTTTTCAGGCAGACCAGGTAATAATCCACATGGCACTCTGGATCGGCGATGGGGATATTGATCTGCCCGGGGAGCTTTTCGCCTCGGTTCAAATAGTAGCTGGAACTGAAGCTGGGGTAGCCGGAATTACGGGCCAGCTCCTGAAAGGCTTCCCGCTGGACCTGCAGCAGGTAATGGGTGTGGGGCGTCTTATCCTTGGTCATGGCAGCCCAGAAACAAATTTGGTACAGGAGCAGGATGTTCAGGCCATCCAGATCCTTCAAATGGATTTCCGGCGAAAAGGCCAGGGGATGCCCCGGCGGAAGCGACAGGAACAAATCTTCGTGACCGCACTTCTTGGCAAGGAAAGCACCGCTGTCCGGCGAAGCCTTGTGGGTTACTACCAATTGGTACGTATGGTCCGACAACCGTTTAAGAAAATCCCGGTCATCCTTCATATCCGCTGACAGGCGCATACCTCCGAACAGGCTGTTGATCAAGGGCGTCAGCACCATTTGTGGCACCGGAGCGCCATAACCAATATTTATAGTCCGCAGGCTTCGGTCATACAGCTGCACCCGATGGGTAAATTCCTCGTTGGCACGAAGAAGCTCACGGGCGTACAGTAAGGCATATTGGCCGGTTTCGTTAAGCTGCAGCTGGTTCTTGCGGCGGATAAACAAGGCTACACCCAGTTCCTGTTCCAGCTTCTTCATGGAGCGGGACAGTGCCGGCTGGGACGTATGCAGCTTCTCTGCCGCAGCTGATAAGGTTCCGCAATCGGCAAAGGCTAGGAATTGTTCCAATAGAAAACTCTCAAGCATATAGTCCTCCTTTCCCCCTTGATAGTGATACTATTCAGCGATGATATAGTGGAATCCTTTTTTTGACATTTTATTTTTTTTAGTTTTTCTTTTAAAATAAGAAAAGTGAGAAGAATGTTACAGTTGTTTACTAAAATATAACATGTATTTGTTTTTCTGATGGATTTTAGAGGAATTTTCAGAAGAACCGGGAAAGGAGAAATTGCTATGGAATATACGGAATTGTCCAATGGGGTCAAGGTGCCCCTTTTGGGCCTGGGGACCTTTATGGTGGCCCCGGAAGTTACCGCCCAGGCCGTGTACACCGCCTTAAAGAACGGGTACCGGCTGATTGATACGGCCAACGCCTATTTGAACGAAAAAGCAGTGGGGGAGGGGCTCCAAAGAGCCTATGCGGAAGGTATCTGCCGCCGGGAGGACGTGTTTCTTTCCACCAAATTGTGGCCCACTGTGTACAATAGCCCCACTGCGGTAGAGGATACCCTGAAACGGCTGGGCACCACCTATGTGGACCTGCTGTTCATCCATCAGCCCGCCGGGGATTTTCTTGCCGGCTACCGGCAGCTGGAGCGGGCGTACCAGGAAGGGAAGGCCCGGAGCCTGGGCATTTCCAATTTCCACGGGGAGAAGCTGACGCGCCTGTTGGAGGCGGCTGCGGTGAAGCCCCAGGTGGTGCAGTTAGAGACCCATCCCTATAGAATCCGCCAGGACGTGCTGGACGTATTGGCGCCCCTGGGTACCAAACTCATGGGCTGGTATCCCCTGGGCCACGGGGACCCGGAGCTTTTGCAGGAACCGGTCATCACGGCCATTGCCGACCGGGTGCACAAAAGCGCTGCCCAGGTCATTCTCCGCTGGGCGGTCCAAAAGGGCTTCATCACCATTCCCGGGTCCAAGAATCCCGACCACATCCGGGACAATTTCGCCCTTTTCGATTTTGCCCTGACCCCGGAGGAACTGGAAGCTATGGCTGCCCTGAACGGGAAAAAGAGCTATTACGAGCCGGACAATGCCACGGAAGAAAAATATGCGCAGATGCACCTGCCGTTTGAACGCTGAAAGGAGCGAGAAACATGGAATTTGTTACGTTAAATAATGGAGTCAAAATGCCGAAACTGGGGTATGGCGTGTACCAGACCCCGCCGGAAATTACCCAAAAGGCTGTGGAAGAAGCCCTGGGCGCCGGGTACCAATTGATCGATACCGCAGCCGCCTATAGCAACGAGGAGCAGGTGGGCGCCGCCTTAAAGCACAGCGGCAAAAAGCGGGAAGACCTGTTCATCACCACCAAACTGTGGGTACAGGACCATGGGTACGACAACACCCTGAAAGCCTTTGACACCTCCCTGAAGAAACTGGGCCTGGACTATTTGGACCTGTACCTGATCCATAAGCCCTATGGGGACTACTATGGGGCCTGGAGAGCCATGGAACGGCTGTACCAGGAAGGCCGCATCCGGGCCATCGGCGTGACCAGTTTCTGGAACGAACGGCTGGCTGACCTGTTCAACTGCAATGCCGTAAAGCCCCAGGTGAACCAGATTGAAACCAACGTGTGGGACCAGAAATGGGCCGAGCATGACTTTATGGCGGCCAATGGCATCCAGCATGAAGCCTGGGCACCCTTTGCCGAAGGCAACAACCAGGTCTTTGCCAATCCCGTATTGAAAGCCATCGGGGCCAAATACGGCAAGACCACCGGCCAGGTCATGCTGCGCTGGCTGCTCCAGCGGGATATTGTGGTGATTCCCAAATCCGTGCATCTGGAACGGATGCAGGAGAACCTCCAGGTCTTCGACTTTGCCCTGAGCGATGAAGACATGGCCCAGATTAAAGCCCTGGATACCGGCAAGAGCACCATCTACGACGAAATGGATCCCAAGAATGCTCTGTACATTGGGAAGGTCACCATCCACGACTGATGGAAAGGGCAGCAAAAAGAAAGGGTACCTGCGGCACGAGAGCCGCAGGTACCCTTTCTTGGTAACTTGTGAAGATATTTGGACGTGATCGCAACGCTTTGCTGGAAGCGTCCGCAGCCCCCTACTGGTCAAGTAAAATCTAATGTATAGTGCAGATAAGAAGATGACCAGCAATTGTTATGAATGCCTTCCCCATTGTGGTGTGCTCCCCGTCAAGTAGACAGTTCCTAATAATATAAACCTCTACGCCGC
>ERZ791917.303-NODE-303-length-58362-cov-20.219631_pt1 | contig 58362 bp, 22 predicted proteins | sample MGYA00510138_ERZ791917 | MGnify/ENA primary metagenome ERZ791917 (study PRJEB30046, sample SAMN00792102) | human gut metagenome | study: EMG produced TPA metagenomics assembly of the A metagenome-wide association study of gut microbiota in type 2...
GTGAGCTGTTTTTAATAACTCACATACATATCATACGAGGGGAGAGGAAAGCATCACTACCTCTTTTAAAGGTAGTGATGCAGGAGAGTGGATACCCCGAGCCAGCACACTTCAGGTTCGCTGACCGCACCAACTGGTGGCTATGTTTTCAAAAATAGTCAGCGCTCCGTCGCTTTTTTGAAAATATACCCCAAAGAGAACGGAAAGGCAAACATTGCGAACAAGCACTCCAATTGCACCCATTTTAGTAACGCCCCACCCCACCCTCTCCCTTCAAAAAAAACGACTTGCGCCCTCTCCCGAGTTCGCAAGTCGTTTTCATATTCTTCTTTGTTTTTACTTCTTCTTTTCTTCCTTCGCCGCTTTTCCACCCTTACCATTCTTCCCTGCTTCAAGCGTTACTGGAGGTACCGGGGATTCTGCAGCGGCTTTCTTCTCTCCGCTTTCCTCCCCCAGCTTCCCAGCCCACTCAGGCCGTTCTTCCACCCGTGCGCGGAACAATCGTGCCAGTTCCCGCAGTTTGGCGTGGTTGGGGATGAGATACACATAGTCGCCGGCTAGTAACCGTGTATCTCTCTGGGGAATCAGGTCCTGGTCGCCCCGGCGGACGCTGACTACCAGCGCTCTGCCCGGGAAGCGGATTTCTGCCAGGGTCTTGCCCTCCACCGGGGACCCGCCTTCTACCGCTTCTTCCAGCAGGTTCTGCTGGGCGGGGGCCACCAGGTTGTTCTTGTTCCGCTCGTGCTTGTCGATGATTTTCTCCAGCATGGCGTCAAAGATCGGGGTGTCGTGGCAGAGTTCGCCGGCTGCATAGGCAAACAGGGACACGATGCCCAGGGGCACCAGGTGATAGAACCGTCCTGTCAGTTCCAACAGCAGCAAAATGGCGGTAACGGGGGCCCGGACGCAGCCGGTAAAGAACCCGGCCATGGCAAAGACCACCATGTGGAGCCGGTATTCGGGAGGCAGCCAGCCCATTTCCATGGCTACGTTGCCGTAGATGGCGCCGCAGACAGCGCCCAGTACCAGCATGGGCTGGAGGCTGCCGCCAGGGGCTCCGGACCCGGTGCTGAACAGGGTGAACACAAACTTGCCCACCAGCAGCACCAGGAGAATGGCCAACGTCCCCTTCAGCTCCACCATATCCTCGATGATATTATCCCCGGCACCCAGCACTTCAGGCAGGAGATAGGTCAGGGGAATGGTTAAGAGAAGCGGGAACGCCAGCTTCATCCAATGGTAGCGGAAAATGGGCAGGCCGTAAAAGCGCCCCATGTTCATGCTGCCCTTGTTGAAAGCCACCCCCATAAGCCCGGTAAAGAGCCCCAGCCCGATCAGGAGCGGCAGGTATTCCACCGGCATAATGGGCATTTTGGGAATCAGGAACACCGTTTCCCAGCCAAACACCGAATGCACCAGCACCGTGGCCACAATACAGGCCATCAGGGTGGGCACCATCACCATGGCGGACATATTCTTGTGGATGGTTTCCATGGTGAACATGACCCCCGCCATAGGGGCGTTAAAGGCCGCAGCCAGCCCTGCCCCGGCACCGCTGCTGATCAGCGCCCGCTCCTCCAGATTGGTGTTATTGAGGAGGCGGCTAATGCCCTGGCCGGACATGGCCCCAATCTGTACCGAAGGCCCTTCCCGGCCCATGGACAGCCCGGCACCAATACCCAGGGACGTATCCACCAGTTTGACAAAGATGACCCGGGCCCAGTGGGGACTTTTGGTCAGTCCCAGCACAATGCCCCGGACCTGGGGAATGCCGCTGCCGCCTGCCATAGGCGCCCAGCGGACCAGGCCGCCCATGATGATGGCCAGCACCACCAGAGCCCCTACCCATAATAAGACGTACGCGGGAGGCACGTTCTGCAGAAATTCCACCATGGAATCCCGCCGTTCAGCCACAAAACCCAGCCCCAAACGCAGGAGAGTGATCAATAAGCCGGCCGCCACTCCCACCAAAATGCCCTCGAAGGCCAGACGCAGCTTCAGACCGGGTATGTGCAGCATACCCTGCAGCGTCTTTTCCCGCTCGCTTTTATTCACTCGTACTTCTTCAGATCGTCGAACAGGCCGGTGAAGTCCAACGTAGCAAAGTAATCTTGAGGAGTCTCGGCACGGCGCATCATTTCAATGCTGCCGTCTTCCTTCAGCAGGAATTCCGCACACCACAGCTTGCCGTTGTAGTTGTAACCCATGGCGGAACCGTGGGCCCCGGCATCGTGGATGAACAGATAGTCGCCCTTTTCCAGTTTGGGCAGCGGACGGTCCACCGCGAACTTGTCGTTGTTTTCGCACAGACCGCCGGTCACATCGTATACCGTATCGCAGGGTGCGTCTTCCTTGCCCAGCACCGTAATGTGATGGTAAGCCCCGTACATGGCAGGCCGCATCAGGTTGGCTGCGCAGGCATCCACCCCGGCGTATTCCTTATAGATATGTTTGAAATGCAGCACCTTGGTGATCAAAGCGCCGTAAGGGCCCGTCACAAAACGGCCCATTTCGGTGAACAGGGCCACATTGCCCATGCCAGCCGGAACCAGCACCTCGTTGTACACCTTCTCCACCCCGGCACCAATGGCCAGAATGTCGTTGGGTTCCTGTTCCGGACGGTAAGGAATGCCCACGCCGCCGGACAGATTGATGAATTCCACGGCCACGCCGGTTTCTTCCTTCAGGTCCACAGCCAGCTGGAACAACTGCCGGGCCAGTTCCGGATAGTAGTCGTTGGTCACCGTGTTGCTGGCCAGGAACGCATGGATACCGAAATGCTTGGCACCCTTTTCCTTCAGGATCTTGAAAGCGTCCCGAATCTGTTCCCGGGTCATACCATATTTGGCGTCCCCAGGATTGTCCATGATCCCGTTGCCCAGGCTGAACACCCCGCCCGGGTTAAACCGGCAGCAGATGGTTTCCGGAATGCTGCCAGCCACCTGTTCCAGGAAGTCAATCATGGTAAAGTCATCCAGGTTGATGATAACCCCCAGATCACTGGCCAATTTCATATCTTTTACTGGCGTATCGTTGGAAGAAAACATAATATCATGCTTCTTGAAACCACATACATCGGACATAATCAATTCCGTGTAGGAAGAACAATCCGTACCGCAGCCCTCTTCCTGGAGAATCTCCAGCAGCTTCGGCAGCGGTGTAGCCTTCACCGCAAAATATTCCTTGAAACCCTTGTTCCAGGCAAAAGCCTGACGAATCTTCCGAGCCGTCTCCCGGATACCCTTCTCATCATACAAATAAAACGGAGTGTCATAGGTCTTGGCAATCTCCAGGACCTTTTCTTTCGTTACAAAAGGAACTTTCTTCATTATACGAATATACCCCCCTCAGGTTTATATGTGTATTGTACACTGTATTTTATTTTACCATTATCGGGGGAGAGAATGAAAGAGTTTTTTCCCGAAGAGAATGTGTATTGGAGGAAATGAGACAGATCTTACACATTTTGTGAACGAGAAGGAGTTTTTCTAGGTGAAAGTACGTAAGTTAGGGCGAACAAGGGGGAATAGAGTATGGGAATAAGGAGGAAAACCTACACTTTTCTGCGAAAAGTGTAGAGGTGTTTTTAAGAATATATAGAGCCCGCCTAGGCGGGCTTGGAAACCCCTATCGGCACCTGTGGTGCCGCTTTCCCCAAATGGGGAAAGGCCTGTCCCCTTTTGGGGCTAGTGCGGACCGTTATGTAGTCCAACTACAGAAAAATTGCCTACGGCAATTTTTTGCTGTAGAAAACTCTGTACCGGATTTTTGGTCGACGTTCTCAACGGGTGTAGTGCAGACATCCTACTTTTGAACCCCATCCGCCTTCCTAGCGTCAGGCACCTTCCTCTTTACCAGTGCACGCCAAGCAGTGCACTGGTAAGTGGAAGGCATATGCGGCGCTAGCGCCGCGAAAAAGCGGTAATTAAACTTCTATCGGCACCTACCGGTGCCACTTCCTACAGCGGTTCGCCGTATTCCATTCGCCATCGCCTTGCAGGCTTGGCTCCTGGACGGCTGTCGCATGGGCCTTATTGACCAAACATCCTTTGGATGCCTGTGGGGATGTTTGGATGCGGCCGCAACGCTTACAGGAAGCGTTCTATGCCGCTGCTGTTCAAGTTCTAGATGTGGTTAGATGTAGAATTTTTTTACCTATCATAATTCTTTTCTCAAAACCCGTTTAGCACATGACTCGTATGGGCCTAAGGCCGGCCCCTTCAAGCGTGAAGGGGCTGTCAGCCCAGAGGGATGACTGAGGAAGTTCACCCATATTTTGCGGCCGCCGGCCGCTTGCCTTCTCCGCCCAACAGTGGTCCAAGGCGGGGAAGGTGCCGGCAACTCGCCGGCGGATGGGGTCTTGTACGACCAAGGTTCTTGCACTAGAGTATTGTAAGAAACGGGAACGTCACCTCAAGTTATCTGCCTCGTTGCGGCATTTTCCAAGCCCCCTTGGAAGATGCCCTGTGATGAGCGCAGCGAAGCACCAACGAGGAAGTCGCCACCGTGCGTTCCTCGCAAGTGTAGTGGGTCGTCCACAATTCCTTGGAACGCACAGTGGCGGAAGGTCCCCTCGCCCCCGCTACCCCGGAGGGGTGCATACACACGTACCAAACTTGCGCAATGTAACTGCCACTCCGCAGTGTCCTGGAGTCTTCATCGTCGTCCTGATAGGCCCTTGCGGGTCCCGCTTTTGGTAAGGTGTCGGCACTTCAGAGGCCCATGCCCAATGTAAGGACACGATAGAGGGGCAGCGCAAACGCACTAGGGTAGCTGCAACAAATTTGCCAGTACTAGCCTGATTACAGCTTGTGGTACACCGTTTCTGCGGGGTGTGTTTTCAAAAACAGTCAGCGCTCCGTCGCGTTTTTGAAAATATACCTTAAAGAGAACGGAAAGGCCAACATTGCGAACACCATCCCAGTCCCCGAATGGGCCTGCACCCATTTAAGTAGCGCCCCGCACCAACCCAATTCAGAATGCCCGAAGGGCCCCTTCTTCTCATCAAAAAACCAGGCTTTCGTCCAATCCGAAAGCCTGGTTTTCCCATTTTACATCATATTCCCACTACACCCCGCGCATGGCCGGGTCCCAAATCACCTTATGCAGCTGTACCTGGACGCACACATTGGCCAACTTGTGCTCCCGGACGAACTCCACCAGTTCCTTGGGCTCTATCTCCCCATACACCGGGGACAGGTACACTTTGGCGGTAAAGGGGTACTGTTCCAGTACCTTGACCATATCCGCCAAATCTTCCTGGCTGCCCACCACGAACTTCACCACGTCGTCTGCGTTCAGCTGGGACAGGTTGCCCATGAGCATCTTTTCCCGGGCGCCGGAGGACGGGGATTTCACATCCATGGTATAGAACAGCCCGGCAGGCCGCGCCCGCAGCAGGGGCACGGCGCCGTTGGTCTCGATATTCACCTCGTACCCTTCCTGGCTGAGGATGCCGCACAGCTCCTCCAGGGGCTGGAGCAAAGGCTCGCCGCCAGTAAGGGTCACTTTCTTCCAGGGGTAGCTGTGGATCCGGTCCAGCAGCTCCGCCAGGTTCAGCACCTCCGCCGCGTCCTTCACGTTCCAGGAGTAGGCCGTATCGCAGTAGCTGCAGCGCAGGTTGCAGCCGGCAAAGCGCACAAACACCGCCATATAGCCGGTGCGCTTCCCCTCCCCTTCCACGGAGTCAAAAATCTCTACCAGGGGAAACTCAGTCTTCATAAATCGCCACGTTCCCTTCCGATTCCTGGACGGAAACCCGGGTGCAGTAGGGAACCCGGTCGTGGATCCATTTGGCGATGTTTTCCGCCGTAGGGTTGATTTTCACCACATCGTTGATGAACGCATGGTCCAGGGCCATGACCACTTCCTTGATCTTGCCAAAATCCACCACCATGCCGTTTTCGTCCAGCTCTTCCCGCTGACAGGTCACATCAATGATCCAGTTGTGGCCGTGCAGGTGGGTGCATTTGCTGGTATAGTTCAGGTCCAGTCGGTGTGCGCCGCTGACTTCAATTCTTTTTGTTACTGTGTACATCATATTCCTCCAAAGCTGGGTCCGGGACCCCGTTGGCCGCAAAAGCCCTGGCCCGGTCGATACAGGTGCCGCAGGTGCCGCAGGGACGGTCGCCGCCCTCGTAGCAGCTCCAGGTGAGTTCATAGGGGGTCTTCAGTTCCAGGCCCCGTTTCACCACCCCGGCCTTATTCAGCCCCGCAAAGGGCGCTTCCAAATGACATTGGTTGTAGGTGCCGATGGAAATGGCCTTCCCCATGGCAGCCACAAACTCCTCGCTGCAGTCCGCATAGGCGTTCCCTGCTGCATCGTCCGCATGAGCCCCCAGGTAAATGGCCACGTCATCGTTTTCGTACAGGCTCATAGCCAGACTGGCCACCGCCGACAGCATCAGCCCATTCCGGAAAGGCACGTAGGTAGAAACCTTCCCCTCCCCGTTTTCCGCAATCTGCTGGTCGTAGCTCTTATGGACAATCTCCTCCGTGGAGCCCTGGAGCAGGGAGCAGTTGGAATACTGGAAAATCCCGGACAGATCCAGCTCATAATGGGGCAAACCATAGTACTCCGCCACCTTCCGGGCCGCTTCCAGTTCCTTTACGTGCTTCTGGCCGTAGAAAATGGAAACCGTGGACACGTTTTCCTTCCCGAACGTCTCCACCGCCACCGACACACAGGTGGTAGAATCCACCCCGCCGCTGGAAAGCACCAGTGCTTTCTTACTCATGGATGAAAGCCTCCATTCTCCGCTTGGCCATATCCTGGTAGTCCGGCTGGGCATACACCGCAAAGGGCAGAATGCTGATGCCGCCCCGGGGATTAAAGTACCCCGCCACCTCCAGATATTTGGGGTGCAGCAAGTTCACCAGGTCGTTTTTGATGATATTCACACAGTCCTCGTGAAAATCCCCGTTGTTCCGGAAAGAGAACAGGTACAATTTGAGAGACTTGCTTTCCACCAACGCATGGTCCGGAATATAGCTGATCACAATCCGGCCAAAATCCGGCTGCCCCGTCTTCGGGCACAGACTGGTAAATTCAGGACAATTCAGTTTCACCATATAAGGCGCTTCCTCGTGCTTGTTGGGGAAGCATTCCAGTACGCCGGGATTGTAGGTGTTGGCATAAACAGTCTTGCCGCTGCCCAGTTCCGTAATCCCTGCCAATTCTTCTTTCGTTCTCATAATAACCTCCTAAAAACATTCCCCTTAGGGTTGTCAATATCCTATTATATAACATCTTGCCTCGAACGTCTAACCGTAAAAACAAACAAAAGCCCAGGGCAGCACGCCCTGGACTGGCAATCCACGCCCCTTGTGAAAAGGGGCGACATAACGGATAATAATTATCCGTTAGTTCAATAATAATTTCAACCCACGCTCCTTTTGATTGGAGCGACTGTAAAGCATCCTTACTTTTTCGCCAGCACATTCACCCAGCAAAATCCCTGCCGCTGCAGCAGGTCCCCGCTTTCCCACAGCTCCAGCAAGTTCAGCCCACTTCCCTGCACCAACTGCCGGATCTCCTGGGGGGAATAATTGGCAAAATACCGGCCTTCCCCGTCCATCCCTGTTACGATACCACATTTCAGGGAAAAATAAAATATACCTTCCGGCGCCAGACAGTCCCCCACCCTGCCCAGGAACTTCCGGCATTCCCCTTTCGTCAGGTGGAGCAGCACCGCATTGGCCCAAATGCCATCATACAGTTGCTCCCCCTGCCAGTCCTGGAGCCGTTGGCATACCACCCGGACCCCTGCGTGCTGCCCAGCCAGCCGGCACAGCACCTCCGAGGCCTCCAGCCCCTCAGCCGCAAAACCCCGTTGCCGGAAAACCGCCAGATCCCGGCCGCTGCCTGCCCCCAGGTCCATAATGCGCCCACCCGGCTGGACAAGCCCCAGGAACCGGTCCCGGTTGGCAGCCATATCTACCCCCACCGTCCGGGCATAGTAGCTTTCCCCCTGGGCATTGTAGTAAGCAATGGTCCTGTCGTTTTCCCAGCTCATCATTTCCCCCTGGCCCAGGCCGCTTCCACTTCACCCCAGCGCTGCTCCACTTCCAGCAGCAGCTGCTGCACATTCCCCTGCCGCACCAGCTGAAACAAAGCCTCCGTCAGCACAATACCCTTGCTGCTGCCCACAAACCGCTTTTCAAAAAACCGCACCGGCACCGCTTCCCCGTTTACAATGTGGAAAGCGTCAAGAACATTGTTGAACCCGTACTGCACCACCACCTGCAGCAGCGCCTCCTGGTTGATTTTGCCCGCATTGAACTCCTCACAGCTGCGAAACACCGTACTGGAACGACTGGTGAACTGCCGAGGCGCCCTGGCCGTGTGGATACACAAGTACCAGGCATAGGGCACCGCCAACTCTTCCAGCGAGACCCGTTTCTGCCCCCGCTGCGCCAGCTCCAGCAGACACCGCGCCAAAGCAAATTTGTAGGTAGCAGAATGCTGCCCGTAGAGAACAATAGCAGCCCAGCAGGCCTGCACCCGGGGGAACTGCTGCTGTAAAACCTTTAGCTCACTGGTCATCGTGACGCCTCCAAGGGAAAAAGCTAAAAAAATTGTCTTTGCTATAGGAAGCTCATATAGCAAAAATTTCCGTCCCCTTTCGGGGAATCATTTAGAAAATTCATTTCACCCGGTATGTAGATATGTTACAGCGTGTGGACCAATTTCCGTCCCCTTTCGGGGAATCATTTAGAAAATGCTACTATATCAGTGTAGCGAGGCCACGAGGTCACGCTGGGATTTCCGTCCCCTTTCGGGGAATCATTTAGAAAATAAATTGTAGGGACCAAGGATTAAATTATCTATACCCTGAAGATTTCCGTCCCCTTTCGGGGAATCATTTAGAAAATCTATCAGAATGAAAAGGAGGAGTATAAAAATGAAAAAAATTATTTCCGTCCCCTTTCGGGGAATCATTTAGAAAATTATGATAAGAGCATCAAAGAGTTACCGCAAGGCAAATTTCCGTCCCCTTTCGGGGAATCATTTAGAAAATCATATCGGTTGACACTAAAGAGGTTTCCGTCCCCTTAATTTCCGTCCCCTTTCGGGGAATCATTTAGAAAATAGTTTTTATCTAGTTCATGGCTGACTTTGACACTACTATAATTTCCGTCCCCTTTCGGGGAATCATTTAGAAAATTAGTATGAGCACCAAACGTCATATTACCACGTGGAGCGGTACGCAATTTCCGTCCCCTTTCGGGGAATCATTTAGAAAATGAATTACAAGAAAACTTTGAGCACCTCAAAAAACTTTATGGATTTCCGTCCCCTTTCGGGGAATCATTTAGAAAATCCAAAAAGATTGCAGCTTGTTATGCTTTGTATCTGTACATTTCCGTCCCCTTTCGGGGAATCATTTAGAAAATCATGGTGCGAATTGGCTACAACCATGGGCTTTATGCATTTCCGTCCCCTTTCGGGGAATCATTTAGAAAATAATGAAAAAGATTATTAGAGGATTAAAGTACGACATTTCCGTCCCCTTTCGGGGAATCATTTAGAAAATCAAAATCATCCAAAGGGTATATGATTAAGTCAACAAAAGATTTCCGTCCCCTTTCGGGGAATCATTTAGAAAATCTTACGAGTGACAGCCGTAAAAGGAATAAGTCTTAAGATTTCCGTCCCCTTTCGGGGAATCATTTAGAAAATGACGATATTCATATAGATGAACGAGTGACCACACGTTTGCGATTTCCGTCCCCTTTCGGGGAATCATTTAGAAAATAGAAAAACCACCAGAGACACGGGGAAAACGGTGGACATTTCCGTCCCCTTTCGGGGAATCATTTAGAAAATCAGTCGTTTGCAGGCCCTGGAAAAGCAAATTGAAGGGTTTCACATTTCCGTCCCCTTTCGGGGAATCATTTAGAAAATCTGGTGGACTACGCAAAGAGCTACCTGGATGGGACCAACCCAGATTTCCGTCCCCTTTCGGGGAATCATTTAGAAAATCATTGAAAAGGAGAGATTGATCATGACGAAATTTTGAATTTCCGTCCCCTTTCGGGGAATCATTTAGAAAATTAGACGGGAAGTAGTCGTGTTTGAGTATCACGGAAATATTTCCGTCCCCTTTCGGGGAATCATTTAGAAAATTTTGAAAAAACAAATTATTGGTGTACGGAAAGTTTGCCAGTATTTCCGTCCCCTTTCGGGGAATCATTTAGAAAATATTGTAAAACCAGCCCCATGGACGAACTACTACAGAGGGGCCTATTTCCGTCCCCTTTCGGGGAATCATTTAGAAAATACGGTGTTATCATTGAAGGATATCGTTCCTTCCCTTCTATTTCCGTCCCCTTTCGGGGAATCATTTAGAAAATATGTTAAAGTGGACACTAGAAGAATTGGTCAGAAAAGCATTTCCGTCCCCTTTCGGGGAATCATTTAGAAAATGGAATACGCCTTACAAGGAATGACTTGAAAAAGCTGGGGATTTCCGTCCCCTTTCGGGGAATCATTTAGAAAATTTTATCTGGCCTGCAAGGTTTTGAGTCTGGATTACAATTTCCGTCCCCTTTCGGGGAATCATTTAGAAAATAAAAGGAGGTGATAATAATGAGATTCAGTTATAAAAAACTATTTCCGTCCCCTTTCGGGGAATCATTTAGAAAATACGCCAAAGGAATGGTTGTTTCCATCGTAATCGATGCAGTATTTCCGTCCCCTTTCGGGGAATCATTTAGAAAATTTCTGGTTAGCGTGCTTTTGTTCAATGTTTTTAAAATAAGGATTTCCGTCCCCTTTCGGGGAATCATTTAGAAAATCCTAGCCCCTGGAAGCCGCTTTCTGCCTGGCTGAAAACAGGGAAAAACGGCGCTGTTGGTAAAATTGGAGGAAATGGGTGCACATAGCAGCGGTAAAATACCTGCAAAGCCAGACCCCATGCGGTCCGGCGCTGTTTTACTATCAAGTGCAGAACAACTGCTTTTTAGTATAACAGGACTTACTGTCGTCCGTAAAGAGAATTTTGCTTATTCTCTTAGCTTACAAAATCACGCAGTCTTCTTCTTTCCGTTCGCCCAGTCCCCAGGTGTAGACATTCACAATAGAATCAAGAATATAGATACGCAAGGAATCTGTTGCAGGGTCGATTATACGATGGCTTTCATCAATTAATCGATCATACTTTTTGCGTCCTAAAAGTGCCTCAAAAGCAGATTTCTGCACTCTCACGCCGTACCGTTCCAAACACTTTACCATTTTATTCCGTTTCTTGTTATCTACGATGTCATAGATAATCAGGACGATACATTCTTTTTCTCTCATCAGAAAATCTCCAGGGGTTTATATAAGGCAAAATCTTCATTTTTAAGTGCTGCTGCATAAGCCCTGCACTGCTGGGCAATGGATTCCCGGTAACTATGAGCCCCTTCAATATATTGATTGTTCGAGCAAAGTTTTTTGTGATACGCCTGAAGGAAGATTTTTCGTCCTTCTGCATTCAAAAAACAACCCTCTTCTATCGTGTCAAAACAGTCCAGATTCACCATATGCTTTCTCACTAAACTCAGCACCAACGAATCCACCAAAGGAGCTCTCCATTCTTCAATCAAGTCGGAAACCAAGGCTGGATGGCCTTTAGCCAGGGCATGGCAGAAGCCTACATAGGGATGCAGACCTTGGCCTACAACTGAACTAAGAATCTCATTAAAGAGCATACTATAGCCCATGCTCAGCATAGAATTGAAAGGATCTCTTGGTGGATGTTTGGTACGCTTGGAAAACGCAAATTCCTCGGGAACAATCTGCCCCAACGCATCGAAATATACCCTACTGATGATTCCTTCATAACCCATCAGTTCTTGCACATTTTCGGTTCTGAAAATACGTCCCCGCAGCGTAACGATATTATGAATCTGCGATTCCAATAATCCTTCAGCTACATTTCGCTGATATCGACGCAATATCGTTAACTGGTTATGTGTCTTGGCAGCTATGACTTTTTTAGCCAGCTCAAAATAGAAACTTCCATTTAACAATAGTTCAAACTGTTTCTGCTGCTTAAAAATATCCACCTGCTGGGTATTCACCAATGTACCAAAATATTGTCCTTTTCCAGAAAGCCAGGTAATAGGAATTCCGCGCTGAATTAAATCAGTGAGTAAATTGGAGGAAATTTGGACATGATCTACCACAGTAACATCTTCCACCTTTTCCAAGGGAACTTCCATCAAGACTTCGTTATTCCGCCCAATGCTTACATGGCCGCCTATGCGCCGAATAAAAGCGCCGCCTTCAGTTACATACAGAGACGTCATCCCGTTGCCTCCTCTAAAAAATGATTATACCTGAGCTTTCAGCAGTTCTTCCAGTTTTTGGTTCAGCTGATCATACACCATTTCTTTAGGCACCCGGTAATGATCCCCCAGAACAAAATAAAAAACCGCCTGAATGTCCTGATAGATTTCCTGCATGGATTTTCCCACTGCAGCTTTCACATCAGCATCGGTCAGTGGCTGAATCTGATGGGCTTGTTTATTGCGGATTTTGCTTTCTACGTTCCGCAAGGTCTGCAACGTTTTCTTGATAGCCTCCGGTACTTCCTCTCGGGTCTGCAGGAACAGTTCCAGATAATAATAGGACAAATTCTGCCCATCCCGCAGGGGATAAGGTAAGGTATCCTTAAGCTTCTGGTAATATTCCGGAAAATTCTCTTTGATTTCAGAAAGCTGCATTTTATCGTAGTTTTTCTTGCCGGTGAATTTTTCCAATGGAATCTGGAGCTTTTTGGTAATATAAAAACAGAGCAGTTCATAGAGAAATGGGCTCAGCTTGACAAAGAAGTCCTGCTTATAGTCCTGTTTCAGGCGAATTTCCATGACCCACAGGTATTCCCGCAGCTTAATGGCAGCTTTGTCCCGTACCTGGGGAAAGAGAAATTCCTCATAGGCAGGATACTGACTCAAGGTTTTCTCTGCTGCCTCGTAATCCAGGTTGGAGCGTTCATAGGCGTGCTGCACCAGGTCCAGTACTTCCTGGGACAGGATATCCCGGTTTTTATTAGCCAGTTCCACGGCATTCTTGTAGCTGTAGGCCTGGACCAGTTCCACCAGTTCCCGGGCCACCTGCCGGTATTTGATAAAGCGCAGTTTGGGTTCTGTACAGCGATTTTCACATTCTTCGGGGAGATTGTCCAAATTCCCTTCGATAATGTCTTCTACCGGAGTAGTATCCAACAAATGCTCAGTATTGCGGTTGGAGCCTTTTTGGGGAGAAGAAACCTGGATGGCCTTGGCCTTGTCATATTCAATGGCCAGAACAGCCAAAATCATCTTCATCTGGGGAGTACCGGAGCTGGTATTCAGCAGGATTTCTGCCTCCGGATAGGCATCCACCAGGCGGTAGAACTCATCGGTCATCCGGTACAAAGAATCCAGTTTGTGAACGTCCACAATATCGGTTTTGATCAGTTCAAGCTCACAATCCGGTTTTACCGCTAGGATAGGCTTGGTGTACCATTGGCGTGCTTCTTCCTTCTCGGTCATTTCCTTGCTCAGAAAGAGCACGGCCTTATCCGGCTGGTACCAGCGGACAATATGAAGGATGGCTCCATCCCGCAAATCCCGGATGGGGTCCGTATCTCCTACAGCTGAGTATAAAATTTTCATCGCCACAGCTCCATTTCTACCTGGGTGCCGCCCATGCCCAGGGCTGTTTTGATACCCACGCCGGAAAATTGGGCGTAGTCAGCCAGAAGGGCTGCAAGCCGGCGTAAGATGATATTATTTTTTAAAACTACGGTATAATTGCCCCGAAAGGCCTGGACCCGGGTGCCCTCCAGGGCAAAGGGATGCAGCTTCAGGTCATAGCTGCCTACAAAGAGATTTTTTACCAGCTCCTGTACAGCATCCGGAGCATCGATGACCTCACTGTCGCTAAAGTAGTTCCACCGCTGGAGCAGGCTGTGAAACAGCAGTTCCAGCTCCGGATAAAGGGCGTAGGTGCCATTGGTTTTAAAGGTGGTGGAGGTCAGAAAAGCAAAATGAAGTTTTCGGTAAGTTGCCTCGCCCCCCAGATAGGTATTGGCCAGGGTGTCATAATCTGCTTCTCTGCAGCATTTCCGCTGGGTAATCTCCACGGTTACGCCCTTTTGTTTCAGGCGAAAGGTATCCGGCAAATTCCAGGCGGGTTCCAGCAGTCTTTGGGCTGCCTCCTGGTTCAGGCTGGAAAGCCGCCACTTCAGGGTGTGTTCCTGCCTGTCCACATAAAGGTATTGGCTGTAGGGCCGCAGGTTCTCCAGGTGCAATTGAGAGGCATAGGCGGGTTCAATAGCTTCCATCAGAACTCCCTGAAGCAGGCTGCCGGCAGATTGGGTCAGTTTGGTTTGTTCCTTGGGCTGAAGCGTCAACTCAATAGTGGTTAAGGGTTTGCTAAACACGGGAAATTCTCACTCCCCCCATCAATACCAGCCGGTTTGACAGCCTGGTGCCCTTAAGCAGCCGGGGAGAAATGGTCCGGTCCGCCTCCAGGTGTTTATGCTTCCAAAACTCCTTATTCAGCACGGCCCGTACCACCGGGACCGTTTCCCGGGGAGAATCGGCTAATGCCAGAACAAAGGTCTTGTGCAGAAAGCCATTATTGCGGCCTAAATAGGCATTACCCTTGGCCAGTTCTGCAAAGAGGCTCTTCTGATTGGGAAAGGCTTCTTGCAGTACTTTGTTCAAATATTGGTAGAATTCCTGCAAAATCTGTTCCACCTCAGCAATGGAATGGATGCCAATCCGCTCCAGCATACTTTTTTCCAATGTCAAGGAAAATTCAAATTGGGTTCCCGGCATAATGGCTTCAAAGAAGATTGGCAAGGCTTTTTCTCCCCGCTGCCCCAGGTCCACCTTTTGCAAAAGGGCTGTGGGGCTTTTTCCCTGGTCGGCCCCTGCCTTGTCCCTTACCAACAGGGCATCCCCGCAGCGCAGGCCGCGCAGGGCATCGTTTAAGGGAGCATTTTTTTCGTCACAGCCCAGCACACACAGGAGCTCCCTTTCAATCTGCGCAGCTATTTTCTCCAGCTCTCTGATGCAGGACTTCTCTCCCCTTCCATCACGACTAGCGCTGGCCCTTTCCAATTGAGGCACAATTTTTTGGATTTCCTGCCAATGGGCTTTTCTGCGGCTTTCCCACTTTTCCTGCCGAATCAAATGAAAGAGGATGGCCGTCCGCAGCAGCCCTTTCAGGGAACTGCCGGGAATATACACCGTACCATCGGCCTGATGCAGGCAGGGAATAATATCATTGACATTTTTCCTAATCCCCGATTTTTTTAAATCCACCTGGACCTCCATGGAGGTCCGAATGGCCTTTCCCAACTGTACCGGGTTCACATTCCGCGAGCCCATAGTTTTTTCCAACCATTCAAACGGCGTTTCTGAGGAATTTTCCTGCAGGTACCGCTCAAAGAATGGCAGGAGTTTCTTTCCATACAGGTATTTGAACCATTCTTTTTGGTTCAGCAGGTATATCTTTCCCCGGCTGCGGTCATACAAATATTCTTTGGAATTCAGCGTATGTCCTGCACCGATGCTGACAGGGGTCAGCACCTGCAGCCGCAGGGTACTTTGTTCTAAAAAATCATTTCTGCTGTTATGCATCGTGCACCCCCACAAACAGCCCTAAACCATTCCTATAAACAGGGTGAGCTAAGCCAGGAACCTGGAACTGAAGCATCCGGCCTGTCAGCGGCTGTGGAAAACAGGAGCCTTCCACAAGAGTATAGTAGCTGTTCCGTTTTACAGCATTCGCCAGCTGGGCAGAGCTGACGAAACCGCTGCGTTTGCGAAGCTTATACGTTCCTTCTGCCAATTGGGAAATGGTCTTTTGGTCAGGGGCCAAAGCTGCAATAGTCATATAATAATCACCTTGCTGCTCAATAAGCATATCTAACAATGCCTGGGTATCCTCAAAAAGGCAGGGATAGGCTGGGTCCATTTCTTCCTTATCAGCAGCCAATTCGAATTTGCCGCAGCCGCTGCTTCTTTCACCGCCAATGCCGGAATAACCCAAAAGTTCCAACAGCTGGTCAAACTGGTCTTCTAAGCTTTCCTGTCCTTCCTCAAAGCCTGCAAGGAAATACAGGCCGGCGCCGGGAGCAAAAGTGTAGGCGCCGACAAAATAGGGCAGACCCGGTTCCAGCCTGCGGTTCAATTTTGCCACTGTTTCAAATTGGCCAAAATTGGGCTGTTCCAGGATAGCATTTTCCGTCTTTTCGCTGTTTTTCTTTTCCAGCAGCGAGGCCCGCACGTACCGGACCTTCTTCAGGGCTTTTCTGCGGGTAGCCTCTGCCTTGGTGGCTTGATAGCTGTGGGTTTCCAGCTTTTTGTTTTCCAGCCGCAAAGGCCGGGGCAGATAGTATTCCCACTGGCCGGTTTCCTTTTCCCGGTCGAAAAACGGAAACAGACTGGAAAGAACCATTTTCCCCTGCTCCACGGCCGCAAGGAGCGTCTGCAGCAGTTCCGGGGCCTGGGCAGCTTCATTACACAGGGCGCTGAAAAAACTGTCAGAGGAAAAGGATAGCTCCACATTTTCCAGCGTTCCACCTTCTGCCGTGTTGCCAAAATGGACGGGCGTTAGAAAGTGTAACGAATATACGTAGTACCTCATGGTTCAACGCTGCCTTCCAGCCCTGCAAAAACATTTTGGCAGACTTCTTCCAGGCTGCTGTTTTTCATACCTACAAATTGGGGCTGCAATTGGGAGAAGGCAATGCGGCCGTAGCCCCGGGAACCATGTCCGCCCAGATAGTCATAGGTCAAAAGCTCCAAGCCTTCCTTCAGGGTTTCCAGATCGGTCTGGAGTTCCGCTTCATCATCACTTTCCACGTTGTACACCAATTTAAACGCAAATTCCATGCCTGCCGGTACCCGTTCAATTTGGCGGGGCATGGCGGCGCCGGAAAGCCGGTTAATGGTATTTTCGTACTTGACTTCCCCCATGTAGGTATCCGTGTCCAAACTGGTAAAAAGCTCCTGGCTATTTTCAGTGACAAACAGATCGTAGAATTGCAGGCGGGCCGGTCGTACCTTATCCTTTCCTGCCATACCAAAAAGACGGGCAATGACTTTGTCATCCTCCTCCACACTATTTAAGATATAACCTTCCACTCTATTTTTGGCCAAAAGGGTTCTCAGCTTGCCTTTCAGGGAACTGCCGGGAATAATGGGCGCATGGGTCAGGGGGTCCCGAACAAAGGGACTGTCCACGGCACCAATGGGAGCATAGTCCGAGCCTGCGCCAATATGCAAGCCAGTTTTGACTGTTAAAATTCCGTTAATCACAATTTTTCCTTTTAATGCTGCCTGATTTCCTTCCATCATAAAGCCTCCTCTAAGCTATTTTTGCATTTACCAGTTCTTAGTCAGCGCCGCCATAATATTTGTGGAAGGCCACCAAAGCTTCAATGTATTTGCACAGTTCATCAAATTTTTTGTAGTCCTTGCCCACGCCATCGATTTTGGAGATCAAATCGCTCTGTTTTACAAAATCGTCCACGAATTTATCCCGGCCTTGTTCCCGGCCTGCCTGATACAGCAGATTGGCTTTCAGCATCTTGACCTCCAGTGCTGCATCAGGTTTCAATTCTGTGTTTTTCTGTGCTCCTTTGGCAATCAGCACTTCGTTGCGGATGGCATTTACGGAGGTCAGAAATTTACGGATTTGAGAGGTTTTCAGGCCTATGTGTCCCCATCTATCTTTTTTCAACTTATTGATAACGCTCTCCGCTTGATCAACGATATTGGTTGCTTCTTTTTCGCTCATGGCACTCTTCTCCTCACTTAGATTCCCTGATTATCCCGCAGGTAATAAATCGCCAAATGCAGGGCTGTCAGCAGTTCCTTCCGGTCCGTTTCGTTCTTCACCCACTGGTACAATTGCTGCGTGACTTGGTTGTACAGGTCCAGTTGCTGCTGGTACTTTTCCCGGTCTTTTTGCTTGGGTGGCTGCAGCCGCGCCAGTGTGTACAAAAAGCGGGCCAGATTGATCTTGTTTTCACCAGTATCCAAACCTTCCAATAGACCTTTAAGTTTGTACAACATGGTTTTTCCCACAGGAAGCCCTTTGGTATTTTTCCCGGTTAAGTTGAAAGCTTCTTCCAAGAAGTTCAGCTTTTCCCCGCATACTCCTTGGGTAAAGCTGCTCCACTTATGCAAATGCTGGCATTGCAGCTGATTTCCGTGATTGTTGGTATCTATGCCAAATAACGCCACTGCGTCCTTTCCCGGCACCTTCTTGGCCATATCCTCCAATTCTCCAGCAATAGCAGCCATGCTATGGACTGGATAGGACGGGGAGAAAAAGGCAATGCCAGCAGAAAGGGTTAGTTTTCCCTGGGTAAAGACCCGGAAAGCTTCCCGGATTTCTACGGCCAATTCCAGCACTTCCTGCCAGGCTCCTACAATAAATACATCGTCACCGCCGGAATAGATAATATGAACAGCCCGGGGGCCGGACTCTTTTTCCTGCCAGATGGAAAAGGGTTCCAGGGCAAAACCACCCTGCCCTGTTAGTTCACCCTGAGCCAGTTTATTCACGCCGGCCTTGAAAAACAGGGATAAATCCCTGGATAGATCCGCATAACGGGACAGGGTGGCATATCTGGTTTCATCACCTTTTTTATCACTGATATAACCGCTGATAAAGGCTGCGCCCAGGTTGTCCACATCCGCCCGCAGGACGGCAATCCGGTGAATGCCCTTCCCCTCGGCATCAGCACTGCAATCGGCCAGCTGGGAAAAATCCAACACCTGGTTATGGGGGCCCTGGCATACATAATCGGCCACCCAGAGCCGCTGCTTGACAAATTCGCCGGTAACAGCCTTATTTTTCCCATAGATTCTCAATATTTCATGGTTCTTGGCAAAAGCTGCAAGAGCCTTTTCTGACACCACATAGATTGCCGCTTTGCCTTCTTTGGCATACATAGGAACGCCATCAAAAGCGGCATCCACCAGGCCTTGGGCAATGACAAAACAGGTATCTTTGCTGCCTACCAGTTGGCTGCCCAATCGGAACAAACCTGCACACATTGGGCAGGCTTCCTGGCCGGAGCCTTCTTCCCCATAGGGTTCCAGCTCGGCAGTGGAGGTATGACAGATGGCGCATTCCCGGGTGGCATCCTGCACCGTATTCAGCGAACTGTTTTCATCAAACAAGGCCTGCAGGGTTTCCGTATCGTAGCGCTGGATCTTACTCTTGCTCACGGCACGGCTGGTCCGGGCAAATACATTGCGCTGGGTATCAGAGTGAAGCAGGTCTTCTGCAGAGCAGGGAGCCATCCCCATGGCCAGGTACAAACGGGTGCCCAGCTGCTCCAGCAGCCATTGGTTCACGTTTTTCTGGTGTGCTTTTACCCCAGTTCTAGCTGCAGGGGTGTTAGGCAGCAGGGCATAAAAGTGACCGCCGCCGCTGTACAGCAGGTTTACCCGGGAAAGGCCCAGGGATTCCAGCAGCGTATCGATAACATTTTCCATGAGGATTTCCAAATAGAAGGACCGTCCGCGCAGGGATTTCAGGGCCCCTTTGGACGGGATTGTGTAGATAAAATCCTGAATGCCGGACAGGTCCCCAGATACCAGCAGGAAGGCCTCTTCCTGGCGGAACACTTTGTTTTTCTCGAAGCAAAGTTCTTTAACGTTGGTTTTTCCGTTGGCGGCAAAATAAGCTGCCATACAGGCGGCAACCCCTGCGGTGACCTTGGAATGCATATAGAGGGAAATATCCCCCAGCTCGGCCTCGTTGGTACTGGAGGGCGCATAAGCGGTCACATCTTCATAAATCCGCAGCAGTTCGTTGCAGGCCATTTCATTGAGCTTTTTCTGCTGAAAATTTTGTTTTAGGACATTGACCAGTTCCTGATACTTATCGCTGGAAGCCTGCAGTTCTTCTTTGACAGGATAATTAAACTTTTCTTCTTCATTAAGCCCCCGCAAGTAGTATTTGGCAAAGGGCTTTTGGAGAGTACCGCCAAAAGCAGAGAAAACAGAATGGAGCGGCAGGGTTTTATCAAAGCCCGTGCCCTCCCCTTCTTCCAGTTCTCTCCGGTCCACCCCAGAAGCAATATTATCGGCTTCATACACAATATAGGCCAAATCATCATTTTTTAATTTGGCACGATTGAGTTCCCTGCCATGATGGTACCGGACGCAGTGCAGCAGCGCCTCCGTGTCTGCCGTGCCAGCCTCCAGATAGGGCTTTAAAAATTCCGCCCCTCTCTGGGAATGCGTCCCTGTCAGCGCATTGGCACGATAGACCAATTTCCCCACATCATGCAGCAGAGCACCCTTAACCAGAGTGTCATACCCACCTTGTGACATATAACTCCTCCTCACCACTTGAGATATTCCAATCTTACGATTATTTAATTTCTTTTGCTTAGACCGAGTTTTTGCCTATAAAAATAAATAATAAAACAATCCTTGCCATTTACTGCCTTGCTGAGATTTCATTCCGCAGTTGCAGGCTTGTTTTAGGGAAAATCGATTTTTTGGCAATGGCCTAATGCACATGGTTTTATTTTACCATAGGGCTTGTACAAAAATCATCCCCTGATGGAACTTTTATTAAAGATTGTTTTTGGAAGTTCTAAATTCGAATGCTGGAAAACATAAAACAGCAGGCTGTACCATTGCTTATTGTTAAGAATGGTACAACCTGCTGTTTTCGTTTGGATATTAGATTGGTCCGTCCCCTTACGGGGAATCATTTAGAAAATAAGAATTTATACGTTTAGTTGGGAGGCACTACCTTGAATAGCGTTTCCGTCCCCTTGCGGGGAATCATTTAGAAAATTCGATTGCGTATTTGCTAATAATGGGTGCTATTGTGAGAAGTTTCCGTCCCCTTTCGGGGATAATTTTTAGTAACGCCTTAGGTTTTACGTGCTGCAAAAACTGGGCACGTGCAAAAAAGATTCCGTCCCCTTACGGGGAATCATTTGGAAAATCAACACTATAGACAAGTCTATCACTTGCAAAAAATGTCAGTTTCCGTCCCCTTTCGGGGAATCATTTAGAAAATGGCACACAATAAAAAGGAGTGTTTGACAATGTACAAGTTTCCGTCCCCTTACGGGGAATCATTTAGAAAATAAGAATTTATACGTTTAGTTGGGAGGCACTACCTTGAATAGCGTTTCCGTCCCCTTGCGGGGAATCATTTAGAAAATTCGATTGCGTATTTGCTAATAATGGGTGCTATTGTGAGAAGTTTCCGTCCCCTTTCGGGGATAATTTTTAGTAACGCCTTAGGTTTTACGTGCTGCAAAAACTGGGCACGTGCAAAAAAGATTCCGTCCCCTTACGGGGAATCATTTGGAAAATCAACACTATAGACAAGTCTATCACTTGCAAAAAATGTCAGTTTCCGTCCCCTTTCGGGGAATCATTTAGAAAATGGCACACAATAAAAAGGAGTGTTTGACAATGTACAAGTTTCCGTCCCCTTACGGGGAATCCTTTAGAAAATTGATTGAGAAAATCACATTAACAAGAGAAATTTTACACGAGTTTCCGTCCCCTTACGGGGATTCATTAAATAATACTATCAAAAAGGGCTTTGTGATTAACTTTTCTTGTGAAACGCTGTTTCCGCCCCCTTGCGGGGAATCATTTAGAAATGAATTATTGGAATGGTGTATAGATAATGGTTGGATTGAAAAGTTTCCGTCCCCTTACGGGGAATCATTTAGAAAATTTTTTCGAAGAATGGGAAGGGGAAGCATGGGACTTGTAAATTACGTTTCCGTCCCCTTTCGGGGAATCATTTAGAAAATCCCCAAAAGCCAGTACAACAACTACGGCGGCTATAATTACCGGTTTCCGTCCCCTTTCGGGGAATCATTTAGAAAATCAATTTTACTTACTTAGCTATGAGCGGTCTTGTCCCGACTGAGTTTCCGTCCCCTTTCGGGGAATCATTTAGAAAATCGCAGAACTGGATGGTATTCAATCGTATCAAGTTTGGGTTTCCGTCCCCTTTCGGGGAATCATTTAGAAAATATTGAAATGAAAAACATGCAATTAGAATTTGCATTTTGCCAAAGTTTCCGTCCCCTTTCGGGGAATCATTTAGAAAATTTGAACATTGAGGAATTATTAACCAACATCTTTATGGCATTGAGTTTCCGTCCCCTTTCGGGGAATCATTTAGAAAATGGCGTCCTATCGTGACCATGCACTCACGAGGTACCTTTCAGGTTTCCGTCCCCTTTCGGGGAATCATTTAGAAAATCAGCTGGACGAAGTTTGAGGACCCAGAAATTGTAAAAATTGGGTTTCCGTCCCCTTTCGGGGAATCATTTAGAAAATCCCGTTCGCCCCGGACCCTTGGGATAAATCACCATGGCATTTTATTGTTTCCGTCCCCTTTCGGGGAATCATTTAGAAAATATGGAAAACCTCGAGGAAATCGCAAACACCTGGTACAACAGTTTCCGTCCCCTTTCGGGGAATCATTTAGAAAATTTAGAAAAGGCCTAAAAAAGCACTGGTTTCCGTCGGTGCTTGGTTTCCGTCCCCTTTCGGGGAATCATTTAGAAAATATGAAAACTATTGAAGGACTTAAGAACATGAAGTCAATGTTTCCGTCCCCTTTCGGGGAATCATTTAGAAAATGCGAATATGTGGCCATGGTGGGATTAATCCATATCCCTGTTTCCGTCCCCTTTCGGGGAATCATTTAGAAAATTCCAATGGTAACATCAACAGCCAGGGGCAATCAAAAAAAAAGTTTCCGTCCCCTTTCGGGGAATCATTTAGAAAATAGGGGGAAATAAAAATGGAAAATCTGAAGGGTAGTTATCAAGTAAGTTTCCGTCCCCTTTCGGGGAATCATTTAGAAAATCCTAGCCCCTGGAAGCCGCTTTCTGCCTAGCTGAAAACAGGGAAAAACGGCGCTGTTGGAAAAATTGGAGAAAACGGGTGCACATAGCAGCGGTAAAATGCCTGCAAAGCCAGCCCCCATGCGGCCCGGCGCTGTTTTGGTTTTGGAAGAGCTGAAACAACAATATATAGAGATGGCCAAGGTTTCCGCCCCTTGCGGGGAATCATTTAGAAAATGGGAACCAATCCAGCGTATACAAGGTTATCCCGTTTGCGTAGTTTCCGTCCCCTTTCGGGGAATCATTTAGTAAATTCGGAACTGGGAAGAACTGGCACTCCGGCTGCGGTGTTCGTTTCCGTCCCCTTTCGGGGAATCATTTAGAAAATACGGCGACTATAAAACGCACATCATAGACAAAGATACACCGTTTCCGTCCCCTTACGGGGAATCATTTAGAAAATCAGATGAACCGTTTGATAATGACACGGCGTTTGAATGTTTTCGTCCCCTTTCGGGGAATCATTTAGAAAATTGTTCCTGTTTCTGTACGATTATTAGTTTATCAAATTGTTGCCAGTTTTCGTCCCCTTTCGGGGAATCATTTAGAAAATTCACCATGGCATTTTATTCAATTTTCAAGGTGCCTGTTTTCGTCCCCTTTCGGGGAATCATTTAGAAAATTTTTGTCAGCCCCAGGCTGTTGATGTTACCCGGGGTAGTCTGTTTTCGTCCCCTTTCGGGGAATCATTTAGAAAATCCTAGCCCCTGGAAGCCGCTTTCTGCCTAGCTGAAAACAGGGAAAAACGGCGCTGTTGGAAAAATTGGAGAAAATGGGTGCACAGGGCAGCGTCAAAATGCCTGCAAGCCCTGATTCCATGCGGCCCGGCGCTGTTTTGGGGTGATGAAATACAGTACTAGTATTAGTATAACGAAATAAAAGAGAGGATGCAAGCTATTGCAGGGGATAGGGAGGGAAAGGCCCGCTGGGGAGATTGCCCCTATTGGCACCTACGGTGCCACTTTCAGCGGTTCGCCGTGCTCCGTTCCCCTTCACCCTGCGGGTTCGGCTCACGGACGGCTATCGCAGGGGTCGTATATTCCATTTCTCTACGGCCAAGGCCGTGAGAAATGGATACGACTCCCCCCCGAGTGGGAAAGGTCTGTCCCCTTTTGAGGCTAGTGCGGACCGTTATGTAGCTCAACTACAGAAAAATTGCCCAAGGGCAATTTTTTGCTGCAGAAAACTCTGTACCGGATTTTTTGGTCGATGTTCTCAACGGGTGTAGTGCGGGCCTAGGACCTCCTTTTTTGATATTAGTGCGGTCTGCGGGGGCTAGTACTCGTGCCGGGGTTTGAGAAGGAACCACGGAAAAGTCAGCGGAGCTGACTTTTAGCTGCAGAAAACTCTGTACCGGATTTTTGGTCGACGTTCTCAACGGGTGTAGTGCAGATATCCTACTTTTGAACCCCATCCGCCGGTGATTCCACCGTCACCTTCCCCTTCTCCTGTTCGCATAGCGAACAGGTAAGGAGAAGGCAAACGCGGCGCTAGCGCCGCGAAAACCGAATTGAACTTCTATCGGCGCCTTGCGGCGCCACTTCCTTCACGTTTGAAGGAAGCTTCCATAGCAATTACTGGTCATTTTTATATCAGCACTTTAGATTTTACTCGACCAGTGGTGGACTGGAAGCCTACCACAAGCGTGTGGTAGGTGTCAGCCGCTAGGCTGACGGAGGAAGTTCATCCCATCATTTGCGGCCTCCGGCCGCATGCCTTCTCCACCCCACAATGTTCCAAGGTGGGGAAGGTGCCGGCAACTTGCCGGCGGTTGGGGCAAGCACTACCAGACTTCCAGTACTAGACTTTCGCAAGCAAAGGAAACGTTACCAAATCAGACCGTCTGCCTCGTTGCTGGTTTCAGCCATTTTTATGGATGAAACCTCGTGATTGCGCAGTAAGCACCAACGAGGAAGTCGTCACGCTGCGTTCCTGGCAAGTGTGGTGGGTCGGCTGGGGTCCATTGGAACGCGGGGTGGCGAAAGGTCCCCTCTCCCCCGCTGCCCCGGAGGGGTGAGTACACACTACCCTAGCTTGAGCAATGTAACTGCCACTCCGCAGTGTCCTGGAGTCTTCATCGTCGTCCTGATAGGCCCTTGCGGGTCCCGCTTTTGGGAGTCTCATCCGTCCGTCAAGGCTACTAGCCGCAGAAGGACGGCTAATGAGACCCCTGCGATAGCAGCCCAGGAATCAAGCCCTGTGGGCGATGATGACTGGCAAGCTGCGAACCGCTATAAGGTGTCGGTGCTTAGGTGGGAGTCGTATCCACCGTTCAAGGCTTTAGCCGCAGAAAGGTGGAATATACGACCCCTGTGATAGCGGCCTGCAAAGCAAGTCCGTAGGACGCAGCTGAGCAGCGAGCCGCGAACCACTCCCCATGCCCAAAGTAAGGACACGATAGAGTGGCAGGGCAAACGCACCCAAAGTCCCTCCAGCCAAGCTTGACCCACGGGGCTGATTACAGCTTGTGGTACACCGTTTCTGCGGGGTATGTTTTCAAAAATAGTCAGCGCTCCGTCGCTTTTTTGAAAATATACCCCAAAGAGAACGGAAAGGCAAACATTGCGAACAAAAATCCAAGCTTCCCGAATGGGCCTGCACCCATATTAGCAGCGCCCCGCACCAACCCAATCCAAATCGCCTGAAGGGCAATTTCCACAGTGGGCCGAAAGTCCAACATTGCAATCAAAAATCCCGGTGCCTAGAAGGCAATTAAAATCTCAAAGATAGAAAAATCCATAGACGACACTGTTTGCACAGTATCGTCTATGGATTTCATTTTACATTCAAATCTCCGGTTTTTTCCCATTCAGCAAATCTTCCAGCAGCTGATTCAGTCCTTCCTCGCCCAAATCCATAAACTGGTCCAGTTCTTCGGGGCTCATGGGGTCATAGGGGTCCATGGTGGGATCCAGGGCTCTGGCCAGGTCCATGGCTTCATTGACGTACTCTTGGCCCAGGTCTCTTTCTTCTTCGGTTTTGCCGTTTTCCTGGAGGTAGGTGCCGTAGGCCATCAGGGCTTCGTCATGATACCAATCGGCGGCTTGTTTCAACAAGGGCAGGGCTTTGGGGATATCCAAAGCTACCAGGTCGCTGCTGTAGGCGCTGGGGTCGCCCAGGTAGGCGCTGCCCAGGTCATAGCAGGCGTTGGGGAAGCCGGCGGCGGCGGCTTTTTTCATCCATTTCAGGCCCTGGTTTTGTTTGGTGCGGGATTTTTCCAGCAGCAGTTCTAGGGCCAGCAGGTACATGGCGTTGGGTTCGCCCCACTGGGCGGCTTGTTCCAAGTACTTATGGGCGGCTTTCTGGGCTTTTTTGTCGCGGCCGCTGTAGTCTGGTCTGTTCTGGCTTTCGATATACAGCAGCAGCTGGGCGGGGCCGTAGCCGGCGTCGGCGGCTTTTTGCCAGTAATATTCGGGTTCGTCCAGGCCCAGTGCGGTATAGCCTTCTTCGGCAATTTTGCCCAGCAGGTACCAGGCTCTGGGGCTGTTCTGTTTCTGCAGCTTCTCAACGCCTTCCGGGCTCTCCAAGGGCAGGATGTCTTCCTGCCGGGTCATCATGAAGGCGTCCTCAAGGTAGAGGCTGGCTTCGTCATAGCCTGCAAGGATGGCTTCTTTGGCCCAGTACAGGTATTTGCCTACATTCCGCTCCACGCCCCGGCCAAAGCGGTAGCAGTCGCAGAGCTCCAGCATGGCCAGGGAAAGGCCGCGGCCAGCGGCATATTCCAGATGGTGCAGGGCGGTGGCAAAGTCGGGTTTTGGCTGGTAAATCAGCAGGGTGCCCAGGGAATAGTGGCACAGCAGGGAGCCGGCGGTACAGCCTTGTTCGTACAGGCTCTTGGCTTCCAGCCAGTCCACAGGGGTTTCCCTGCCGCCAAAGCGGTAGGCATCTCCCTGGAGGGCCCAGCCTTCCGGGTTGCCGGCTTCTGCGGCTTTTTGGCCCCAGTACAGGGCTTTGTCCACGTCCTGTTCCCCGTAGAGTCCGTGGAGGTACCGGTCGCCCAGCATCCACATGCCGATGGCATTGCCCTTCCCGGCGGCTTCCCGGAGGTATTCGTCAGCTTTCTTCTGGTTCTGGGGTACGCCGTCGCCTTCTTCGTACAGGTGGCTGAGGAGCACCATAGCCTCGGTATTCCCCAGTTTGGCGGCTTTCCGGTAGGTGGCCGCAGCCTTTTTGGTCTCGTCCTCCATTTCCTGGAGCTTGCCCAGCACCAACAGGGCCTCCGGACTGTTTTGTTTGGCCCCCTGCCGGGCATAGCCTTCCGCCAGCTCCAGGTTATCCCCGGCACCGAGACCGTAATATTGCGCCAGAAGCACCAGGGACTCCACGTCCCCCGCTTCGGCCTTCTCCCTCAGCTTACCCAGCTGCAAGGAGGTCAATTTTTTGCCAGCTTGGATTTTTTCGGATGTTGTCATAGGTATACTCCTGTGGGTTAGAAAGAAAGTGTTCGTAAGTTAAGTGTAACGAGGAAATTGGGTTACGTCAACAAGGGGAGGTGCGGTCAGCGAACTTCCTAGTGCTGGTGCCGGGAATCCACTCTCCTTTTTTGATATTAGTGCGGTCTGCGGGGGCTAGTACTCGTGCCGGGGTTTGAGAAGCAACTAGGTCAAAGTTTCGAACGTAAAGCAAATTTTAGCTGCAGAAAACTCTGTACCGGATTTTTGGTCGTGCGGTCAGCGAAGGTTTGGCGTAGGTCGGCACTCCGGGCGGCCTGGGTTTGAACTCCATCCGCCTTCCTAGCGTCAGGCACCTTCCTCTTTACAAATCATTTGGCTGTTAAGCGATTGGTTAAACATAAAAAGGGGTTGATGAGGAATTACAGACAATCGATGAGGAGAATAAGGAAATGGCCTACACTTTTCTGCGAAAAGTGTAGAGGTGTTTTTCAGAATATATAGGCCCTCCGGGCAACTTGGTTTTGAACTCCATCCGCCTTCCTAACGTCAGGTACCTTCCTCTTTTCCAGTGCACGAGCAGTGCACTGGTAAGTGGAAGGCATATGCGGCGCTAGCGCCGCGAAAAAAAGCTTTGATGAACTTCTATCGGTGCCTACCGGCACCACTTCCTACAGCGGTTCGCCGTATTCCATTCGCCATCGCCTTGCAGGCTTGGCTCCTGGACGGCTGTCGCATGGGCCTTATTGACCAAACATCCTTTGGATGCCTGTGGGGATGTTTGGATGCGGCCGCAACGCTTACAGGAAGCGTTCTATGCCGCTGCTGTTCAAGTTCTAGATGTGGTTAGATGTAGAATTTTTTTACCTATCATAATTCTTTTCTCAAAACCCGTTTAGCACATGACTCGTATGGGCCTAAGCCTGGCCCCTGAGTGGTTCGCGGCATGCTGCTCAGCTTCACCTTCCAGGTTCGCTTTGCAGGCCGCTATCACATGGCTCATATTAACCAATTCTCTGCGGCATATAGCCTTTAGAATTGGATATGAGCGCAAAGCGTTGTAGGGGCCGTCAGCCCGTAGGGATGACTGAGGAAGTTCACCCATATTTTGCGGCCTCCGGCCGCTTGCCTTCTCCACCCCACAATGGTCCAAGGTGGGGAAGGTGCCTGACGCCAGGAAGGCGGTTGGGGCCTGCAGGAACAGACTTCTAGAACTAGCCTATCGAGAGGAATGGAATTGATGATGAATCAAGTTATCTGCCTCGTTGCTGGTTTCAGCCATTTTTATGGATGAAACCTCGTGATTGCGAAGCGAATCACCAACGAGGAAGTCGTCACCGTGCGTTCCTCGCGGGGGTAGCGGAACCTCTATCGTGTATTGGAACGCAGGGTGGCGGTAGGTCCCTTCTCCCCCGCCGCTTCGGCGGGGCGAATACACACAAAACAAACTTGAGCAATGTAACTGCCACTCCGTAGTGTCCTGGAGTCTTCATCGTCGTCCTGATAGGCCCTTGCGGGTCCCGGTTTTTGTAAGGTGTCGGCACTTCAGTGGCCCATGCCCAAAGTAAGGATACGATAGAGTGGCAGCGCAAATCCACCCAAAGTATCTGCAACAAATTTGCCAGTACTAGCCTGATTACAGCTTGTGGTACACCGTTTCTGCGGGCTATGTTTTCAAAAACAGTCAGCGCTCCGTCGCGTTTTTGAAAATATACCCCAAAGAGAACGGAAAGGCAAACATTGCGAACACCATCAAGGATTCCCGAATGGGCCCGCACCCATATTAGTAGTGGTCCGCACCACCCAATCCAACCTCAAAGAGAACAAAATTTCAATACAAAACAGGCGGCCTCACGGCCGCCTGTTTCGCTTATTGCACTTTTCCTACAATATTCTCTTACTTCCAAATCAATTTCATGAACTTGGGATATGCTTCTTTCAAATGTTGATCCAGGCTTTGGAACAGGCCATAGACCAGGCCGCCATCTACTTTGTCGTCGGGAAGCAGGACGCTGACGTCCAGTACCAGGTTGCCGGCGTCGTCCAGGTAGTACTTGAAGGCTTTGTACTGGCGGTTGTACTGGTTGATCAGTTTCAGCAGGTCAGCTTCGTTTTCTTTCTTCTGGGCTTTGGGGGTTACCAGCAGGCGGATGATGCCATAGACGCTTTTGTCCAGGATCAGGATCACGGGGATCCGGGCTTCTTCCAGGGCCAGGTGGGAGCGGAACACGACGGTGTCCACGGGGTCTTTGGCGATTTCCTCACGGGTAAAGTCCTTCAGTTTTGCTTTGTCCAGATAGGCTTGAAAATTCTCTGCTTTCTTGTTCATTGTTAGTCCTTCTTTCCGTTTTGGTTTTGTTCTTCTTGCTCTTGGTCTTGCTCTTTGTCTTGCTCTACTACTATATCAACTCTGGCAGGTTCCATATCCATGGAAACTGCAGCGGTGACATCCATCAGGTCGTACCGGTCAGCCAGGGAGATTTCGGGGTGCAGGTACACGGTCCAGAAGTTGCTGCTGTCCTGATCCTGCATCAGACCCATGACTTCCACGACGCTGTAGCGCTGCGGGTACACGTAATTGTGTTCTCTCAGTTCTACCAGGTTGCCGTTGCTGTACTGGGTGTTGCCCTGGGCGTCGAAGTGGAGATACATCCACTTGCCATCCTTGCCGTACACGTTTCCGGTGTCCAGCCACCGATCCAGCTGGGAAGCGGGGTCGTTGAGCAGCACGTTGTTCCAGTAGGTGCTGTCCATGGTTTCATCAGGGATGGGCAGGGTGCCGTAGACCTGGGTCTTCATGACGCCGTTGCTGAAGTACACTTTATCCAGTACGTACAGTTTTTCGATGTCCAGTTTGCCCTTGGTGGCGGTAATGCTGCCATTGCGCAGCCACAGCTGTTTGAACCGGGCGCCTACGCTGGTCTGAATATCGTCCATTTGCAGGTATTCCACAGGCTGGTCGTCCCGGGCGCCTTTCACGTCGAAGACGATGTAACCGTCGCTGTCCTGACGTTGGGTGATCTTGTCTACGCCAATGTCGGAACCGGACAGGTCTACTTCCTGGCCTGCGTTGACGTTGCCTACGTCCATGGTCTTTTCGGGATTCCGAACGAACAGGGCCACAGGTTTGCCGTCCACAGTATCCAGGTACAGGTTGCCGTCCTTCACTTCCACGCCCACCTTCTGCAGGGCTTTCAGGCTGTAGAGGTCTACATCGCCGCTGCCGCTGTGGTTGATGGAAATGTTGCCGGCAGGGGCTTGTACATAGCCCTGGTCGCCGTTAGGCTGCCGGTTGTGGTCGGTAATGTCGCCGGTACCGGTGGTGGTCAGGTTCACATCGCCGTTCTGGGAGGTCACATGAATCATTTCGACGGCATCCGGGTTATTTCCTTCAAACAGGATGCTGCCATTGTTGGTGGCCAGGTTCACATTGCTGCCGCCGGTGATATCCTTGCGCAGGGTGATGTTTCCTTGCTGGTCGGCTTTCAGGTCAACGTTCTGACCGGCCTGGGCGGTGCTGTCCAGGGTGATATTGCCGCTCTGGGTGGTTTCCGCACTGAGGTTGCCGCCGCTTTGGATATCTGCTGCGTAGTGGATGTCGCCGTTCTGGGTCTGGGCCGTGAGGTCCTTGTCTGCCTGAACGGTGCTGGTGTAGTTGATGTTGCCGTTGTCGGTGACTGCGTTCACGCTGCCGCCCTTGGCCACAACAGGTCCAGTTACCTGGATGTTGCCCTTCTGTGCATCCACGCCAGTATCGCTGGCCGTGAGCTTCACGTTCCCGTTCTGGGCCGTAACCTTGGTGGTCAGGTCCACGCTGCCTTCCGTGGCGCTGGCGGTGATGCCGGTGCCTGCGGTCAGGTGGTCACCGGTCTGGGTGACATTGCCGCCGGCTGCCTGGAGCAGGGTTTCAGTGCCGCTGTCCACGCTGCCTTTCAGGTCCACATTGCCGCTCTGGGCATCCAGGGTAGCGGCAGTACCGCTTTGGATATCGCCGGTGTAGTTCACATTGCCCTGGGTCTGGGTTTCAAAGGTGGCTGCGCCCTTGGTGTCGGTCTTACCAGTTACGGTAATGTTGCCGACAGCGGTCTGTACCAGAGCGTCTTTGCCGCTCTTGATGGCTTCCGGTCCGTAGGCTTCGGTGCTGGTCAGGTCAATGCTGCCGGTGCCGGTGGAGACTTTTACGTCCCCAGCGCCGGTGGTTTCCAGCTGGCCTTTCACGTCCACATTCCCTTCCTGGGCGCTTGCCACGGTAGTGCCGGTGGCAGAAGTGGCTTTGCCCTGGATGGCAATGTCGCCTACGGTGTTCTGCACGGTGGTGGTATTGCCGCCGGTGAGGAGTGTATCCGCACCTTCCTTGCCTGCCGTGATGGTGCCGTGGTCGGTGGTAATGGACAGGTCCTTGCCGGCCGTAGCGTTGCCGTCAAGCACGATGTTGCCTTGGCTATCATCCGCGCCGCTGTCGCTGGCCTTGATGGTAGCGTTGCCTGCGGTACCGGTGAGGTCGCCGGTGAAGTTCACGTTACCGTTTTCAGCCGCAATGCTGGCTGCATTGGAGCCGGTAACATTTCCGGTTACGGTGACGTTGCCCTTATTGGCATCTACGCCGTCCTTCTCGCTAGCCAAAATGGCTGCATCGCCGCCATTTGCGGTGAGGTCGCCCTTCAGGTCTACGGAGCCTTCAGCTGCGCTGAGCTCTGCGTCAGTACCGGCCAGTACATCACCGGTTACGGCCACATCGCCCTGGGTGGTGGTTTCTACCAGTACGCCGACTGCGCTGTCGATGGCCTTGTCTTTGCCCGCATTATCCAGGGTAATATCCCCGGTCTTGGTGGTTACGCTGACCTTGCCGCCATCATTGGTGACCAGTTCACCGGTTACGCCGATGTTGCCCTGGTTGGTGGTTTTCACCGTCAGGTCGGAACCGGAGGTAATGGTCACAGGAACAGCTGCGGCCTGAGGATCCGTGGTGGCTGCCGTACCCACCGCAATGTCGCCATTGTTGGTGGAGATGGTGGCCGTGGTTCCAGCAACCACATCCCCTGCTACGGTGATATCGCCATCGCCGTCATCATCGTAGGCAGTATCTGCTGCGGCAATGACTACCGCTGCATCACTGTTGACTACAGGGTTGCCAACTTCGCCCTTGGTAAGGGTTACCTGGCCTTCCCCGGTGGTTACCCGTACATCGCCGTTGCCGCCTTTAGCGGTAATCAGCTCACCAGTAGCCGCCACATCGCCGGAAGTAATGGCTTCCAGGGTGGTGCCGGATTGGGAAGTGGCCGTGCCTTTATAGGTCACATTGCCGTTATCGGTGCCCAGGTTGATGGTGGTGCCGGCATTCAGGTCGCCGGTGACAGCCACGTTGCCGTCGCCCTGGGGCTTGTACACGTCGCCTTCTTCGCCGTCCTTCACCAGTTCATAAGCGTGAACTGCTACGGACTGTGCTGCCGTGATGTCGCCGGTAATTTCCACATCGCCGACGTCGTTAGCAGTAGTTCCCAGATCCGTTGCCGTTACCAGGGCGTTGCCGCCGCTGGTGATGACCGGAGCATTGCTGCTGTCCTTATTCAGGGTTGCCTTGCCTTCGGTGGCTTTGACAACTATGTCGCCGGTGCCGGTGGTAACCAGTTGGCCGGTGACAGCCACATCGCCGCCTTTGTCCAAGGTTTCTACCGTGGTGCCGTCCTTGGAGGTGACGGTACCGGTTACGGTCACGTCGCCCTGGGTGGTGGTTGTGATAGCTGCCGTGGTGCCGGCGGTGATGGTTCTGGGCTCTCCAGCCTTGCCTACCGCAATGTCGCCCTTGTTGGTGGTAACCTGCACAGCGCCGTCCTTAGCGGTTACATCACCGTTCAGGTTGATGCTGCCGTCCTTGTCTGCGCCTGCTGCGTAGGTGTCAGCCGTGGCTTTAATGGTCGCATCGCCTGCACTGCTGATGACATTCTTTTCGTCGCCCACCTGGTTCAGGGTCACAAGGCCCTTGGTGGCGGTGACGTTTACATCGCCTTCTGCTGCGGTGGTCTCCAAGAGGCCCGTTACGGTGACATTGCCGCCGTTCTCCAGGGTCTGTACCGTAGTGCCGTTAGGCGAGGTTACGGTACCGTACACGGTCACGTCGCCTTCCTGGGACTGGACAGCTGCGGTATTGCCCGCGGTGATGGTGTTCGGGGCCTTCTCAGCACCTACATTGACAGCGCCTTTCTTGATATCCACAAGTACTTTGCCGGCGGCTATAATGTCGTCGCTTACCGTGATAGCGCCTTCAGTGCTGGCCTGTACCGTAGCGTCTGCGCCGCTGTTAATGACAGGGGTAACCGCTTCATTGCTCTGCAGGGTAATGCTGCCGGTATCCGTGGTGACGCTGACGGAGCCAGGAGTCTTGCTGCCAGTTACGGCAGGATCCGTAATCAGCTGGCCCTTGACGGTGATATCGCCGTTGGTATCGGTATTCACCGCTACCCCGGTGGCACCCGTGAGGATGCTTTGTTGCGTGGCATCGCCCACCGTAATGTTGCCATTCTTGGTGGTAACCAGTACGTCTGCAGCAGAGGAGGTGACGTTCCCTTCTACCAGGATGTCGCCTACCTCGTTCTCACCCGTGCTGCTGTCGGAAGTCTCCAGCTTGGCCTGGCCGTTCTTGGCCAGCAGGTCGCCCTTCAGGGTGACGTTGCCGTCAGCTGCTTCCAGAGCTGCCGTGGTAGCGCCGGTGACGTTGCCAGTGACGCTGACACTGCCGTCTTCGGTCTGTACCAGAGCAGCCTGACTGCTGCTCACTACATCCACGCCGTCCTTGGTCTTGGTCAGGGTGATGTCCCCGTCCTTGGTCAGGACTTTCACATCGCCTTTATTGGTGTTTTCAGTGTCCGCCGTTACCAGCTTGCCGGTGACTTCAATATCGCCGGAGGTCAGGGCCTGGAGGGTGGTGCCGGTTTCGGAAGTGGCCGTACCGGTGAAGGTAATCTTGCCGGTGTCGGACTTCAGGCTTACCGCCTGGTCAGCAGTTACGTCACCATTTACGGTGAGGGTACCCGTGCTGGCCACCGGTTTGCCGTTTTCACCCAGGGTGTAGGAGCGCAGCACAGCGTCGCCGCCGTTGCTCTTGACTACAGGCTTACCAGTAACTCCGCTGGTGAGGCCCACCTTGCCCTGGGTTTCCACCAGAACATCGCCGCTGGTGGCACTTAGAGCGCCGTAGACGTCAATGGCTCCGGTGGTGCTGGAGATGGTGGTATCGGTACCGGTCAGGGTGTAGCCCGTCTTGGTAGTACCATCGCCCACCTTGATGTTGCTGTTATTGCTCTTTACTGCCAGTTCGTCAGCAGCCGTTACGTTGCCCTGGATATCGAGGATATCCTTAGTCGGGTCTGCTGCTGCGCCCTTAATCTGTACCAGTACATCGCCCTTGCTGTCGATGGCCGTGGCAGTGGTATCACCCTCTGCCGCCGTCAGGCTGAGCTTGCCGGTATTGGTCAGGACTCTGACATCTCCGTCTTCTGCCGTGGTGGACAGTTTGCCAGTAACCCCAAGGGTACCGCTGTCCTTGACTTCCACGGTGGTGCCTTCTGCCGACTGTACGTTGCCGGTAACGCTGACATCGCCGGTGTAGGTGCCAATATCGGCGGTCTTGGCTGCAATCACATTGCCGGTGATGGCCACATCGCCTTCGCCTGCGTAAACCGGTGCTTCAACCGTGCCCGTATTGGTGTAGGCGTGAACCACTGCGTCGCTGGTGCTGTTAATGGCATCAGCTTTGCCGTTATCCAGGGTAATGGTGCCGTTGTCTGCCAGTACCTGTACATCGCCGGTATCCACTTTGCCGTCAGCCACATCTGCCGTGGTCAGCTGGCCCTTCACCGTAATATCGCCGTCAGTAATGGTGTGTACCGTGGTGCCATTCTGGGAAGTGGCCGTACCGTACAGCGTAATGTCGCCGTTGGTGTTCTCAATCACCGTGGTGGTGGCTGCCGTAATGGCAACATCCTTGCCGCCTTCGCCTGCTTCATTAGCAGCTGTACCAGCGGTAATGGTACCGTTGGAAGCGGAGATGATCACATTGGCCTTGTCGGAAGTGACATTGCCCTGGATATTTACGTTGCCCAGTTCATCAGCCGGATCAACGTCTGCTTCCGCATCCGTTGCTGCGATCTTGGCCGTGCCGTTCTTGGCTTCCAAATTACCCTTCAGGTCTACAGAACCATTTGCTGCGCTGAGTTCGGCCGAGGTAGCGGCGGTAACATCGTCGGTGACGTCCACATTGCCCTTCAGGCTTTGGACAGCCACGGACCCGCTGCTTTCCACAGGCTGGTCGTAGACAACTCCCTGCTGACCCTCAGCGGCTGCTATAGCCGTGGGATTCAGGGTGATGTTGCCGTCAGCGGTCTTGATGAGCACATTGCCGGTATTAACTACGTCGTCCTTGTCATCGGCATCCTTCGTCATCACTTCGCCGTGGATGGCAATATTACCGGACTTGGTGGCTTCTATCGTGGTATCGTTCTGGGAGGTGCTCAGGCCGTACAGGGTAATGTCGCCATTTTCGGTCTGGAGGGTTGTGGTGCTCTGGGACTGGAGGGTAACGGCTTTCGTGTCAGAGCCAACATGGATGTCGCCCTCTCCGGTCGCTTTAATATTGATGCTTTCGGCATTCACATTGTCATTGATGAACTGGTCATTTCCGGCATTCAGTTCGACCTTGCCGTTAATGGATTTAACTTCACCATTGTTTACCAGGTCATGCCCTGCCGTCATGGTAATATTGCCGTCAGCAGTCACATCTTCTTCATTCGTGATATCGCCATTCGTCTTATTCTCAGCCGTCAGGGTAATGGTGCCCTTGGAACCTATGGCACTCAAGGCCCCTTTATTGGTAATCCCCATGTTGGTGGAGGTCATCGCAATATTGCCAGCCGCAGTCTTAATTTCTTCAGTACTGGAGTTGGTAATCTGGTTGCCTGCAGTAAGGGTAATGCCCGTGCCGGCCTCAATGCCAGCGCTGTTGGTGATGGCACCGGTGTCTGCCTTAGTGGACGTGGCATTCAGGGTTACTGTGCTAGTTTCAGACTTCACCTTGCCCGTATTGGCAATGTTGCCGCCAGTAGAATCCATGGTAACAGCCGTTTTGCCCGTTACCGTGCTACTGTTGGTAATATTTCCGCCAGCATCCAGGTCCACTTTACCAGAGGTAGCCTTCTCATCACCGGCCGTCACAGCACCGGCATTGGTCAGGGTAGTGTCTGCACTTTCTACTACATTGGTATAAGCCTTCACCGTAGAAGCGTTGTTGATGCTGCCATTCAGAAGGCCGTTGGCAGTCTGGTTGACAGAGCCTGCCGTAGATTCCACAGCTCCATGGGTTGCAATGGCCCCATCGCTCAGGGTTTCCATGGTAATGGTACCGCCTGCGGTGGTGGTGCCGTTTACGTCAATGCCTTTCACACCTTGGCTATTGCCAGTGTTCACGCCCAGGTCGATGGTGCCGTTTGCACTCAGGCTGCCGTCGATGTCGATATCGCCGACGCCAGAATAGTCGTGCTTGTCGCTGGTGCCGTTATCCACGTAGGTATGTACCGTGAGGGAGCCGTCACTGTCGACTACCTTATCAGCAGTATTGCCAGTACCATTGTTCAGGCTGATATTGCCCATGGGGGTCAGGACGCTGATATTGCCCTTGCCGTCCTCGGTGGTAACCAGCTTGCCGGTAACGTCGATGTTGCCCTGGCTCGTGGTCTGGACGGTCAGATTGGAACCTGCTTCCAGAGTAACCGCTGCGCCAGTTGCACCCACCGTAATGTCGCCATTATCAGTGGAAATCTCGGCGGTGGTGGCGGCTTTTACGTCGCCTTGAATCGTAACGTTGCCATCAGTATCTGTATCATAAGCATCGTCAGCTGCGGTAATGGTTACAGAACCATCACTGCTGACTACAGGGTTGGCGCTTCCTTTGGTCAAGCTTACCGCACCCTGCTCAGTGGTAACGTTGATATTGCCCTTGCCGCCCTCGGTGGTAACCAGCTTGCCGGTAACGTCGATGTTGCCCTGGCTCGTGGTCTGGACGGTCAGATTGGAACCTGCTTCCAGGGTAACCGCTGCGCCAGTTGCCCCCACCGTAATGTCACCATTATCGGTAGAAATCTCGGCGGTAGTAATGGCTTTTACATCGCCGTTGACATTGATGTTGCCCAGGTTGTCCACACCATCTTTGTCAGATGCCGTAACACTGACGCTGTTGGCGCTGTCGATGACGTAGTCGGCAGCAGGAGTTGTAGTACCTGCTACGCTGCCGTACTTGTTCAGGGTAACCTTGCCTTCGGTGGCGGTGACGGTAACCGTACCATAATCTGCACCGGTGGTCTTCAGGTTACCATTGACGGTAACGTCGCCAGTGGTGTTGGTGGCTACGTTCAGGGCAGTGCCAGCCTTGACGGCACTGTAGTTGGTCTCGCTGGTACCTACTTGAATGTCGCCCCGATCGGTATGGATATCTACAGAAGTAGCACCGATCACATTGCCTACAATATCGATGTCGCCGAGAGTAGCATCATCCGTATCGCCAGCATCAGAAGCCGTAATGCTGACTGCTGCACCGCTGTTGATGACGTCATCACCCGTTGCAGTAGTCTTATTCAGGCTGACTTTGCCTTCCGCAGCGCTAACAGTTACGTCGCCGACCTCAGAGCCGTTGACGGCTGCGGTGGTCAGGCTGCCGTTGACGGTAACGTTGCCTTGTTTGGTGGTCTTCACATCCAGAGTGGTGCCTGCGCTGACGGCGCTGGGTACGCCATCCGGAGTTCCAGTACCCACGGTAATATCGCCGTAGTTGGTGGTGATGGCTACAGAGGTCTTGCCCGTTACGTCGCCTTTAATCGTAACGTTGCCATCAGTATCTTCATCATATACCGTATCGGCTGCGGTAATGGTTACAGAACCATCGCTGCTGACTACAGGGTTGGTGCCGCCTTTGGTCAAGCTTACCGCACCCTGCTCAGTGGTAACGCTGATATTGCCCTTGCCGCCTGTGGTGGTAAGCAGTTCGCCGGTTACGTCGATATTGCCGCTTTCGGTAGCTTCCACCGTCAGGTCGGAACCAGCTTCCAGGGTAACCGCTGCGCCAGTTGCCCCCACCGTAACGTCACCATTATCGGTGGAAACCTTAGCTGTGGTAATGGCTTTTACATCGCCGTTGACGGTGATGTTGCCGTCATCAGTTCCGCCCACATCAGTCTTTGCATCAATGGCCTGCACGGAGACGCTCTTGGCACTGTCGATAACGTAGTCGGCAACAGTAGCTGTAGTACCTGCTACATTGCCGTACTTGTTCAGGGTAACCTTGCCTTCGGTGGCTTTGACGGTAACTGTACCATAATCTGCACCGGTGGTCTTCAGGTTACCATTGACGGTAACGTCACCAGTTCCTGCGGTGGAAATTTCCAGGGCTTTTACAGCCTTGACTGCACCAGGAGTTGCCTCAGCCGTACCAACGGTAATATCGCCGTTGGTGGTAGTAATGGTCACGCCGTCGGTGTCAGAAACTACATTGCCTTTGACCGTGATGTTGCCATCATCGTTAGATTCAGCTGCTTCTGCTTCATCGTAGGCTTGGATCTTGGCCAGACCGTTGTTGGCCGTCAGGTTGCCAGTCAGGTTTACATGACCTTCCTTGCCGTCCAGGGTTGCGGTGGTAGCACCAATCACGTTGCCCGTTACATCGATGTCGCCTGCGCCCGTCTGTACCAGAGCAGCCTTGCTGCTGTTTACTACATCCTTGTCATCGCCTGTGCCGTAGTTCAGGACGATGTCGCCTGCGGCGGTCTTCACGTTAACATCGCCAGTGGTGATACCTTCAACCGTAGCATCATCTGCCGTTACCAGTTTGCCGGTTACATTGATGTCACCGCTCTTGGTGGCTTCTACCGTCAGGCCAGAGCCAGAAGTAATGGTTACAGGAGCTGCTGTGGTCGTGCTCGGAGCCGTAGCTGCTGCCGTACCTACCGTAATGTTACCTTGGTCAGTAGAAATCTCGGCCGTGGTGGCGGCTTTTACGTTGCCGTTGACGGTGATGTCGCCGACGCCATCAACTCCATTCTCACTGCTGTCGGAAGCGGTAACGCTTACGCTGTTGGCACTGTTGATGACTTCGGTTGCAGGATCACTACTATAAGCCTTATTGCCAGCCGTAGTCAGGGTTACATTGCCGTCGGTGGCGCTGACGCTAATCGTACCTGTCTTTGCATCTAGCGTTGCCAGGTTGCCGTTGACAGTGATGTTACCAGCCATCGTAGTGGAAACGTCTAGGGTGGTGCCTGCCTGTACTGCGGTGGCTACTCCGCCATCGCCCGAAGTGCCCAGGGTAATATCGCCTTGGTCCGTGTTGATGGTCACAGAGGTGTTACCGAGCACGTTGCCTTTCACCAGAATGTCGCCAAGGCCAGCTGTTCCACCCTTGGAGTTTTCGGAAGCGTTGATGATGACGCTGTTACCGCTTGTCACCACATCAGTTACCTTGCCGCCGGCTGCGGTTTTGCCGGCTGCGGTCAGGCTGACATTGCCATTGGCTGCGCTGACGGTTACTGTGCCTTTAGTTGCATCCATGGTGCCCAGACTGCCGTTAACGGTTATGTTACCAGCTGTGGTAACGGTAACCTCCAGGGCAGTATTTGCGAATACTGCGCTGTAATTATCAGTGGTGTCAGTGCCCAGCGTGATGTCACCTTTGTCGGTAGTAATCAGCACATCGGCCTTGTCAGAATCAACATCGCCTTTCACCAGGATGTCGCCTGCAAGAGGATCAGTATGCGTACCAGTAGTGTAATCTCCGCTATTGGAAGCTTGCAGCTTGGCCTGTCCGTCTTTGGCAGTCAGGTCGCCAGTCAGGGTGAGTGCGCCATTGGTGGCGGTGACAGCAGCTCCCTTGGCAGCAATAACGTTGCCAGTGATTGCTACATCGCCCAGCACATCATCATCAGCTATGTCGTCGGAAGCGGTGATGCTCACGCTGTTGGCACTGTTGATAACTTCGGTTGCAACAGGAGTGTTTTCAGCCAAGGTCGTGCCGGCCTGGGTCAGGCTTACGCTGCCATTTTCAGCGCTGACGGTAACGGTGCCACTGGTGGAATCCGTAGTTTGCAGGTTGCCGTATACGTCAATGCTGCCGGCGGTGGTAGTGGTGATTTCCAGTGCCTTTGCAGCTTTGACTGCGCTTGCAGTTGTAGTAGCTTCGCCAATTTGAATGTTGCCTTGGGTTGCGTTAATGGTCACGCCGTTGGTTGCAGAGAGAACGTTGCCTTTGACGGTGATATTGCCGACACCAACAGTTCCGTCCTCACTGCTGTCGGAAGCGGTAATCTTCGCCAGACCATTGTTTGCCGTCAGGTCGCCAGTCAGGCTTACGCTGCCGTTGGTGGATTCCAGCGTTGCGGCCGTTGCGGCTGTGATGTCACCAGTAACAGTGATGTTGCCGTCATAATCGGTATCGGTTCCGCTTTCTTTCTCATCAGAAGCCGTAATGCTGACGTCTTTGGCACTGTTGATGACGGTGTCACCCGTTTTATCATTCTTATTCAGGGTTACGCTGCCTTCCTTGGCGCTGACGGTTACGGTGCTGGCATCAGCACCAGTGGTAACCAATTGACCAGTAACAGCAACGTCGCCGTCCGTCAGGGTCTTTACAGCCAGTGTGGTGCCGGCCTGTACTTTGGAAGCATTGGTTCCGCCAATGGTGACGTTGCCAGTGTTTGCTGCAATGTCCACAGCCGTACCAGCCGTTACAGCACCGTCCAGGGTGATGTCGCCTGTGCCGGAGGCAGTCCCATCAAGCTTGTATGCGTGAACGGTCACTGCGCCTGCAGCGTTGAGGCTGCTATTGATGTCGATGTCGCCTTCATCCTTACTGTTGCTCGGATCAACAACATTGATTGCCGTAACAACGATATCTTTGCCGCTGTCGATGACGTTGGTTGCATCGCCAGCCTTGGTCAGGGTAACCTTGCCTTCCGTAGCCGTTACAGTTACGTCGCCTACCGTGGAGTTGTTCGTGCTTACAGTAGTCAGGCTGCCATTGACGGTAACGTTACCTTTTGTATTGGTGGCTACGTTCAGGGAAGTACCGGCCTTAACGGCGCTGATTTGCGCAGTTTCAGTACCTGTACCCACTTGAATGTCGCCCCGGTCGGTATGAATATCTACAGAAGTGGCACCGATCACATTGCCTGCAATAGCGATGTCGCCCAGGTTCTCCACACCATTTTTGTCGGATGCCGTAACAGTGACGCTGTTGGCACTGTTGATGACTTCCGTTGCAGCAGTTTCAGTACCTGCCTTATTGCCGGCCTTGGTCAGGCTGACTTTGCCCTCGGCAGCGCTGACGTTTACGGTACCATTGGTGGAATCCGTAGTTTCCAAATTGCCATTGACGGTTACATCACCAGTTCCTGCGGTGGAGATTTCCAGGGCTTTTACAGCCTTGACTGCACCAGGAGCATCAGTTCCCGTACCAACGGTAATATCGCCGTTGGTGGTAGTAATGTTCACGCCGTCGGTGTCAGAAACTACATTGCCTTTGACTGTGATGTTGCCATCGTTGTCATCCTCAGTTGCTTCCGCCGCATCGTAGCCCTGGATCTTGGCCAAGCCACCCTTAGCCGTCAGGTTGCCGGTCAGGTTTACATGGCCTTCCTTACCGTCCAGGGTGGCGGTGGTGGCACCAATCACGTTGCCCGTCACATCGATGTTGCCTTCACTGTTCTGTACCAGAGCTGCGTTGCTGCTGTTTACTACATCATTACCCGTGTTGGTCAGAATGATATTGCCCTTGGCTGCCAGTACCTGTACATCGCCGACTTTTGCATCGTTATCTTCACCATTCTGGTCCTTGGTTTCCAAAGTACCGTTGACAGTAATATCGCCGCTGGTAATGGTTTTTACCGTGGTACCAGTCTGGGAAGTAGCCGTACCGTACAGCGTAATGTCGCCGTTGGTATCCGCAATATTCGTGGTGGTGGCTGCCGTAATGGCAACAGCACCAGTACTAGGAGTATTCGTCCCCAGCGCAATGTCGCCATTGCTGGTGGAAATTTCCACGCCTGCTTTTGCAGAGGTGACGTTGCCTTTGACGGTGATGTCGCCTACCGTGTCAGCGTTCTGCGGATTATCAGCTTCGCTGTCGGAAGCGGCAATCTTGGCCAGACCATTGTTGGCCGTCAGGTTGCCCGTCAGGCTCAACGCACCGTTGGTGGATTCCAGCGTTGCGGCCGTTGCGGCTGTGATGTTGCCGTCGACAGTGATGTCGCCGTCATAATCGGCATCGGTTCCGCTTTCTTTCTCATCAGAAGCCGTAATGCTGACCGCTGCGCCGCTGTTTACTACATCGTCTACACCATCGCCAGCTTTGTTCAGCGTAACTTTACCTTCGGCTGCACTGACAGTTACGTCACCTACTTTATTAAGAAGGTCTGCACCCTGTTCGGTTACCAAACTGCCGTTGACAGTGATGTTACCAGCCTTGGTAGTGGAAACGCCCAGGGTAGTGCCGGCCTTAACTGCGGTGGCTGCCTCATTGGTACCCAGAGTAATATCGCCTTGGTCCGTAGAGATGGCCACAGCGGTTGCACCGGTGATGTTGCCTTTCACCAGAATGTCGCCTACATTTTCATCAGCCGCACCGCTGTCGGAAGCGCTAATGCTGACGTCTTTGGCACTCTTAATGACTTCGTCTGCAGAGCCGTCCTTGGTCAGGGTGACATTGCCGTCCTTGGTCAGGGTGACATTGCCGTCCTTGGCGCTGACGGTCACGGTGCTGGCATCAGCACCAGTGGTAACCAATTGACCTGTAACAGCAACGTCGCCGTCTGTCAGGGTCTTTACAGCCAGTGTGGTGCCGGCCTGTACTTTGGAAGCAGTGGTTCCGCCAATGGTGACGTTGCCAGTGTTTGCTGCAATGTCCACAGCCGTACCAGCCGTTACAGCACCGTCCAGGGTGATGTCGCCTGTGCCGGAGGCAGTCCCATCAAGCTTGTATGCGTGAACGGTCACTGCGCCTGCAGCGTTGAGGCTGCTATTGATGTCGATGTCGCCTTCATCCTTACTGTTGCTCGGATCAACAACATTGATTGCCGTAACAACGATATCTTTGCCGCTGTCGATGACGTTGGTTGCATCGCCAGCCTTGGTCAGGGTGACTTTGCCTTCGGTAGCCGTTACGGTTACGTCGCCTACCGTGGAGTTGTTCGTGCTTACAGTAGTCAGGCTGCCGTTGACAGTAACGTCGCCAGCCTTGGTAGTGGAAACGCCCAGGTTGGTTCCTGCTTTGACTGCGGTGGGTGCGTCATTGGTACCCAGGGTGATATCGCCTTGGTCCGTAGAGATGGCCACAGAGGTTGCACCGGTGATGTTGCCTTTCACCAGAATGTCGCCTACATTTTCATCAGCCGCACCGCTGTCGGAAGCGCTAATGCTGACGTCTTTGGCACTCTTAATGACTTCGTCTGCAGAACCGCTCTTGGTCAGAGTTACATTGCCTTCAGTTGCCTGTACGGTAACAGTGCTGGCATCAGCACCAGTGGTAACCAATTGACCTGTAACAGCAACGTCGCCGTCAGTCAGTGTCTTTACAGCCAGGCCAGTGCCGGCCTGTACATTGTAAGCAGTGGTTCCGCCGATGGTGACATTGCCAGTGCTTGCTGCAATGTCCACAGCTGTACCAGCCGTTACATTTCCATCAATGTTGATGTCGCCTTTACTGGTGGCAACAGCATCAGCCTTGTACGCATGAACGGTCACTGCGCCTGCAGCCTTGAGGCCGCTATTGATGTCGATGTCGCCTTCAGTATCACTGCTGCTCGGATCAACAACATTGATTGCCGTAACAACGATATCTTTGCCGCTGTCGATGACGTTGGCTGCAGAATCAGCCTTGGTCAGCGTAACTTTGCCTTCGGTAGCCGTTACGGTTACGTCGCCTACCGTGGAGCCGTTGGCAGCTGCGGTCTTCAAGCTACCATTCACGGTTACGTTACCAGCCGTGGTAGTGGAAACACCCAAGGTGGTAGCTGCTTGTACCGCGCTGGAATTTGTAGTTGTGTCAGTACCCAGAGTGATGTCGCCACTGTCGGTGGTAATCACCACATTGGCCTTCTCAGAAGTAACATCGCCTTTCACCAGTACGTCGCCTGCAAGAGGAGTGGCATGCGTACCTGTAGTGTAAGTCCCGCTATTAGAAGCTTCAAGCTTAGCCTGTCCGTCTTTGGCAGTCAGGTCGCCAGTCAGGGTCAACGCACCATTGGTGGCGGTGAGGGTAGCTGCCTTGGCAGCCAGGATATTACCGCTTACGTCGATATTGCCTTGGTTAGTATCGTTATTGTCGCTGTCGCTAGCCGTAATGCTGACCGCTGCACCGCTGTCTACAACGTTGGTTACTTCTGTACCAGCTGCCGTCAGGGTGACTTTGCCTTCGGCAGCGCTGACGGTTACGTCGCCTACCGTGGAGTTGTTGACGGCTGCGGTGGTCAGACTGCCATAGACAGTTACGTTACCAACCTTGGTAGTGGAAACGCCCAGGGTGGTACCTGCGCTGACTGCGCTGGGTACGCTACTGGTGCCCACATCGATGCTGCCTTGGTCCGTAGAGATGACCACAGAGGTTGCACCAATCACGTTGCCGGTGATGGCGATGTCGCCTTTGTCTTCTTCATCCCCTTCAGTATCACTGTCGGAAGCCGTAATGCTGACACCTGCACCGCTGTTAACGACGTTATCACCTGTTGCAGCATTCTTATTCAGCGTAACTTTGCCTTCCGTAGCTTTGACTGTTACGTCACCAACCGTGGAGTTGTTGACGGCTGCGGTCTTCAAGCTGCCGTTGACGGTTACGTTACCAACCTTGGTAGTGGAAACGCCCAGGGTGGTACCTGCGCTGACTGCGCTGGGTACGCTACTGGTGCCCACATCGATGCTGCCTTGGTCCGTAGAGATGACCACAGAGGTTGCACCAATCACGTTGCCGGTGATGGCGATGTCGCCTTTGTCTTCTTCATCCCCTTCAGTATCACTGTCGGAAGCCGTAATGCTGACACCTGCACCGCTGTTAACGACGTTATCACCTGTTGCAGCATTCTTATTCAGCGTAACTTTGCCTTCCGTAGCTTTGACTGTTACGTCACCAACCGTGGAGTTGTTGACGGCTGCGGTCTTCAAGCTGCCGTTGACGGTTACGTTACCAACCTTGGTAGTGGAAACGCCCAGGGTGGTACCTGCGCTGACTGCGCTGGGTACGCTACTGGTGCCCACATCGATGCTGCCTTGGTCCGTAGAGATGACCACAGAGGTTGCACCAATCACGTTGCCGGTGATGGCGATGTCGCCTTTGTCTTCTTCATCCCCTTCAGTATCACTGTCGGAAGCCGTAATGCTGACACCTGCACCGCTGTTAACGACGTTATCACCTGTTGCAGCATTCTTATTCAGCGTAACTTTGCCTTCCGTAGCTTTGACTGTTACGTCGCCTACCGTGGATCCGTTGACAGCTGCGGTCTTCAAGCTACCGTTGACGGTTACGTTACCAGCCGTGGTTGTGGAAACACCCAGAGTAGTACCTGCCTGTACTGCACTGTAGTTGGTACCATCGGTGCCCAGTTTGATGTCGCCTTGGTCCGTAGAGATGACCACGGAGGTATCCCCGATCACATCGCCTGCGATGGTAATGTTGCCCTTGGCAGCATCATCCGTTTCGCTATCCGTTGCGGTAATGCTGACGCTGCTGCCGCTGTTCACTACATCGGTTGCACTGCTAGCCTTGGTCAGGGAGACATTGCCTTCCGTGGCTTTCACGGTGAGAGCGCCTGCACTGGTGCCTGCGGTTTCCAGGATGCCGTTGACGTTCACATTGCCTTGGGCCGTGGTGGTAACATCCAGGGCGGTGGCTGCGCTGACTTCAGCAGGAGTTGTGCTGGAGCCGATGGTAATATCGCCATAATTGGTGGTGATCAGGACTGCATCCTTTTCCGAGGAGACGCCGCCCAAAATGGACACATCCCCTGCGGCAATCTCATCACCAGTCTTGTATTCACTGCTGGCAGCCTGGATGGTAGCTTTGCCGTTAGACATCAAAGCCGTCTGAGAAGCAGATACCTTTACATAGCCGCTGGTGGCATTCAGTTCTGCCGTATTGGCTGCTTGTACCGCTCCAGTACCACCCGTTACGGTAATATCGCCTTCGGTGGTGGTCTTCACGGTGACGGCGCCGGCACTGGACACAGCATTGGTAACGTTCGCATTCCCCAGGGAAATATCGCCCTTGGCCGTTTGTACCAGCACATCGCTATTGCTGTTCTGGGTCGTGGTCTGCAGGGAGCCGTTGACAGTAATATTGGCTGCATCCGTTGTGTTGTTGGTCTGCACCTTGGTGCCCGTTCCGGATACGATATTGCCCGTTACGTTAATAGCACTGTCGGTGGAGGTAATGGTTGCCGTGGTAGCACCGCTGACAACGTTGCCCGTATTTCCATTAGTACCCAGGGTAATGACCCCGGTGGTATTGGTGACGCTGACGGCCCCGCCTGCGGAGTTGACTGCACTGTCTACGGTGATGGCACCGGTGGCCGTGCTCAGAGAAGCATCGCCTGTAACACCATTAGAAGCTTTGGTGCCGGTGCTCTCTACGGCCCCATGGACCGTAATGCCCCCGGCCGTTGTCGTGGACAGGCTAGCGTCTTCCACAGCGGAAATATTGGCCTCATTGCCAGAACCTGCAACACCCACGGTAATGGAGCCGTTGGAGGTGGAAATGGTCACGTCCTTGGCACCCTTTACATCGCTGCCGATAATGATGTCGCCAACCTTATCACCTTCCACACCATCTGCGTCCTTATCGCTGTTGGATACGGTAACGTCGCCGCTGCTGTTGATGCTGTCGGGATAGTCAGTGGTTTTAACGAAGTTAATCTTGCTGTTTTGGGTCTGGACCAGAACATCGCCGACCTTGGCAACGCCGTCTGCCCCATCTTGGTCCGCAGTGGAGACCGTACCGTTGATGGTAATATCACCGCTGGTGTTGGCCTTTACGGTAGTGCCAGTCTGGGATGTGGCAGTACCGGTAAGGGTGATGGCGCCAATGTTGCTTTCGATGTTTGTAGTGGTGCCGCCGGTGATGGTAACAGCACCGGAACTACCAATGGTGATGTTGCCAGCGTTCTCACTGTCAGTGCCGTTGGTCAGGATCTGTACTGCTTGGGCGGCAGTAACATTGCCGTTCAGGGTGATATCGCCCTCGCCGGCCTTGTCTGCACCAGTTCCGGTATAGCCCTGGACGGTTACGTTGCCCTGGGAGCTCTTCAGCACATCCGTATTGCCATCAGCAACTGTCAGGGAAATATCGCCCTGGGTGCGGACAACTGTATCACCGGTAGCGTTTGCACCGGTAAGCAGGGCGCCATTCAGCGTAATGTCGCCGGTGTTGGACGTAATGGAAGCATACGTACTATTGGCAAGATACGTGCCGTACAGGGTAATGGCACCAGCCTCACTATGTTGATCGATCTTAGCGCCGGAGATAACAAAGGAATTCGTGTTCACAGGAGCCCGCAGTACGGCCCTGCTCATTTTCTTCTGCACCGGTACATTTACAGAAATGGTACCAGTGCCGGTGGTGCCCATTTCTAAGTCGCCGCCTACGGTGGCGTTGCCCGACATCACGATATTGTAGTTTTTGCCTGCGGTGACGGTGGCATTGCCAGAGGTCGTATGCAGGGCTAAGCTGGAAGTGCCGTCCACAGTCATGCCGCCAGCCAGGGTGATGTTGCCTTTTTGGGTAGTGACGCTGATGCCGGAAGTGCTTGCAGTTGCGCCGGTGGTTTGCAGGCCGCCGGTGACGCTGATGTCGCCGCTGGTGGACTGAATGGTGGTGCCGGAGGCAGAGGACGCGGTGCCGTACAGGGTGATATCACCCGTTCCCGTGCTGACATTGGTCGTGCTGCCCGTGGAAGAAACGCCGTAGGGAGTAACGGTTCCATTGTTGCTGCCGATGGTGATAGTGCCTTCGCCAGTGGTGGTTACCCCAACAGCCCCTGCGCCCTGCACGTCTCCCTGGACGCTGATGGTGCCGCCTTGGGCAGTGACATTGACAGCGCCTGCGCTGACGATGGAATCTTTACCCTTATCATTAGAATCGGCCGCCAGGGTAATATTGTCGCCGGTGGTGGAGACGTTAACCGCCCCAGCTTTGTCGCTAGCGGTATTGGTGGTGCTGAGTTTGCCCGTTACCGTGATGGTACCATCAGACGAGGTTTGCACGGTGGTGCCAGTTGCGGAATCCACATTGCCGGCAATGGACAGATCGCCCACAGTAGAAGTGATTTGGGCCGCTTTAGCCGCCTTCACATCCCCGGTGATGGTAATGTCGCCCAGAGTTTTGAGAGTGCCGTCAGTGGTATTGTAGGCACCCGTATAGGTAGTGGTAATAAATGCCGTGCCCGTGGTGTCAATAACCGCAGGGGTCTCTCCAGCTTCGTTCTGTTTCCCTTTCAGGGTAATGCTGCCCTTGGGCGTAGAAACTTCTACGTTGCCGAGGTCCGTACCCGTACCGGTGGTGGTCAGTGCGCCGGTGACGTTGACATCCCCTTCGCTCAGCACTTTTACGGTAGTGCCGGACTTGGAGGAGCCGGTGCCGTCCAGGGTAATATTGCCTGTGGTGGTTTCGATGGCTACCGTGGAGCCGGAAGAAGCAACATCATCTACGGTAATATCCCCGTTGGTGGCGCTGATGGAAACAGCATCCACTGCCTGCACCTTACCATTCAGGGTGATATTACCTTTGCTATCTGTTGCGTCTCCATTATAGCTATTCGTAATGGTGGCGCCGCCCACACTGTTGATGACGTAGTCACTGCCTTGTTCCGGGTTCAGGGTGATATTGCCGCCGGTGGTTTCGATGAGAATATCTTTATTTTCACTTTCCGCCGTGGTGGAAACCACACCGTGGATGTCAATATCGCCGCTAGTCTTAATGGTGGTATTGGTATCGGACCCGGCAGTACCGTAGACGGTGACTTTCCCGCCGTTGCTGCTGGAAATGTCCGTGGTGGCGCCTTTTACGGTGTACTTTTGGCTGCTGGTGCCCACGGTGATAGCGCCGGTGGTGGTATTGACCTTCAGGGTGCCCTTTACGTCAGCGTTGCCCTGGATGTTGATGTCACCTGCGCCCGCTGCGTTGACCGTAGCTGCGCCGCCGCTGGTAGAAATAACCTGATCTTTTTCAATGGTGGCAGTGGCAGTTGCCTGGGACAGGTTGATAGCACTGCCGTTGGTTTGAACCAGGACATCATCGCCGGTATTTAGGCCGGTAGAAGCAACTTTCCCTTTTACCGTAATGGTGCCGCCAGCGCCTGTGGTTTCCACGGTGGTGTCGCCAGAGGACGTCGCTACGCCGTTAATTTCGATGGCACCCGTGGTGGTATGAATGTTGGTGCTGCTGCCGCCAGACATGGTGTAGGGGGTGGACTCGCCGCCCACGGTAATTTTGCCGGTGGTGGTAGTTACTTCCAGTGCACCCTTCACGTCAGCGTTGCCTTGGATGTTAATGGCACCGCCTGCTGCATTCACTGTAGCTGCACCTTGGGCCGTGGAGAGAACATTTTGGCCAGCATCGCCAGCCGTGGTCTGGCTCAGGTTAATAGCTGCGCCATTGGTCTGAACCAGAATGGGATTGTCAGTATTGGTTGTGCCATTAGTGGCCAGACTGCCGCTCACGGTAATTACGCCGCCTACAGCAGCAGACTTCAGCGTAACGCCCGTAGCTGCACTTGCATCGCCAGTGTAGCCAAGAGTACCACTGTTGGTTTCCAGGTCGATGGCTTTGCCGGCCTTAATGTCACCAGTGATGCTGAGAGCATAGCCGCCGGAAGCCGTTTCACCCGTAAAGGTCTTGACCGTAACGTTGCCGTTGGTGCTGGAAAGAACAGGATTAGTATCGTCGTTGGTGGCCAGCGTAATAGCATTCAGGGTCTGTACCAGAGTGTTGCCCGTTGCACCATTGGAATTCACGGTGCCGTAAACATTGATGCCCCCGGTGCCGCTGGTAATGCTGGTGCTGCCGCCGGTGATGTCATAGCCAGTTTGGTTGCTGGTGCCAATGGTGATATTGCCGCTGGTAGTAGTTACTGCCAAAGCTCCGCCGACGTGTGCATCGCCTTGGATGCTGGTAGCTGCTGCGCCGGAGCTTACCGTTGCGTCGCCGCTGGCAGTGGTGAGAACATCGTTAACTTCTCCGGTGGAGGCCTTGGTCAGAGTAATGGTATCACTGGAACCGCCTGCGGTCTGAACGGTGATCTTATTCGTCGCTGCATCGCCAGTGGTCTTCAGGTTACCGGTGACAGCAATGGTACCGCCGGTTGCCGTGCTCTGCACCGTGGTGCCCGTTGCGGACGCAACAGTACCGTGGATTTCAATGTCCCCGCTGGTGGTAGTGATAGCGGCCGTGCTGTCGGAACTGGAAAGGTTGTAGGCAGTGTCTCCGCCAACAGTAACCTTGCCTTGCGTCGAAACTACTTTCAAAGCACCTACTGCACTGGCATCCCCCTGGATGCTGATAGCACTGGTGTTGTCGCCCGTTACTTCAACCGTAGCATCGCCTGCACTGTTGATGACCTTGCCATCATTAATGTCAGCATTTTGATTCAGGGTGATGGCGCCGCTTTCCGAAGAAACCTGCAGATCAACGACACCCGTGTCTCCATCAGCTGTCGTAGTCTGCAAACCACCGTTGACGGTAATAATACCACTGGTGGTAGTTACCTTCGTGCTGTTGGTGGATTTGGCCAGGCCGTTGATTTCGACGGCACCCGTGGTGGTATGAATATTGGTAGTACCGCCGGACATGGTGTAGAGATTGGACGCACCGCCTACCGTAAGTTTGCCGGTAGTGGCAACTACTTCCAGTGCACCGCCAACGGTGGCGTTGCCTTGGATGCTGGTGGCTGCCGCGCCGGAGCTAACGGTTGCATCGCCGCTGGTGGTGGTGAGAACGTCGGTGTTCCCACTGGTGGCTTTGTTCAGGGTGATGGTGTCACCGGAACCGCCTGCGGTCTGAACGGTGATCTTATCCGTTGCTTCACCGCCAGTGGTCTTCAGGTTACCGGTTACAGCAATGGTACCAGCTGTGGTCGTGGTAACGCCCAGGGTAGTACCGGCAGAAGCATTGCCAGTGATATTGATATTGCCGTTTGTGGAGCCAATGGCTACAGCGCCGCTGGTAGAGGACACGCTGCCAACTTCGCCCTGTGCTGCGCCAGCCACGGTGATGTTGCCGTTCTTGGTATCATTTGCAGCGCTGGAAGTAGCGGTGATGGTGGCCTTACCAGTACCGGCAGACAAGCCGCCTTTCAGATTTACGTTACCTTGGGTGGCACTCAGAGTAGCTGCACCAGTACCGGAAACGGTGCCGGTTACGGTCACGTTGCCGCTGTTGGAATAGTCGGATGCACTATCCGTAACCCCCGTACCTACAGCGCTAACTACAGCGTTACCGCCGCTGGCAGTCATGCCGCCAACGAGTCTGGCATAGCCTTTGGCCGTGCTCAGTTCTGCAGCCTTGGCTGCACTGATGCCGCCGCCCAATACATCTACATTACCAGAAGTCGTTGCCCTTACATAAGCATTGCCCTTGCTGTCTACAGCAGCTGTTGTCAGGTTTGCATTCCCCAGGGTAATATCGCCTTTGGTAGTTTGCACCGTTACATCGCCGCTGGTATTGCTCTTTACAGAGCCCGTAACTTTGATGTCGGCATCGGTTTCGGAATTGCTGGTTTGTACCGTGGTCCCTGTGCTGGAAGCAACATTGCCGTAAACGGTGATGCCGCTATTGCTAGAGCTAATCTCTGCGGTAGTACCAGCCGTCACATCGGCCGTAGCATCTGTTTTACCAATGGTGATTGCACCGGTAGTATCCGTTACGCTGACGGAACCCTTCGTGGAGCTTACAGCCCCGTCAACTTCAATCGTACCGTGATTCGTGCTGATGGAAGTATTCCCATTATCACCAGTGCTCTTTACAGAGCCCGTAACTTTGATGTTGGCGTCAGAAGCGGAGTTGTTGGTGGAAACCGTGGTTCCCGTGCCGGATTCTACGTTGCCATACACGGTGATACCGCTATTGGTGGAGGTAATCCCTGCGGTGGTTGCGCCTTTAACGGTAATAGCATCGCTGCCGTCTTTGCCCAGGGTGATTGTGCCGGTGGTCGTACCAACTTCAACAGAGCCTTTGGCAGAGCTGACGCCGCCGTCTACAGTAATATTTCCGGTTGTCGCAGTTTTGATAGATACATTGTCAGCATCGGCCGTACTGTTGCTGGCAACACCACCATGAATGGTAATAGCACCGTTGGTGGTCCCGATAGTAACTCCTTTAGTTGCCGTAACATTGGCAGCAGTTTGATCCGTACCAATGGTAATTGCACCACCAGTGGAATTCATAGCGATAGATGTTCCTGCTTCAACCGCACCAACGTTATTGATATTGCCTGCCGAGTCTTGCGTAATCGCCCCAGTTGTTGCTTTGACAGTGGAACTGTTGGTAATGCTGGTCACAGCATCCTGATCAATACCAGTGGCTTGCACAGCGCCCGTATTGAGCAGGGTAGTTTTTGCGTTTTGCGTTAAAGCCCCGCCTGCCGTAACGGTAGTATCGTTTTGGATGCCCGCACCGGTGGAAGTCATGCCGATGGTGGTTCCAGCTTGAACAGTGTTTTTATTCCAGATCTTGCCGACTGCGTCCTGGTCAATGGCGCCTGTTGCCGTAACGGTAGAATCATTGGTCAGGGTAGTTTTGGCGTTTTGGGTAATGTTGGTTCCCGCAGAAACAGCGCCGGTATTTTCGATACTGCCGTTCCCTTTGGTCGCCGTATCCATGGAGATGGAGCCGGTGGTAGCGGTTACGATATCGTTGGTGATGTTTGTGCCCGCGGTCAGGGTAATGTCGCCAGTAGAACTGCTGACAGTGACATTCGTATTGCTGTTATCAATGGCGGTATAAGCCCCCATAGTAACGCCCGTGCCTGCAGTAACGTTGGCATCGTTTTGGATATCTGCACCCGTCGAGGTCATGTCGATGGTGGTTCCAGCTTTGACAGCACCTACGTTATTGATTTTGCCTGCGGCATCCTGGTCAATGGCGCCAGTAGTGGCTGTAACAGTGGAACTGTTGGTAATGGTTGAGCCAGCATCCTGGTCAATACCAGTGGCTTGTACAGCGCCCGTATTGGTCAGGGTGGTATGTGCATCCTGGGTAAGGGTTGTACCAGCCGTGACGGTAGTATCATTTTTGATATCCGCACCGGTAGAGGTCATCTTAACGGTGGTTTTACCATCAACAGCAGCCTCGTTCCACAGCTTGCCTCCAGCTTTCTGTTCAATGGCACCTTTAGAAGCTGTGACAGCTTTCACGTTGGTCAGGGTCGTACCAGCAGTTTCCGTTACGTTCAAACCTGCGCTGACAATGTCGGAGTTGGAAATAGCGCCAGCAGAACCGTTCGTGGCACTCATGCTTACAGAGCTATTATCGCCAATAGCCTGAACCGCACCGTTATTGGTGATGCCATTATTGGTTGCGGTCATGGACACGGAACCAGCATTAGCCGTAACAGCGTCGTTGGTGATGCTGGTTCCGGCGGTCAGGGTAATGTCGCCGCTTGTACTGCTAACGACGAGGCTGCTATTGCTGTTGTCAATGGCCGTGCCAGCATTCATGGTGATACCCGTGCCTGCAGTAACGTTGGCATCGTTCTGGATATCCGCACTTGTGGAGGTCATTTCGACAGTGGTTCCAGCTTGAACGGTGTTTTTATTCCAAATTTTGCTGACCGCATCCTGATCAACTTTACCGTTCGTTGCCTTTACGGTAGAATCATTGGTCAGGGTTGTTTTGGCGTTTTGGATAACGTTGGTTCCCGCAGAAACAGCACCGGTATTTTCGATACTGCCGTTCCCTTTGGTCGCCGTATCCATGGAGATGGAGCCGGTGGTAGCGGTTACGATATCGTTGGTGATGTTTGTGCCCGCGGTCAGGGTAATGTCGCCAGTAGAACTGCTGACGGTAACATTCCCACCATTGTTATTATCAATAGCTGCACCGGCATTCATGGTGATGCCACTGGCTGCAGTAACGTTGGCATCGTTCTGGATGCCCGCACTGGTGGAAGTCATGCCGATGGTGGTTCCAGCGTCAACTGTACCTACGTTGTGGATTGCACCTGACGAGTCTTGCGTAATTGCCCCTGTTGTTGCCTTAATAGTCGAATTATTGGTAATGCTGGTAACAGCATCCTGATCAATACCAGTGGCTTGGACAGCGCCCGTATTGGTCAGGGTGGTATGTGCATCCTGGGTAAGGGTTGTACCGGCCGTGACGGTAGTATCATTTTGGATTTCCGCACCGGTAGAGGTCATCTTAACGGTGGTTCCAGCGCTGACAGCTTTCTCGTTCCACAGCTTGCCTCCAGCTTTCTGTTCAATGGCACCAGCAGTTGCCGTAACAGCACCTGTGTTGGTCAGGGTGGTACCAGCAGTTTCCGTTACGTCCTTACCTGCGCTGACAATATCCGAGTTGGAGATTGCACCAGCATCAGTATTCGTAGCAGTCATGCTTACAGAGCTATTATCGCCAATAGCCTGAACAGCACCAGTATTGGTGATGCCTGCATTGGTTGCAGTCATGGACACGGAACCAGCATTAGCCGTAACTGCAGTATTAGAGATAGATGTACCGGCATTCATGGTAACGCTTGTACCAGCGCTGATGGCTTCGGAGTTGGAGATGGCGCCAGCAGAACCGTTCGTGGCGCTCATGCTTACAGAACTGGAAGCACCGGTTGCCGTAACAGCACCGGTATTGGTGATGCCTGCATTGGTTGCAGTCATGCCGATGGAGCCGCCAGTAGCTTCAACGGTAGAACCGTTGGAAATGCTGGTGCCTGCATTAATGGTGATGCCGGTAGCTGCTTGGACAGCGCCGGTATTGGTCAGGGAAGTATATGCATTCTGGGTAAGGGTTGTCCCCGCTTTAACGGTAGTATCATTTTGGATGGCGTCTCCCGTTGAGGTCATATCAACGGTGGTTTTACCATCAACAGCCAGTTTATTCCAAATCTTGCCCACAGCATCCTGGTCAATGGCGCCAGCAGTTGCCGTAACAGCACCTGTGTTGGTCAGGGTGGTTTTTGCATTCTGGGTAATGTTCGTCCCTGCGGTCACAGCACCGGTATTTTCGATGCTGCCAGTACCGTTGGTTGCCGTATCCATAGATACAGCGCCGCCTGCATTAACAATATCATTTTTGATGTCTGTACCGGCAGTCAGACTGATGCCGCCGCTGGTACTGCTGACGGTGAGGTTGCTATTGCTGTTGTCAATAGCCGTCTTGGCAGACATGGTGATATTGCCCGTGCCTGCAGTAACGTTGGCATCGTTCTGGATATCTGCACCCGTCGAGGTCATGTCGATAGTGGTTCCAGCTTGAACAGTGTTTTTATTCCAGATCTTGCCGACTGCGTCCTGGTCAATGGCGCCTGTTGCCGTAACGGTAGAATCATTGGTCAGGGTAGTTTTGGCGTTTTGGGTAATGTTGGTTCCCGCAGTAACAGCACCAGTATTCTCGATGGTAGTGCCGCTTTCGCTGGTTGCCGTATTCATAGAGATAGAACCGGCAGTTGCGGTTACGATATCGTTGATGATGCTGGTGCCAGCCTTCAATTCAATATTGCCCTCTGCACTGCTGACGGTGAGGTTGCTATTGCTGTTATCAATGGCGGCGCCGGCATTCATGGTGATGCCTGTGCCTGCTGTAACGTTGGCATCGTTTTGGATGCCCGCACCAGTGGAAGTCATGCCGATGGTGGTGCCAGCGTCAACTTTACCTACGTTGTGGATAGCACCTGCCGAGTCTTGCGTAATCGCCCCTGTTGTTGCTTTGACAGTGGAACTGTTGGTAATGCTGGTAACAGCATCCTGATCAATACCAGTGGCTTGGACAGCGCCCGTATTGGTCAGGGTGGTATGTGCATCCTGGGTAAGGGTTGTACCGGCCGTGACGGTAGTATCATTTTGGATATCCGCACCGGTAGAGGTCATCTTAACGGTAGTTTTACCATCAACAGCAGCCTCGTTCCACAGCTTGTCTCCAGCTTTCTGTTCAATGGCACCTTTAGAAGCTGTGACAGCTTTCACGTTGGTCAGGGTCGTACCAGCAGTTTCCGTTACGTTCAAGCCTGCGCTGACAATGCCGGAGTTGGAGATGGCACCGTTAACATTATTGGTGGCGGTCATGCTTATAGATCTGGAATCACCAATAGCCTTAACATCGCCATTATTGGTAATGCCATTATTCGTTGCGGTCATGGACACAGAGCCAGCAGATGCAGTTACCGCATCGTTGGTGATGCTGGTACCGGCGGTCAGGTTAATGTCGCCGCTTGTGCTGCTAACGACGAGGCTGCTATTGCTGTTGTCAATGGCCGTGCCAGCATTCATGGTGATACCCGTGCCTGCAGTAACGTTGGCATCGTTTTGGATATCTGCACCCGTCGAGGTCATGTCGATGGTGGTTCCAGCTTTGACAGCACCTACGTTATTGATTTTGCCTGCGGCATCCTGGTCAATGGCGCCAGTAGTGGCTGTAACAGTGGAACTGTTGGTAATGGTTGAGCCAGCATCCTGATCAATACCAGTGGCTTGGACAGCGCCCGTGTTGGTCAGGGTAGTATTGGCGTTTTGCGTTAAAGCCCCGCCTGCCGTAACGGTAGTATCGTTCTGGATATCTGCACCGGTGGAGGTCATGTCGATGGTGGTGCCAGCTTGGACGGCTACCTTGTTCCACAGCTTGCCACCAGCATCTTGATCAATAGCGCCAGCAGTAGCTGTGACGGCTTTCTCGTTGGTCAGGGTGGTACCAGCATTTTCCGTTACGTTCAAGCCTGCGCTGACAATGTCGGAGTTGGAAATAGCGCCAGCAGAACCGCTCGTGGCACTCATGCTTACAGAGCTATTATCGCCAATAGCCTGAACAGCACCAGTATTGGTGATGCCTGCATTGGTTGCGGTCATGGACACAGAACCAGCATTACCCGTAACGGCAGCATTTTTGATGCTGGTACCAGCATTCATGGTAACGCTCGTACCTGCGCTGACGGCAGCTTTGTTTTCGATAGCACCGCTCGTTTCGTTCGTGGCACTCATGCTTACAGAGCTGGAAGTACCGGTTGCCGTAACAGCACCGGTATTGGTGATGCCTGCATTGGTTGCAGTCATGCCGATGGAGCCGCCAGTAGCTTCAACGGTAGAACCGTTGGAAATGCTGGTGCCTGCATTCATGGTGATGCCGGTGGCAGCTTTGACGGCTGCGCTGTTGGTCAGGGTAGTTTTGGCTTTTTCCGTTAACGTGGTGCCTGCGGTAACAGCACCAGAGTTTTCGATGGTAGTGCCATTATCGCTAGTTGCTGTATCCATGGAAACAGCGCCGCCTGCAGTTACGGCAGCATTTTTGATGCTGGTGCCAGCGGTTTCCGTTACGTCCTTGCCAGCGCTGACAGTGCCGGTGTTAGAGATGGCACCGTTAGTGCCATTGGTGGCACTCAGGATTACGGAGCTATTATCACCAGTTGCTGTAACAGCGCCGTTATTGGTGATACCGTTATTCGTTGCGGTCATGGACACGGAACCAGCATTAGCCGTAACAGCGTCGTTGGTGATGCTGGTTCCGGCGGTCAGGGTAATGTCGCCGCTTGTACTGCTAACGACGAGGCTGCTATTGCTGTTGTCAATGGCCGTGCCAGCATTCATAGTAATGCCCGTGCCTGCAGTAACGTTGGCATCGTTTTGGATGCCCGCACTGGTGGAGGTCATGCCGATGGTGGTTCCAGCGTTAACCGCACCAACGTTATTGATATTGCCTGCCGAGTCTTGCGTAATCGCCCCTGTTGTTGCCTTAATAGTGGAACTATTGGTAATGCTAGTCACAGCATCCTGATCAATACCAGTAGCTTGGACAGCGCCCGTATTGGTCAGGGTGGTATGTGCATCCTGGGTAAGGGTTG